>SDBT01015661.1_pt1 | contig 12043 bp, 12 predicted proteins | sample 2277101 | NCBI WGS metagenome assembly SDBT01 (sample SAMN10404973, study PRJNA504765) | marine sediment metagenome | isolation source: marine sediment core GS10_PC15, 103 cmbsf | place: Arctic Ocean: Southern Knipovich Ridge | collected 2010
CGCAGCCTGTAGGGCGCAGATCGGATCGATTTCCGATACCCACACCTGGGCGCGATGGTTCTTGAGCGTCTCGGCGCAGCCTTTGCCCACGTCGCCGTATCCGCAGACGAAGGCGACTTTGCCAGCAATCATCACGTCGGTCGCACGCTTAATACCGTCAACCAGCGACTCGCGACAGCCATAGGTGTTGTCGAACTTCGACTTGGTCACCGAATCGTTCACGTTGATCGCCGGGACGAGCAACTCGCCAGCTTCCATCATCTGGTAAAGCCTGTGCACGCCTGTGGTGGTCTCTTCCGAGACGCCCTTCCACTGCTCGGCCATCCGATGCCAGAACTGGTTGTCCTCTGCGAGCGTCGTCTTGAGCAGATTGTTGATGACGGCAAGCTCGGCGTTGTCGGTCGGCTCGTCGAGAATCGATGCATCGTCCTCGGCTGCGCAACCGCGATGGATAAACAGCGTCGCGTCGCCACCGTCGTCGACGATCAGGTTCGGACCCAGCCCGCCGCCTGCCCCGCCGGGGAAGCTCAGCGCACGCTTGGTGCATTCCCAATACTCTTCGAGCGTTTCGCCCTTCCATGCGAAGACCGGAGTTCCGCCGGCTGCGATAGCGGCGGCAGCGTGGTCCTGCGTGGAGAAAATATTGCACGACGCCCATCGCACGTCCGCGCCAAGCTCCAGAAGCGTCTCGATGAGCACGGCAGTCTGGATCGTCATGTGCAGCGAGCCCATGATGCGCGCACCGGCGAGCGGCTTGTCCGCACCGTACTTCCGGCGGGTAGCCATCAAACCGGGCATCTCGTGCTCGGCGATTGCGATTTCCTTGCGGCCGAACTCGGCCAGCGAAATATCCTTAACCTTGTAATCTGTGAACTCAGTCATCTGCTTTTCCCGTTCTGGAGTCACTGTATCCATTTGATATTGAATCCTCTTAAGAGCACCTCAACCTGCTCTACGGCCGCCAGAAATCGCTTTCCAGTTCGCCGCCATGCTCGGTGGCGTCGATAAAATCGGCGATCTTCTTGAAATCCTTCACTCCGGGCGATTTCTCCACTCCGGAAGCCACGTCGACAGCCCAGGGCTTGACGACCTCTATGGCTTTGTTGACACAGTCGGCGTCCAAACCGCCCGCGAGTATAATCGGGTCCAGACCCACTAGCGCACCGGCTGCGCGTGCGTCGGCGACCATGTCCCAGTTGAACTGATTGCCCGAGCCTCCGCGAACGGACGGATTGTACGCATCCAGCAGAATCGCCGGTACGTTGTATCGCGCGGGGCAGGCGTCCAGCCAACTGCGAACTTCGGCCAGCCAGCTTTCGTCCTTGATGCGGAAGGCCTTGATGCACGGTGCTTTGATGGCCGCGACGATATCGGGTGCCTCGTCGCCGTGCAGCTGTACGCAACTGATCCGCGTACGCTCGATGACGCGATTGATCGTATCGGCGTCGGAGTTCACGAACACCCCGACCGTGGCCACCCACGGCGGCAGGACGTCGGTAATCGCCCTGGCCTGGGCGGGCGAGACCCAGCGAGGCGATTCGGCGAACACCATTCCGATGGCGTCGGCGCCCATTTGCGCGACCTTGATAGCATCTGCCGGATCGCGAAGGCCTTCGATTTTCACTCGTACGCGTTGCATGATCGACACACTATATACAGCCCGCACCCCCGTTGCCATACCAAACGCCAACCCGTCACGAACCTCCAGGCCTCAAGCTGGCCTATGATGATTCAGGTAAGCTATTGAGGAGACGGGAAATGAAGTGCCTCAAGCGGCTGGCATTGATAGTGCTCGGCGGGCTGATTGTGATCGCCCTGGAACTCGGTGTGTATCTGTACATCTCACAGAAAGGCAAACGCCCCGCCGGCCCGCCTGAAGGCGTGAAGGTGTCATTCCCGTTCGGCGCGATCGACCTGGACGAAATCCAGACCGATCCCAACAGTAAGTTCCAGAAGAGCATCGCCGATTCGATTCGCGCCGAGACGCCGGCCGACTTCGACCCGGACCACGACGGCGAGAAGGAATACGACCTGCTGGCCCTTTCAGGCGGCGGGTCCAACGGGGCTTACGGTGCGGGGTTGCTGTGCGGCTGGACCGCCCGCGGCGATCGGCCTGACTTTAAGGTAGTTACCGGCGTGAGCGCAGGTGCGCTGCAGGCGACGGCAGCCTTTTTGGGCTCGAAGTACGATTACGCACTCCGCGAGATATACACACTGTACGATACCGACGATATCTACACCAGACGAACGGTGCTGGCCGGGATCGTGCGAGATTCGCGGAACGATTCGGCCCCGCTCAGGAGAATCGTCGAGAAGTACCTGACTGCCGAGGTATTGGAGGCGGTGGCCGCAGCACACGCCCGCGGAAAACGCCTGTTTCTCGGTACGACCAACATGGATACCGGTGCATTCGTTATATGGGACATGGGCGCGATCGCATCCAGCGGCAGGCCCGACGCGCTGGAGCACTACCGCAACGTACTGATGGCATCCAGCGCCGCTCAGGTGATCTTTCCGCCGGTCTATTTCGACGTGAAGGCAGATGGCGAGACCTACTCGGAAATGCATGCCGACGGGGCGACCTACGCCCAGGTGTTCTTCCGCGGATTCCTGCTGGACTTCGATGACGCACTGATAGATATCGGCGATCCGAAAGTCGAGTTGCGCATCTTCATCGTGCAGAACGGAAAGGCTCTCGAACACCAGCAGAGGCAGAACCTCGAACCCAAAGTCATCCCCATCGCCGCGCGTACCATCCGCTATTTCTTCGATACCCGCTCGGTTGCGACGCTCTACCGCGTCTACGTGCTGGCTCATCGCTACGAGATCGATTTCAATCTCGGCGCGATACCGCAGGATTTCACACCGGAGTTGGACATAACGGACTTCAACCAGACCGTCATGAAAAAGATGTTCGACACCGGATACAACCAGGCCGTCAACGGATATCCATGGCTGAAAGTCCCGCCCGGACTCGATAAGGACGAAATAATTCCAAGCAAATCGCCCGCGACAGCCGAAAACTAACCACCGTCCGCCAGAAGCATGTCACTGTAAGAGCACTCGACCAAATCCTCAGAGCAAATCGCCAGCAGATCCATGTAGTGTTCACACTGTTTCTGCAAAGCAGATTCGCCAATCGTTCCGTCGATATCGATAGCCTCGATTTCCACAAAGCCGCCAAGCCCCTCAACCGTATCGATATGAAACTTGACGTTATCGATGGAATAGATCTCTCGCCGCTTGCCTACGGTGACCAGGACGCCAAGAGCCTCCGCCAGCAGATCGAGCCAAGGCGAATCCGAATGCGTTGGACACAACCTCACGTGCGATGCTTTAGGCCCGGCCTGATCGTCGCGGTAATAGTGAATCAGATTGCTCTCGATTTCGCCCTGCCGAAGTTTCAGCCGTCCGTTCGGGCAGCGGAAGTACGTATCGACCTGGTGATCGTGTCCCTTGAAATCAGCCCGGTTAGCCAGCAGTATCTCCCGTACCTGCTCGGGTCGATTACACCTTGCTTTGATCTCGATAATAAGATGCGCCATTCGTTTCTCTTGTCCCAGTTGTATGGCGTGTCCCGATGCACATCAGAATTGCACGCGAACCAGCAACCTATCCGATCTTTCCGCGTGCAACAAGTAGCACGCCCTGCGGAGTAACTGTCCCTTCGGGATAACTTTTTTTTATTTCTCAATTGACGAATCCTGTTTTGCCGATAACATCTGTTGATTATGAGAAACGCGACCCTAAACAATTCGACGCGCAAGAGCCAGGGCAGGTTTGTATGCCTATGGACGATTATGCACACGCGCTATTGGAACGGGCCGCGATAATGCACTAGCACATATTCACGCATTCGCAAAAGGCCCGTTCATAACGAACGGGCCTTTTTTCATGGGTATTTTCAGCAAGAACAGACTGTAGGGCGTGCTACTTCGTTGCACGCGGAATTGAGAATTTGGAGCAGCACCATGACAGACAAGTATTTATTTGGCGATACAGATCTTGCCGCACGGCGGCTGGGAGTCTTGGCGGGTGCCTTTGCCCCGTCGAGCAAGGTCTTCTTAGTCCGAGCGGCCGGAGGCGAAATTCGCGTGGCGGCCGACCTCGGCTGCGGACCCGGCCATACCACGCATCTCATGGCAGACACTGTAAAGTGCGGGCACGTGGTCGGCTTGGACAATTCGCAGCACTTTATTGATCTGGCAAGACAGACGGCGAGAGAGCGCGTTTCGTTCAGCCTGCATGACGTAACGAAGGTGCCCTTTCCCGGCGTCAGGTTCGATCTTATCTACGGCCGGTTCCTGCTGACGCATCAGAGCGATTCGGCAGGGCTTATCGCCAAGTGGGCGTCGCAGCTTCGCCTCAGCGGACGGCTGCTGATTGAAGATGTCGACGGCATCGAAACGGACATACCTGCATTTGTCGAATACTTGCGGATCGTCGAGGCGATGCTGGCCGATCGCGGAAGCGACCTCTTCGTCGGCAGGTCGTTGAATGCGACCCCTGCGCCCCAAGGCGCGGCGTTGGTGTCATCCGAAACTGCCCGCGCGCCTGTGAGGACCGACATCGCCGCGCAGATGTTCGCTATGAACATCCGAACGTGGAAGCACAACGCCTACGTGCAGGCCAACTGCGCCCCGGCGGATATCGAGAAGCTGCAGGACACACTGACCGACCTGGCCGCTGCACCAACGCGCCAGGCCGGAATCGAATGGTCACTCAGGCAACTCGCCTACGAGCGAGAGACATGAGATGAAAGGACAATGACATGCGAAATTTAACAATACAGGAAATCATAGATCGTGACGCGACACCGAAACCGTGGGCCGAAGGCGAAAAGATTCCGTGGAACCAGCCGGATTTCAGCGAGCGGATGCTGGCAGAACACCTCACCCAGTCACACGATATGGCCTCCAGACGTAGCGAGACAATCGACCGCCACGTGCAGTGGATCCACGACGAACTGCTGGGTTCTTTGCCCGTGCGGATTCTCGATCTCGGATGCGGTCCGGGTCTGTATGCAAGCAGGCTTGCGGCGCTCGGGCATAAGTGCGTGGGTATCGATTTCTCGCCGGCTTCTATTCGCCATGCCAAACAGCAGGCTGAAACTGAAGGCCTGGATTGCCAGTACACGCTGGCCGACGTGCGAATGGCCCCGTTTGACGATAAATTCGGCGACGGTTTCGACTTGGTGATGATGGTGTTCGGCGAGTTCAACGTGTTCAGGCAGTCCGATGCAGAGGCGATTCTGCGAAAGGCCAAGGCTGCTCTACGCAGCGGCGGGTTGCTACTGTTGGAAACGCACCCGTTGGCGACGGTCAAGATGATCGCTGCGCAGCCGTCATCATGGCATTCGGCGACGTCCGGGTTGTTTTCCGAGCGGCCTCATTTGTGGATGCAGGAGAGCTTCTGGGATGACGAAAGCCAGACCACCACGCAACGATTTTTCGTGATCGAGGCGGACGGCTGCAAGGTGACCCGCCACGCATGCACGTATCAGGGCTACAGCGATGACCAGTACGTCACTCTGCTCGGCGAGTGCGGTTTCGGGCGCGTGACGATGCATCCGTCGCTGACAGGCGATACTGACGACGGCGATCTTTTTGTGATCGTGGCTAGAGAATGAACCTGACACCGGCGGCCTGCTGAGAAAGGCGGCGACTGGTTGGGAGATAGACAAAATGTCATACGAATTTGACGGAGTGAAATACAAGGAAGCGTCAACGCACCAGAACGAATGGGGCTGCAAACTGATCTCAGAACTGGGTCTTGCCGGGAACGAGAGAATCCTCGATCTCGGCTGTGGCGACGGGGCCATAACCGCCCTGCTCGCCGAGGCGGTCCCCGATGGATCGGTGCTCGGCATCGATGCGTCCCAAGGAATGATCGCAGCGACGGATGCAAATGAGCGATCGAATCTGGAATTCGCCCTGCTGGATATCAACGAGATGGACTTTGTCGGCGAGTTCGACGTGGTGTTTTCCAACGCCACGCTGCACTGGGTGAAAAACCACCCGCAAATGCTGCACAAGACCAACAAGGCGCTGAAACCCGGCGGGCTGGCGAGGTTCAACTTCGCGGCTAAGGGCAATTGCGAAAATCTGTTTGCTGCTCTCGACGAAGTGATGGCTAGCGACAGATTTGTCGAAAAATTTGCGGACTTCATCTGGCCGTGGTATATGCCCGCCGGCGACGAATATCGCCGCCTGGTAGTGCGATTGGGCTTCAGAACGGCCAAAGTCTGGGATGAAAACGCGGACAGACACTTCCCCGACGTCGAGGCGATGATCCGATGGATAGATCAGCCGAGCCTCGTACCGTTCCTGCCCGCCCTGGACGAAGCCGATGCCCGCGACTTCCGCGACGCGGTCGTCGAACAAATGGTCGCACGCTGCCAAGGCGAGGACGGCAGATGTTTCGAGACGTTCAGGCGCATAAACCTCCGTGCGAGAAAGTAGAGAATCATGAATGACATTCAAGACAACCGGCCGACGTTGCGAACCGAGCGGCTGATATTGCGGCCACTCACGCTTGCCGATACGCCGACCGTGCAGACAGAGTCAGGGCGATTTGAGATTGCTGATACGACGTGGTCCATTCCTCATCCGTACCCGGACGGGCTGGCCGAAGAATGGATCGCAAAGCACGCCGAACAGTTCGCCGCGGGCACGAATCTGGAGATGGCGGTAACTCTCAGTGAAAGCGGAGAGCTGGTTGGCTGCATCGGCATGTCTATCCAGGACAACTGCCAGCGGGCAGATATCGGATACGTCATGTACGTTGATCACTGGCGCAAGGGCTACTGCACCGAAGCTGCCAGCGAACTGGTGCGATACGGTTTCGAGCAATTGGAACTCAATCGAATAACCGGCCATCATCTCACGCGAAACCCTGCGTCGGGCGCTGTCATGCAGAAGATCGGCATGATGCACGAAGGCACGCTGAGGCAGCACGTGAAGAAGTGGGACAAGTTTGAGGACGTGGAATGCTACGCGATCCTCGCAGGTGAATTCGCCAGCAAGGGTTGACCGGACTGGCGGTAACAACGCTGCGAGGTGCATTAGCGTGCCCCCCTGGCCGTCCTGCGGGCGGTCGCTAAACGGGTCCAGCAAGATTCGTTGGTGCCTGCCCCCGCCTGCCTGCGCCGGGCGGGCAGGTGCCCAGCTGGCGCAAGCCAGGTAGGCAGGTAATTCCCCAAGAAAAAGGGGCAGGCGTGGACTATTGATTGGTCCGGGGCTTGACAATTCGGCGATTGCAGCAATAATGTAACGACTTCGTGCCCGGATGGCGGAATTGGCAGACGCGCTAGGTTGAGGGCCTAGTAAGATTAATATCTTGTGCTGGTTCGAATCCAGTTCCGGGCACTTTTTTTATTGCCGATTGCTGATTGTCGAATGACGATTGACAGTCGGCTTTTTTACGACCAGGCCGAAGGGCAAGGACACCAAGAACCGAACAGATTATCTCCTCGCAGCCGGCTACTCTCTGTGCTCTCTGAGGCCTCTATGTTAAGTCCGTTGCCGTTGTTTTGTGGCAAATGTTCGTTTCTTTTTTCTGCCACAAACCGAAGGTTCCCCAACCTGTCCCTTCTGGAGGGGCAAGGACACAAAGGTCACCAAGAACTGAGACTGATTCAACACGTCGGCTTGATAACTCTCTGTGTTCTCTGTGATCTCTGTGTTAAGTCCCTGCCTACCTGGCTAGCGCCAGCTGGGCAGGCAGGCGTTGTCGTTGCTGCTTTTACTCTTTGTATTCTTCGCGATATTGCTTGAAATTTCACCAATTCTGAGTGATAATATATAAGTGGTAACCGGGGGCCATGCAGATCGCCAGCAGGGAGACAGGTAACATGGATGTTATGAATACGGACATGCAGCGGATGACCGCCCTGGAAGACGGTCTAGCTGCCACTCTAACAGAGACGGCCGACGATATCGCGCATAGTGAATGCTTTGACCACGAGCAACGCGCCGAGGTCTACACCATCCTGCGGACACTGACGGCCAACACCGCCCAGCACCGCGCAATGGCGGAGATACTCGCAGCCAAACTCAAAGACAAAGAAGGAAACGCGCATGCTTGATATCGAAGGTGCAATGCTCGCAGAAAAATTCCGCGAACTGCTCGACCAGGAACGCCAGGCAGAGGGTATATACGCCGGGCTTTCCCAGCAGGTGACCGACCCGGCTACCAAAGAGCATATCCAGCAGATCCACCGCGACAAACTCCGCCATGTACAACTCGTCGAACGCCTCATAGAGATCGTCGAATAACACACCAGAGCATCTTGGTCGCGACAAACTGCGTCATGTACAACTCGTCGAACAACTCATAGAGATCGTCGAATAGCCCGCCAAAGCATCTCCATCACGATAAACTACTCTAATTGTAATCAAAGTCCACGGATCGCTATCTCAACGGTAGTAGTTGATCTCCTTTGGTCCATACCGAATGGTACAGATGTTGGGGCAGGTTACATCGTGCCGTCCCAACTGCCTGAAAAGGGCATATCCCACGCTATTGTTCGTGGCGAATTCTTCCTAGTGTTTGGCTGGTTTTGCGATGTCGCCTCGTGAAATCTCTCCGGATTTGCGAACGGTTTTGGCGATACTCATGTACTCTCGGACATCGACAACCTCGACCTCGCCAACCTCTGTTTCGTCGTATCCCAGTACTTGCCCATCCCGGCTGAGTATCTTTTCACCCAAATGGAGAAGCTGATATCGCTGTCCGGCGGCAACTCCTCCTTTTGATCCGACGTCGAGATATATCTTATCGCCCGAAACGGCTGCAACGTGCAGTCCGTCATCAACCTTGCTCAGAGCGAGCGAGAGTTCACTGACTGCGTCTTCGATGGCTTGGAGGTAGGTTTCGCCTGTGCCCATGACCATTGCTTTTACCTGTCCGGTCCTGACCTCATAGGCACTGAGATAACAGGCACTTTGCTCGGCCCGAAACTCCTCTTTGCTTTCCTTGAGACGTAGCAATTGTTTTTGTCTATGACGCCACAACTGTTCTTTCCCGGGGTTAAAGACGTTATCGAGGAAGCTGAAGTTAGGCTTTTTCGCACCGGGTGCGTCTGCGAGGCTCTCGGAATCTGTGGAAAGGATTTCTTCATTGAAACCCAGATGCCCTTCCAGAAGATATCGCACGCAGAGCATCTGGCCCGCTTCGGGAGCGGTTTCGGGGTCCACATACGCGGTCTTACCGAAGTTTACCTCACGGAGTAATTCAAGGATGCGTTCCCGTTCCACAACCGTGAAGGCATTGCTCTGGACCAGGGCGTGCTTCAATATCTCCCTGTGCTTCTTGCCTATTCGCGGCGGGGTCTGCCCGGCAACGGGCGGCAGGTTAACCTGCTGGGTAACAACCGTGACGTTCACATTGTTGTCGCCCCCGGCAGGGGAATTCTCGGATTCATGCCCGAAAGGAACGCCTTCTACCTCGCGAGTATCGCCGAATCTGAGTATCGCCACGCTCCAATGATGTCCGAGTTGTTGCTGAGGATCGACGATTAACTTTTGGCTGTAATCGTACGTTCGAACTACTTCCGGAGCCGCTTCGGGAGGCGGGGGAGGCGGAGGTGTCAATCGAGCGTTAGCCATTTCAGGCTTTTCGCAGCCGCCACTCAACAAAACGAAAAGTCCCAGGAGAAACACTAATGTCGTAACGGTTTTCATGCGTAGCCTCCTTGCTTATCGCAAGTTTCGAGAACTCTTCTTGGGTAGTTTGACCAGTATTTGGTAATCCGCTGCCTGGCTATTCATGGAAGTGCACGTATATTCGCCCACTGTCCTGGCTTCAAAGAAAATCGGTTCCCAGTTGGTCTGTTCCAGGACATGGCCCTTCTCGTCAAGGAAAGTGGTCCGGATATCCGTCCACACATTTTCTCGGGCGGTATTACGCATGGTGAGATATATCTTCAACAGTCCGCCATTAATGCGTTCGGAGTCAACTTTGGCAACTTGAATGGTCCACTTGGTTCGATCATTTACGAACTGGACCCGACCTTGCCCGTCTCCAAGCCCGTCGATATAAGGATTAGTCTCTTCGACTGTCCAAGCCGACTGTGTAGTGCACCCGTACAATGCGGAACTCATTATTATGACTAGGATTAACTTCGCCAGCGATCTCATCTGGCACCTCCTTCAAGAATCATTGCCGAGGAATCGGAAGACAGGGTTTTCTTTGAGGGGGAATCCGCTCTCTTTTCCGCATCCTGATCACCCTCGGTCAGTTCCATCTGGACAGTACCATTGCCCGAGTTGCCCGTAATGACGCGCTCGTAATAAGTTGTTCCCGGCGTAGGCGGAATCAGGCTGTTTCCTCCGAGTACGACGTGGTCACCACTTGGTCCCATGCCGTTCGAGAAGACGGGTTTTCCTCCGCGAAGTATGATGCCCTTGCTCTTGTATGTTGTTTCGAGAGCGTCTGCGTCCATGTTCCGGCAGAATCCATCGGCATGCAATTTGTCCATGAGTTGCGGACTGGGCGTGCAGCAGCAGGTTCCTCCAGTGGCCCAGGGCTGAGTTCCTGTCTTGTGGCCTGTGTAATCATTGCAGTGCTTGAGTTTCACAGGGGCAGTTGCTTTGGAGACGTAGGGCTGCGGAGGCTTTTGGCAGCCTGCTATGAATATGCACGCCATGCCAACCACGCAAATGTTGAACCAAAGAAGCTTTTCGCGATTTACTCGATGTAATGCTTGGAATTTCACAGTGTATTCCTTCCTTTCTTTTTAGTGGTTACTTCTCGGGAGGAAAATAGATATTGTCGGAATCATACTTCGTATGGAGCAGCACAAGTGTTTCGTCTCCTTCGACGACAGGTATAAAACGCCTGGTAGTCCGGTATCTGGGCAGGAGATTTCCGTTGGAATCAAACACTTGCAAGTCGAGCGTGTAAAGCCCGGGCTTGACTTTGGCGGCGAAAACCTGAACTTCCCCGGCAAGGAGCTGCCAGTATCGTCCGTCTGCCTTTACGTTCCAGTATGAGGCCACCGAACCGACATACGGCAAGCGGCTAAGCACGGACTGGGTTATGCCTTTGGCTATCTGAGCCTTGTCTTTGTCGCTGAAGCCACGAGTATCGGCCTGGTGGAACATGTCCAGCACAGGAAATGCCCGTGCCGCTTTATGTCCGTTCAAGTACACCAGTAATTGTTTTTCTTCATAGGGTGCGCGAATGATCTTGTCCATGAATTGGTTTTCGCCCACCAGATACTTCACCGGGCTGCGACCGGTCTCAACGACAACAATCAGATTGCACTCCTTCTGGAATTCGGGCGAGAAGAACTTGTCTTTGTCGGAGGTAGATATGAGCACAGGATTGCCCCTGGCTGCTATTGCGAGTTGATCTTCGAGTACCTCTGGTGATTCATTGGAGGATGGTGAAGCAGAAAGATCGCAGGCTCCATGGATCTGATTCGATCCGCTGGAGGCGGTCTCGAAACACTGCTTTTCGAGCTTCATCCTCTTCACTCGCGATTTGGCATCCCGTTTCTGGATACGTTTGAATTCCTTCTGTTCGCCCTTGCGGGGGATACGCTGGGAGGCCTTCTTAAAGGCTAGATTCGCGTTTGTCGGGTCACCGAGTTTCAGATAGGTTCGCCCCAGAAGATAGTGAGCCAGGCGAAAGTCATTGCGATACTCGGCCTTGTTTTCTTCGGTCCTTGCATCGGCCATGCCCGCCTGCGTGAGGAATATGCGGGCGTTGTTGTAATCCTTCTCCATGTATTGAATGAGACCCAGATAGGAACAGACCATCGCACGTTCAAAAGGCTCACCCTTGAAAAGTTTCAGGCTCTCGTTACTAAGAGCAGCCCTCGTGGTCCTGTTTTTGTCTTCTCGCGTCTGGATGTCATCGAAGGCCTTCAGTAGTTCATCTTTGGCGGCAGTATAGCTGCCGTTCATCATGCAGAGACTGCTATACTCCATGGCCCACATGACGTAGTTGTGGTCATGCTTATTCAGGCGCGTCGCCTGTAGATAGTTGGCGGATTCAACGTACGTAGGTTGACGATCGGCGCGTGCTGCATATATCT
>SDBT01015662.1_pt1 | contig 12043 bp, 5 predicted proteins | sample 2277101 | NCBI WGS metagenome assembly SDBT01 (sample SAMN10404973, study PRJNA504765) | marine sediment metagenome | isolation source: marine sediment core GS10_PC15, 103 cmbsf | place: Arctic Ocean: Southern Knipovich Ridge | collected 2010
ACTCTCATATCTGAACCGCCTTATTCTTCCGGGTGACAGATAGGTGACAGTTTTTGTAAGAATCCATAGAATTACTATGTTTTATGAACTACTGGAAGGATTATTTCCTGGTTAGGACTGAAAATCCGTGTGTCCCCAGTTCGATTCTGGGAGGCGCCACATCTGATAAGGCTCTGTAAAAAATGAATTTACAGAGCCTGTTTTTTTACCAGATTTTATCTAATTTTTGACTATATTTTCCTCAGGTGGCATATAGGTGGCAGATTGTTTTGTGTTTTTTGTGGGAGTGGTTTTCACTTATCCCATAAATCATGTTTTTTTAGTTTCCCAACACTTATTAGATAACAAAAATTAATACTTATTCCGTTTTAGCTCTACTCTTTTCTGACAAAAACTGTCACTTATTTGTCACCCGAGAAAAATATCAGTGTGGTTATTTTTGTTAAAACATAAAACGTTGATATTAAAAGGATTGTAGTTATGGTGAAGGATAAGAACTCTAATCAACAATCTCAAAGGACAGCGGCTTGTAAAACCGGAACCTGAATTATTCTTTGTATGTATTACTTCACTTTAGGTAAAAAAGGTATTTATAGGATCAATTTTGTCTTAAAATTTTTAAGAGCGAAAATTGATATTTTTGAAAGATGATGATAGTGTTTCAAATCTTATCGGAGAGCTGCATGCCCTCGAAAATTTAAATTTCCTTTTTAATTTTAGTCATTATCCGTCACACTGTTCGCTTAGTTCTTTAATATATATTCAATATAAGAAATGGGAAAATTTCTCCTGAAATAATCCAGTAAGTGGCAGAAAGACATCATATTATTAAAATTTTAAACCGGATTATGTACTTATAGGTATTTCAATCCCAATTTGGACGGCAACTTCATTATATATATCAATATTCTCAGGTGGTGTATTGATTGAGACAATCAATGAATAACGACAATGTTTGTTCCATTTTGTCAGGTGATGACGCTCACGCCACCAACCTACAGCTGGATATATCGCAATCAGATTAGAGGCAGCCAAATCTGCAGCTGTACCTCGCCAAATATCCGAATGTATTGATCCTACATTTCTCGCAGTACTTCCTATAATCCATCTATCTCCTGGTCCAGACGTATCAGGTTTTTTATCATCATCGCTGCGTGCTTGTGCATTAATTCTTCGGATAAATTCATCACGGGATTCAGTTGGTCCCTTAACAGTGAATCTTAAAGCATGAGAAGGATAACGGTATCTATCTTTCCAACCGACCTCACCAGGACCAGGTTCTATAAAGTAGGATAGTGTTACTCTCATCTGTACCTCAGTGTCATGTAGCCCAGTTAAAGCTTCGGTTGGCCATGGAAGATCATAGAAATGCATATCCTTTGTTATGTATCCGTCTCCATCTGCCTTTTTATCAAATGGTTGCAATTCTCTCTGAGAAATCAATGTCAAAGAATTTGAGGCACAAAATAAAGCATGATCAAGGTCGGCGACACCATATCCGCATATGCGAAGCAAGTTTCTATAAGACAACTTACTTTGATCAGGTAGAAATTGGTCTTTCATCTTATCTGTCCAATTCGCACTGTGAACGATAAGTCCTCGGATTGTTTCAGGCCAAGCATCAGGATACTTTGTCTGAATTTGGGCCGCCATATTTGCAGCTAATGCAGATGCCGCACTTGTCATTCCAAATTGAGAAAACTGCGCTTTTGTCGGTTCATGCGAAGTTGACAACAATGATAAGTCGTCAATATCTATTATTGAATCATTCGGACTTCGTGCCACATTTCCCCCTTCAAACATCACTTCGGGTTTAATCGGCCATTTATTCTCCCATGATAGCGATGTTGTACTGAATGGAGAAATTCCGCCAGGGGGCGCAACCGCATTATAATCAGCTAAAGTAGGATCAGTAATCGTAATTTTCTCTGTGTAAGCCCCAACAGTAAGTGCATTCCATGACTGCCCGGGATCATGTACTTCGTTAGTCATATTTGAGTCAGGATAATTTCTCCATTCATCCCCGTCATAAATATTACCTGCACTAAGGATTATAAGTCTTTTCTGATCATCTTCGGCTCCAGAGATTACCTTATCGAGTTCTCCTGACCATGAGGAAGGACGACCTCTATCCCGGGAGTCAATTGAGGTTACTGCGAGACAAATAATGCGCAATCTATCAGCTCCGTTTATCTCTGCAAGACTTATACCTTGTTGAGTAATATAACCCCAAAGTTTAGAATCATTTTGAGCGCTTCCTGGAGGAAGAATTTTGGCAGACTCAAGAAAATGGCTAATTTGGATTGGGTGCTCAGAATGCAAGATCGACAATAAATCCCCATACGTCGCAAGTCCTGCCATTAGTGTCCCGTGTCCATCATCATCATTAACTCCCCAGACTGGATCAACCGAATACCTGTTATCATCCGCAAGTACAGGTTGAATGAGAATATGACCATTATTAATGCCGGTATCTAATATACAGATCGCGGTTCGATTATTCTCACTAAATGTAGTTCGACTAAGAAGTTTTCTGGCCTGTTCCAATTGTTCAGCATTTTCCATTTCAATAAAGAAGGTGGCGACTTTTTTAGCACGCCTAAGTTCTGCAATATCATCAGAAGATTCTATTAAAGATTGAAGTTGCTCTCTATTTGCATTAATTAATTGAACAGTTCTTTCCGGAAAGGTAATTCGTCCTTCAGCTTTACTAATATCAAGATGCTCAAGCAAAGCATTAAATCTCTCTACAACCCCATTTTGGTCGCTGCTTAACCAAATCTCAATCCAATGGGAATCATCTCCAGGAATTAGACTTCTTTCGTCTTGCCAAAATGATTCAAGTACTGCATTTCTAATTTCTGAAATACTATTAATAAGTGTCTGATGTTTTGGAGTTCCTTTTATTGTTTCTTCTTCGGCATATCGATTAACTTTTCTTAAGAAATGTCCACGTTTGCTTAGAGGAATATATATAGTTGCATATGTCTTAACATTTTCATTTTCTATTTCTTGGCGAACATTTAACAAACGAATTCCAGATCTTCTATCTTCTAGACTCTTGATAATAAGATCACTGCCTGGATCACCTGCAAATTCAAGGTAGGCTCCTACTCTTTCTGAATGAATTACAGCTTGTTGTTGATCAACTGAATTCCATGCAGCATTAAGTTGATTACGTATATATTGACTGTGCTGATGTCTATCTCTCTGCGGTATACGGGGTTTTCCGCCACCACTCTGTGGATTTGTAAATCCTAATAAATCAGGCTCATTGGGTAGAAATATATGAGGATAATGTTCATCTGACATATACCAAAAGTCCTATTCACCGCTGTGAGTCGATTGACGCTCTTGTAGCATCTGGTTAAGAATATTCTTATTCACTGATTTTTTATTCGTAAGAATTGTTTGTTTAATTGAATCGCGACATGCAAAATCAATTTCTGCATGACTTAAACCTGCAGATTTTTTAACAATATCATTCCAGACTAACTTAGTTGTTAAAAATGACCCAAGAATATTTCTAATCAAAGACTTACGCGCTGTTTCATCGGGTAATTTATAGTATAGTATATCATCAAATCGTCTGAATAGAGCACGATCAAGAAGACGGGGACTATTTGTAGCAGCAACTATTAAGCTGTCTGATATATCATTTTCAATAAATTGGAGAAAAGAATTTAACACACGTCGCATTTCTCCAACATCGTTACTTAAACTACGTTCTCCTCCAATAGCATCAAACTCATCAAATAGATAGACACCTTGTGCTTCCTGAATGAGATCAAATATTTGTCTTAATTTTGCGCTTGTTTCCCCCATGAATTTTGTAACAAGCTTGTCAATCTGTATTGTATGAAATGAGAAACGCAATTCATGAGCGATCGCTCTTGCCGTCATGGTCTTACCAGTTCCTGGCGGTCCAATTAATAATATTTTACGACGATTTGATAGCCCATAACCTTTCAATTTGTCTTGTTGCCGATATTCATTAATAATCCTTTTAATTCGTAAAATTAAAGTTTCTGGTAAAACAATAGAGGATAACGTAATTTTAGGATCTTCTGTTAACACCAAATTACGAAAATCTTGTGGAAATTTGAATACCTTTTGAGGACCTCGTTCACGCCTGGCTTTATCAATCATTGTACGGATATCATGACCCAAGGCGTTATGACCTTGCTGAGCCTCATGAGCTGCTACCTGAAGGGCTACTGTGACAAATCGCTCAAAATCATCGCTGAAATGTGATCGAATTAATGATTTCAGCTGTTCAGCTGTTGCCATTATAAAACCTTTATTTTAAGTATGTCGACGTTAATTTTAAGACTTACCTTCTTAGTTGACTCACTCTTAATCCTGAACATAGGAGAAAAAATATGTAAACACATCAAATATATAATATAAATATAACTAAAGCATCTGTTTTTTAAATTCGAGATGATACTCTATTATTTGCTCTAACCAACTCCGAAGATAAAAATTCTATCACCTATCTGTCACTTTGAAAAAAACAAGTTTCAGAAGACTTCAATCACATAAATCAAAAAACCCAGCAGACGCTTTGTTTACTGGGTTTTTCTTTGTTGCTGAGGATGAAGGACTCGAACCTTCAAGCCCAAAGGGCGACGGTTTTCAATACCATTAAATTTAGTGCTGATCATATCTTAAAGTCTAATGCTAATTATCCTCCTTTAAAACAGATATTGATTATTAAACGGACATCCCATCCGTGTGTCCCCAGTTCGATGCTATAAAGTGCCACTTCTCCTAAGAATCTGTAAAATTAAGATTTACAGAACCAATTTTTTTGTCTAAGTTAGGAAATATTTTGGCGAATTTTGGTTTAGGTGGCATATAATAATGTGGAACATAAAATATTAGTAATAGAAACACTTAAAACATTACTAAGTATAATATAAAAAGTCTATAATTCGATAGTGATTTATAAAGATCTTACTCATGAGTAAAAATAACGTTAATCATTTTCAAAAGAATGCCCGTCAGTCTGAAATATATTTTGGACTAAAATCTATTGGACCAGAAATAGCTGCATTTTATTCGGATGGCATAAGTGTTCTAAACACCTCAATTTTACAGACTAAATCATATCTACTGGGTCATATTGCAAGAGAAATTGAAGGTGGTATTCGAGATGCTTTCGTAATAAAAAAAGATACTAAACAAGTCTGTAAAGAATGCAAAAAACCATTAACGCAGCAAAATCATATAGATGAAATTTGTGCTGCTCTTGGAGTCGAGAAGAAGGATTCATTCGCAATAAGATGGCACAAGGTTGCGAAGCAGTTTCATAAATTTGCACACAGGCAGGAGGGTCCTTGGAAAGAACCTCGCTTGAGCAAAGAAATGGAGGAATTGTGGACACAATTTGAGGAAATACTACTCAAATTAGTTGGTAATTATTTAAATATGATAAATAGGATTGACCTTATAGTAAATTATGAGAAACCAACAAAAACGATTTTTAATACACTTACAAATCTTTTAAGTAATCCCTCGAGATATTCTTACTTTTTTAAAAACTTAAGGTCGAGTCAGTGGCTAATTCCCCTTTTTGAAAAGGAATATTTTAATCCAAAGATGATACTACAGCCCAAAGAAGATCCAAATAATCCAGGATATTATTTCGTACCAAAATGGGATGCATTTATCTATTTGGAAAAAATTGCCGCAGAAGTTGATAAATCAATTGATTCCGAGATCCTTGATACTCTAATTAAAATTATTGAGTCATTAATAAAATATCGGAAAGAAGACATCAAGTCTACGGATAATTATCATGTAGATAGTTCGATAATTCGTATTTATTCTTGCTTTCCCATAAATAAAATAAATAAATTTTATATTGATTATATAGGAATGATTTTGAAGTCAAGGTGGGACAATTCTTTCATTACTGCAAGAGTAGCTGAGACTATATTTCCAAAAATTTTAAATGAAAAATCTAAAAAACATTTATTATGGTTTTTATCAATATGGTTCAAGTATAAAAAAGATAAAAGAACTACAGAAATTCATTCTATTGCAAATAAATATTGGTTTAACGATTCAATACAGCAATATAAAAAAGAAATATTTAGTTTAGGAGGTTATGATGCTTATAAATATTTTTTAGAAATCATAGGGAAAATTGTTAATAAAGATAAGTCTCAATTTAATACTGTATGGATTCCAACAATAGAAGATCATCCGCAAACTCATTTTCCTGATAGATTCGAATGTCAGTTAATTCACTTAATCCGCGATTACTTTGAAATCTTTGATGAGAACCGACTAAGAAATGAAGTGCATAATTTACTAATAGCGGACCATCCGATTTTTAGAAGGTTAGCATTTCATGTAATAAATATAAGATATAACCAGTTGGAAAATGTTTTCTGGGATTTAAAACAAAATCCTTTGGATGAATCTGAATGTAAACATTAGTTATACGAGTTGGTTAAAAAACATGCTAAGCAATTTAAAATCGAACAGATCTCAAAAATTATTAACTGGATTGAAACCAAGAATTATGGGGATTATCAAAGCGATGAAAAACATATTGCATTTTTGAAAAAGGAATTGTTGAAACCTCTACTATCAACAAAAAACGAAGAGGTGATAAACTTTTACAAAAAATATAATAAAATTAATCCAGCTGAAAAGGATCACCCCGGTTTTAATTTTTGGATGGAAACCAAAGTCGGCCATGAATCTCCTTTCACAGTAGACGAATTAAAAACGATGTCACATGAAAAAATTGTGAATTGTTTGAATAGCTTCGAGGTGGAACATCAATATGCAGAACCTTCAGAGGAGGGATTGCGAAGAGTGTTTCAAAAGTTCGTTTCTGATAAACCATTAGAAATATCTAAAAATATAAATACTTATTTAGATTTAAAGACTGGATATCAGGTAGGTTTAATTGATGGACTATTGGATAGCTGGAAGGCAGAAAATAATCTTGATTGGAAAAGTACGCTTGATTTCATTTATAGAATTATAAACCGGGATAGTTTCTGGAGTAAAAACGATAAAAAAGAAAGATATAAGTACAAGAGATGGTTCGTAAATTCTGTGGCAGATTTAATCACCGAGGGTACACGGCATGACAATCATGCATTCGAACCCTTGTATCTATTATTGTCCGAAAAAATTTTACTTCTTTTAGCAAATAAAGCGGAACCCATGGTAACTGATACTGATGATATTATTAATGCGGTTTTTAATTCCACAAAAGGAAGAATTTTTCAGGCCATGATGAATTATTCTTTAAGATTTGGGAGAGTATATAGGAAGAATAAAAAATTAAGATGGAAAGAATCAATCAAAAATGATTTTGAGACAAGGTTGGATTCAGATAAGTCACCTGAATTTTGGGTTACTATTGCTCAGTATTTGCATAATTTATTATGGCTTGATCATACTTGGACGATTAAGAATTTTGACAAAATCTTCGATATAAAAAAGGAAAATGAATGGCGCTATTCAATTAGTAGTTACATTTTTTTTGCTGGTGGTGTCTATGAGGAAATATTTAATTTAATGAAAAAGGGAGGACACTATACTAAAGCACTCGAAACCCAATTTTCAAAAAGGGAAATGCATACAACATTTATTGAACATATTACAATTGCCTATTTAGAAGGATATGATAAAATCGAAGATAAGCATAGCCTCATAAATAAATTATTTAGAATTAAAAATCCTGAATTTATTAGTGAAATGGTTGTCTATATCTGGCACGCAAAAGAGATGTTATTAGATGAGCAAAGAAAGAAAATATATCCTTTATGGGAAAAAAGTCTAAAAATCATAAAGCAAAATATTAATGAACTTCAATATCAAAAGATTGCTTCAAATTTAACTTTATGGTTGTCATTAGTGGATACCTTAGATGATAGATTATTCAAATGGATAAAGTTTATAGTGCCTTATGTTGAAGTTGAATATAGATCCTCTTTTTTTGTAGAGGATTTACGAAATCATGTTCTGAAGACACCAAATTATGTCGCTCAGATTTATATTGCAATGTTAAAAAATCATATTGTTCCTACTTACAAACAGGAATATATTGTTGAAACGGTTAGTCATTTGTATTCTCTAAAACTAAATAGCTATGCCGACGAAATTTGCAATTTATATGCAGAAAACGATCAATATTTTTTAAGAAAATTATATGAAAAAAACAGAAATTAATAAAAATGTCTATAAACGGATGAACAATCCGTGTTTCTCCGTTAAAAGAGTGAGGTGTAATAATTTGTGTAACCTGCTGTAATTTATAAACTTTATAACTCATAATTTGAGTAGAATTACCCATTCAATTTCGCAATCTTCGTAGAAGTGTCAAGAGAGTGTAAATTTCTAGTTATATCATCCAAAATTCAATCAATTAATTGGGATTCCGGTTTTACAAACCGCGGTCTTTTAATCTTGAGAACAGGTATAATTTCCTGAACACTGCTAATAATACCATCTATACCAATGTCTGTGCGGTGTAATGTGGTCTATGATTTACTATACCGAATTGTCTTTTTGCACTGGGGCGACAGATGGGTGACAGTTCTTGTCAGAAAAGAGTATGACACCGATAGTTGAATGATTTCCCATACAAAACATAATATAATCTGCCACCTATATGCCACCTGGGGGAAAATTCATATAAAAAGGGTTTAAATTGGTTAAAAAACAGGCTCTGTAAGTTTTAGATTTACAGAGCCTTGTGAGTTGTGGCGCCTCCCATCCGCCACAAATATCGGCGGATTTCCTCGGGCTACGCCCTTGTCAAGAATCGAATCCCGAATATCGGGACTTTCGTTCCGGCGACGCCGTCACTACAGCTGGGGACACACGGATTTTCAGACCGCTTGTGAATATCTTGTCCGGATTATTAAATTTGTCATCCCGCACTTGATGCAGGATCTATTTTTTATTCTGAATTTCCTGCTGGAGTTTACCCCTTTGGATTCCCGCTGAGTTTACCCCGTACTTGATACGGGGCGGGAATGACAAAAGGGACCAGAATGACAAAAGGGGAAGGAATGACATTGAATGGAATCATTTACAGAGTAAAAACCGTACCGTTGATTCCATCTCATCCAACACAACTTTTAGAGCCCTGAGGGTATCGTTAATATCTTTGTCCGTTGTGTGATTAGAGAGTGAAAAGCGAACCGAACAATGAGCTTCTTCCTCACTTTTTCCCATGGCCAGTAAAACATGAGTTGGATCCGGTGAACCCGATTTGCAGGCAGAGCCGGATGAAAGGGCAATACCATGCTGATCAAGAACCATTACCAACGATTCTCCCCGCAATGCCGGCAAAGTCAAATTAAGAGTATTGGGAAGACGCTCTCTTACGTGCCCGTTAAGAACTGCCCCCGGGATTAATTCTTGAATACCTGATTGCAATTTATCCCTTAACTTTTGCATTTTCGGCGACCCCCGAACACTCAAAATCGCCAGTTCAGCTGCCTTGCCCAATCCGGCAATACCGGCTACATTTTCTGTCCCTGCACGTAATTTATTTTCCTGTTTACCACCATGGATCAAGGCCTCCAGTTCCACACCCTTTTTGACATACAGGACACCAATTCCTTTAGGACTATGAAATTTATGTCCTGATAAAGTGAGCAAATCCACATTCAGATCCTGAACATCGATTGCAATCTTGCCGGCTGCCTGTACAGCATCTGTATGAAATATGATTCCCTTTTTATGAGCACATGCGCAAAGCTTTTTAATCGGTTGAATTGTTCCCACCTCATTGTTTGCCAGCATGATTGAAACAAGAATTGTATTGTCCTTTATAGCTTTCATTAATTCCTCCGGCTTCACCTGCCCGGTCTTATCTACCTCAAGATAGGTAATTTCAAATCCAATCGTTTCCAGAAACTGACAGGTTTTTAGAATTGCCGGATGTTCAATCGTGGTTGTGATAATATGGTTACCCTTATCTTTGTATTTAAAGGCCACACCTTTCAAAGCCAGATTATCTGATTCCGATCCCCCACCGGTAAAGATGATACTCCGTGGTCTGGCATTGATCAATCGAGCTACCTGTCGCCTGGACGCTTCCAGGCCATCACGGGCATCTCTCCCCACACCATGTATGGCGGACGGATTGCCAAAAGCATGATTCAGATAGGGCTGCATTACTTTTTGTACTTCCTCTGAGATTGGTGTGGTCGCATTGTTATCCAGATAGATATAACGATCCGGTTTTTTTAATTTTTCTTCAACCTCAAATAATTTCCCGTTGAGACAAACATTTTTTTTCACCGCCCTTTTGTTATCAGCGTTACCCTCCTTGATCTTGACCACTTCACAGAGTAAGGCTTTATATACAGGAAAACCGGATATTTTGTCATATTTTGTCAAATCCGTTAGTTCGTTTACATTCCATTCTTTCCAGGCAGCTGGTCCGACCGGAGTACCCCCTCCCATGTTGCATTCAATGGCTCCCTGTACAATATTATCTGTGATGCGGGCCCGGAAGGGTACACTACCCCGCAGAGATTTAACTTCAACAAGATCGCCGTTTTTTATATGACGCTTTTTGGCATCAATCGGATTTAACTCGACAGCTGGTTCCGGATGATCCTTTAACAATCCCTTTATCCCATGGTGCTGGGACCGGAAATCGGTATGCGGACGTGCCCCCGAATTAAAGACCAGTGGATACTTTTTAAACAAATTGGGATCAGCCAATGGTCCTTCTTCAGGTTCTATATATTTTGGCAAGGGTTCATAACCATTATCTTCGAGTATCGTCGACCAGATTTCAAACTTTCCGGTTGGTGTTTCAAACCCGGGTTTTCCGTCGTTCCGGAGTTTTCCTTTTTCCCACTTTTTATATTCCATCATCGGTGTGGGCATTTTTGCCGAACCACCGGCCTCTTTTATCTCTTCCAGACTGTAACCGGAATCTTTGAGAGCAAAGCGAATCATCTCCTCTTCGCTTTGGGGATAAAGATCTCCGTATCCTAACCGCCGGGCCAGTTCGGCCATAATCAAATAATCATTTCGTGCCTCCCCTACCGGTTTAATGACTTTTTCCCGGAGCCTAAAGATCGGACCATATGTCATATAGGAATCAATTTCAAACATCGTAGTGGCAGGTAAAATCACATCGGCATATGCCGCATCGGCAGTCAATTGCCGGTCGATACAGACCTGAAAATTCAATTTAGAAAGTGTTTCCCGCCATAAGGTCGTTTGTGGCCAGGAGGTAAGAAGTGACGCACCATGAATAATTAATCCCCGGATAGAATATGGCTTTCCTGTAAGCACAGATGATACCAACGCACTGGCATGCGATTCACCGCGATAATTACTGTATATGGGGAATTTATCCCGGGCTAAGGAAAGGTTAAGATCCGGATTTTCCTGATTACAGGAGCGGTTGATCGGAAAATGTGTATCGAGCATCGAAAGACCGATTCCACCCGGAACATCGAGGTGACCGGCCAGGGCAAACAGAGAATGAACCGCTCTGATCGCCTGGGTACCGCTATCGGAATATTCCAATCCCGTGTACATGACCGGAGAGGCACCGGTTGCTCTGGCCAGTTGCCGGGCTAGTCGGCGAATTACCTCTGCCGGTACTCCGGTAATAGATTCCGTTACTTCCGGCGAATAATGCTGAACATAGGTTTTTAGTTCCTCAAAACCGTGACACCAGTTTTCAGCAAAATCTTCATCATAAAAATCCTCCTCTATCATTACTTCTATCATACTCAAAGCAAGGGCACCATCCGTACCGGGACGGATTGGGATCCATTCTCCACCGGTGCGGGTTACGGTTTCGGTACGTCTCGGATCGATAACAACAATTTGAGCACCTCTCTTTGCCGCCACTTCCAGGCGATACATATCGAGAGGCGGAGAATCCGTCGCCGGATTTGCCCCCCACACCACCAGCATTTCTGCGTTTTCCATATCCGTGAACATATTAATCAACATACGTCCCATGGTCACATGCGGAGCAATCATTGCAAAAGAAACATAGCAGAGCGCGCCAACTCCCATAGTGTTT
>SDBT01015663.1_pt1 | contig 12043 bp, 23 predicted proteins | sample 2277101 | NCBI WGS metagenome assembly SDBT01 (sample SAMN10404973, study PRJNA504765) | marine sediment metagenome | isolation source: marine sediment core GS10_PC15, 103 cmbsf | place: Arctic Ocean: Southern Knipovich Ridge | collected 2010
GAAGTTAAAGCTAACAACGGTTCTCCAGTCTTTCCTAATGTTTCTACACCCCTTAATACCCCAAAAGAACTAACCAACGCACCACCAGACAATGCAGATATTGTATTAAAAACTTTAAGCTGTCCAGCAGTTCCAGTAATTGCAGGTAAACTTAAACCTGCCCCACCTGCTAATTGAAAAGCCAATACTATTTTTTCTGCTTCATAAGCATTGTTAAGAAAATCTAATGTTCCTATTAATGTTTGGTCTTTAATTGGTGAATCTCCTGCTCTAGCTTGTTTTAAAATGTTTGACCATGCAGAACCAGTAAACCCACCCAACCTATCATAAACTGGATGAGATATTTCAACGTTTCCATTCTTCTTATTTATTATAAATCCTTGAGAAGAAAACTTATTCAACAACTCATTTTGTAACCGAACAGCAGACTTTTCGCTTATCTTACCATCTTCCAAATCTTTATTTATCTCATCAAATCTATTCCCAAATCTGTCAAATGTTTTACCAACCTTATCTGCTCTTCTGACATCTGCTTTTATATCTCTATCAGTTTCTTTAATCAACCTTAGTAGTTCGAGTGAGGCCTTAGCTGCGTCTGGTCCAAAACCTACTGTTCTTTTTAACAAATCATTTACTTCTATAGATAATTCTCTATCTTCTTCTTGTATCTTTCCACTTGTTAGTTTAGCACCAAGTTGTGAATCGAGAAATTTCTTACTTGATAACGCAGGAAATAAAGCAACCTCAACACCTTCAAGACTTCCTGCAATCCCTGCCTTCTCTATTTTTAGTTTCTCTGTTGGTGTTGGCGGTCTAATGAATCCAGTAGCTTGACCTGATGGTTCACTCTCTCTAATAAATCCACCCAATTCTGGAACAAATATTTCTCCTGTTTTTCCTATGTTATCTATCTCTCTTATTTTTATGTCCGTAGACTTTATAGGCTTAGCCCCAGAGAAAATAGTTTTTTCAGTAGATATAGGAACTTTAAAAGTTTCCTTCCCTACAGTAGCTTTTACATCAACTAATTCCGTTCCAAACTTTTGAGTTACACTCTCACCCCTCGCTAAAGCTTCTTTAATCTTTTGAACATTAAATTTTTCAGAAAGAAGTAGTCCAGCTTGTAGTTGTTTTATCTTTTTACCAACGGAAGATGTAGGATCAAATCTTGGAAATCCCCCCTTTCTTTCAAGTAAATCTCTAGCTTGTTCAAACTCTTGTGCCTCTTTTAATTGTGCATTAAGCCTAGCTTGTTCTCTTTCTTGTGTCTCTCTTAATTGTACATCAACTTCTGTTTGTGCTGTACTTTGTGATATATCTTGACTCCTACTTCCTAATCGTGTTATTCCACCCAATGGTCTGACAACCATTTACTTCTTCCTCTTTAAAATTTTTAATTCAACAAAAACATCATCCCCAAATTTTAATTCAGGATCCATACTTCTTAACTTCTTTTTCGGTATAGTAACACTTAATTGCTTAGTCCTTTTATTAATAGAAGCTTTCTGAATAACTTTAACTACCATAATTCTACTAGTAGAATTTTATTTATAAACTCTTTGAAGTATTACCATGTCTGTTTACGGGCGAAGGGAGATACAAGATTACCTTTTTCATCACGATTAAGTTTTATAGGTGGACTGATAATCTTATTATTTAAGTGGTTCATCTCTTCTAATATCTGTGCACGAACAACTTTTCTATGCTCTTCTACTTCTCTACAAATTATATTAAAGTTATCCATTATTAAATCAATCATATCTAATCCTTTATTCTTTTCAGAAGTAATTGCCTTTATAGAATATATTGGACTCTCTGCATATCCATCATTAAAATTAAGACTAGCCCTTAATTTAGAGCTTCTATACGCTTTTACAGATTTCATTTATATCCCATAAGAACAGCAATAGCTACAATAACAATTATACCTATAACAATTATGTTCTTTAGATTTAATTTCTGCATTCCCATATTCTCTCCAGACCTTACACGTTCTGAATGTCTAATACCATTCATGCAATGATCTTGCAATATTGATATTATTTCTTGTGGCCTTTTATCATACCAAGACTTTGTTCCTAGTGGTGTTATACTCCACTCTGGTATTATAGCTAATGGATGTCTTTCTTTGCTCATTGTATATATACAATCTCTTCTTTCGTGATATGTCTTCCCTTGTATGTTAAAAAACCCACGCTTAGATTCAACTTCCATTGGTTCAGCAATTCCATTCTCTCTAAGATATAAAACAGCTACGGTATTTCTTTTATCTAGTTTCTTGGTGTTCCAAACTTTATCCCAGAATCCTTTCTTTTTCTTTCCTTTCTTTTTATCTAATTTACTGTCTTCTAATTTTTCTGTTTTCATTCTGTTTTTCTACCACCTTTCAAATTATCTAAATTTCTTTTTCTAGTTCTAGTCATATCAACTTTCTTAGTAACATTCATGCTTTGTATGAATCCCTTATTAGACATTCCACTATCTGCAATGTTTTTTATCTTGGCCCTAAAATACTGAGCAATTTTATTTTCTACTCCATGCTCTTTACAAATATCATCAAGATAATGTTTAGAGACATCTTCTATATCCTGCAAGAATCTCATATTAAATAAAGGTATTCCTAATTCTGATTCAGATAAATATGTTACTTTCTCAGGATTCTCTTGGTCTAAAGAGTTAGCTAAGAATGTGTGTTGATTAAATGGCATTTCTTGTTCAGGCATCATACTATCTTGAAACTCTTGAGAGTTCATCATTGACTCCTCTTGTTGATCTTGAGCATCATCTAATTGAATGTTCTCCATCTCTTCCATCATTAGTTGTTGCATTTTTTCTTGTTTATTCATTACATCATTGTCCTTTTTTCATTATATACTTGTTCTATCTTATCCGGCTTAGGGGAAACATAAGGAATCTCTTTAATGAAATTAAAACCTATGCCTTCAGTTGCTTTCTTTATACCAGGATTTTTCTTTGCCAATTTATTATAGATAACTAATCCTAATCCACCAAGTATTCCTAATACCATGAGACCATCAAGAATTGCCATCTTGTTTTATCTTCCTCCATCCTGTGCTTTGAAAATCTTTTGTTATATCTTTTGCCATTTCTTTTTCAGTATTTAATAATGCAATTTCTTTCATAATCTTTAAACCATCTTTACCAAGCTTCTTGGTTATCTTTTTCTTCTGTGTATTACTATCCATCTTATCTAAGTCCATAGTAATTGGGGCGAATCCGGTTTCTTTGGCCATCATAGATATTACCCTCTTGTTTATAACAACCTTTCTCAAAGCACTTCCACATACGAATGATAATTTAATCATTAGTAACCACCCTTCTTTTTATGGAAATTTACTGACTTACCACCTAAAGCAAAACCAATACCTACTGGAACACAGACTGCAAATAATAGCTTCCACTTAAGAGTTGGAGACATCATAACTATCGGAATTATGAATACGATAGATAGTATGGCGAACTTAATCCAAGGGAATCCTTCGTTATACATTATTTATTACCTCCGTTTTTAATCTTACGAACTTCTTTCTTTAATGAATCTAAATCATCAATTATTATCCATGAGACTATAAGTATTACTAATAGTGTTAGAAAAAAATTATCTCGTGAGGATATGTATCCCCCAGATAGAATCCCTACTAATAATATATTCAAGAAATTTCCTTTACTCATTTTTATCTCCGTCTTTAATCACCAATATATCTTTTAAACTCCAACACAACCATAAAAATAAATGTGCAACTAAAACACAAGATACAACTATCTGAATAAACTCTGAAGAACTTTTTACTATTATATCTATTAAGAAGTATATAACTAGAAAATTCAAGAACAAATTTAAAACAAAGACGTAAAACGTGTCATATTCCAGACCTATTATGATAACCATATCTAATAATGGTTTAGTAATCTCCTTAACTAATTGAGGTAAGACTTTTTCTTTAATCATCATCAATCCCTTGAGGTTGTGAATCGAAACCGTCCCCTTGTTTATTTCTTGAGAATGAATCTTCGATTAAGAAATAGAAACCTAATCCTACTAATATAAATCCTAAACCTTTTCCTAAAAGAGTTGTGTAATTGATGAATGAATAACCTGGATAAATTGTTATCACACCCATTATCATCATGAGTATTGCACCCATGTGTTTAAACATTCTGAGCTTTTCTTGTGCTAGTCCTATAACTATCATTGCAAACGATAATATAATTATAAAGAATTGTTGTGGAAATATTTGAAAGGGTTTACCATCCCCAGTTATTGCAACAGTAAATGTATCCGGACCTGCACTTGTAGAATTGCTGCAACTTTCTATACCTTGTATAAATCCTAGTTGGTCGTTGGAGATTTGAGAAACTGTTATGTTTCTATATGATCCCTGATTAGTCATTACTTGATTATTAACTAACACCTGTCCATCCGGAGATATTAAAGTTATGTTACAAGTAAATACAGAACTACAAAAGAATCCATTATCAAAACAAGCTCTCTTTAAATCAAACTCTGTGTTGAATTGGAATGATGGAATTTGTTCTTCTAGTGTTTGCTGTGCTGTGACTGTTGTTACTAATATTAATAAAAGAAATAGGGAAGCTAATATTTTATTCTGCATGGTTCTCCAACTGAAGTTTAAATTCATTAACATCCATTTTGTTTATGTCGTTTTCCCAAAGTCTTATAACTTTAAATCCTTCACATTCTAACTGAGCAGTTCTTTCATAATCTAAACATCTTTGAATTTTTTGTTTAGAAGTTAAATTTCTACAGTCTCCATACTTATCTAGGTTGCCATGCCAATAATCTCCATCACATTCAATAACCGTATTCATTGACGGTATAAGAATATCACATTGGTAAGCATACTTTATGTTTATGTATTGATGTGTTAAAAATTCTATACCTAAATGTTTCAAGAAGTTTTGTATTTTAACTTCTATTGAAGAATCAAATAGTGGGAGTACTTGCTTTGCACGGGCCACTTTTATTTTAGAACGAATTTCTTCTGCTTTCTCTGGAGAATGTAAATCTAAAAGTCTTCTGCCTTTCAATGCTTTAGAAATGTTGTCAATATGTTCTTTTGTAAATTTCTTTCCGGTGTGCGGATGATTCTTTTTATCTGAGAATCTTTTAAGAGCATGTTGTCTCATCTTTTCTATTGATTCTTCTGAGAATACTCTTCCTTTTTGAGTTTCACTACGTTTTTTATTTGTCTCATCTGTCCAAACTTGTTTAACTCTTGCTGCACGTATTTTTTCTTTAGCTTCTTCAGAATGTTTTCTACCAAACATGGGATGAAGATTCCCTTTACGTGCCTCACTCATCTTTCTTTTAGTTTCTTCTGAATGTTTCCTACCTTCGAAAAAACTTTTCTTCTTTTTGATTTTTACCATATTCATAAATTGGTTTCTTTGTATTTAAACTTTGACATAATCAAAAAGAAGGAACAAAAAATAAAAAAATATTTTGTTTTGTTACTACTTAACAATTTATATCAAGCCCACATCTTGCAAACCGCCCACTGCGATATTTACACCAGCGATCATGATACCAAGAGCAAAGAATAGAGTAACTAATCCTAAAATCGTACCTGCAGAACCTGTAACATTACCACCTTGAGCAGCAACAACTTGGTCAGCAACCGAAGGGATCAAATTTACACCGATAAGGATTGTAATAAATCCTTCCAATAATCTTCCTAATGCCATTTTTAACTTATTATTTTTCCTCCTCTGATATTATGTAATCTTTTTTATTTATAAACTCTTTGAAGGATTAACTACTAGTAGGTTACTACACTTTACTAGTAGTATTTGTGATAATAGTTAACTTTATATTCTTAGATACCATCTAATATTATGATTAAAGATATACAGAAACATAAAAAGCAAATTAAACATAGTATAATTATAATAATCATTTTCACCATCTTTGCTTATTTTCAATTCCTAGTATTGTTTTGGTTTCCAGTCGTATTGGTTAATCTTGTACTAATCATTTATCACATAGTAAAAATGTGTGCTTCAAAGGATTTATAAATAAAGTTTATTTGGTGTTTATGAGGAAGTGACACTAAATTTAACATATCTACACCATGAACTATCATATAATCAACACTATTTCTAACCCAACTAAATTAAATCTCCTAAATGCCCCGAAAAAACACCTAAAACACGACAAAAAGACAGAAGTCACAAAGGAATATTATTATATATCTTAAAAGATGGAGAGAGAAACGAGCACAAAAACAGAAAGCCGATACAACATGAACGAATCTAACTTTGTTCTGTTGGGTGAGTTGCAGAACGAAGCGTTTAGGTTTATGAATGTTAAGAAGGATTATGGTTCTGCTATGGACAGATGGAAGAGTATTATGTTTATTGTTGAATCAGTTTTTACAGAACCAGAAATAAAAAATCTTGATGATATTGAAGAGGAGTTTAATAAAATGTTAAAATTTAATGTACCAAAAAATCTAAGCACTAGTAAACCTATGTATGGAATATCTGCAAGACAGAAATTTATTATCAATGTGTATCAGAAACATAAGCTCAAACATTTAAGGAATTACATTAGATCCTTATCTTGTCTATTGAGACAATATAAAGTTTCAATGACTGATTTAGATAAGAAGAAGAAACTGAGCTAATGGTAAAATTAAAATTAAACGAAGAAAAAAATGACTGGATAGTATTAGAAAAATATTCAAAAGATCCAGATTCTTTTTATTTTGATGGAGAAACATTTCAGGCCCTACAAGATATTAGAAAGACTATGCGAAAAAGAAGTATTGATTTTCACATGGCTATATCTGGTTATCCTGGAAGTGGAAAATCTAAACTAGCGAGTCAAACAGCTACAATATTAGATCCTTCATTCGATGAGAATAGAATGCATCAAACAACAGAGAATTTTATTAAAGCTGTAGAGGCAGAAACAGAACCATTAAAATGCCATGTTCTTGATGAGGCGTGGGATGGCCTTTCGAGTTCTGCTGTTAGAAAAGAAATAGGTAAGCTGTTTGTTAATCTGCTTAATGTAGTGAGACAAAAAAGACTTTACATAATAATAGTATTACCGGACTTCTTTGAATTAAGTAAACATATCGCAATCTTTAGAACAAGATGGTTGTTTCATTGTTATGGAGAGAACTTTGGAGATGTTGGTTCTTTCGCAGGTTTTGGAATTCAGGCTAAGAAGATGTTATATATTAAAGGTAAGCCTTTCTTAAATTATAATGCACATCCTTATGATGTTTGTGGAAGGTTTGTAGAGAAGGACCCACCAACATTCAACTGGAAAAGATATGAGAATGTTATTAAAAAACAATCACTGGGAGAATCAACAGCTAAGTTTGAGAATGAATCCAAAGCTGTAACGCAGCGTAATATTTGTATGGGTATTATGAAAAACCGTCACAGATGGGCTACAAAAGATATGGCAGAAATTTTAGATATGAATCGAAAGGTTGTTCAACGAATAGTAAAAGCCGAGAAAGACAAATAATCTAACACAACTCATTCAGATTCACAAGAATCTTAATCCCACCCTTCCGTCCATGACTCTCAAAATATCCAAGCTTAATCATTTCAAAATAAAAATCATTCCAATTTTGTTTACCCATTCTATGATACCATGAGAATATCATTCTTGCATCTATAATTTTTATTGTCCCCATTATAGAATCACCCCAAAGTTTCTTAAGGATAATTCTGTATAACAACGGTATAGTTTTCTTCTGCATAATTATCACCTATAATATCCAACTTAGCATTACAATAACTTGTTATGTTTGGTAACAAGTCACACGGGTTCTCGGCCAACTCTCTAGCGTATTGTGTCTCTGTTAAATAAGACCAAGCCAAAAATGCAATTATAATAATAGTTATTAAATTCTTCCAACTAAATTGCTTATTCCATCTATACTTACCTTTCCAACATATTGGATTAATAACTTTATATTCTATATCTGATGGGTTTTTTGCTTTAGTCTGTATGAAAAGTCCAGGCCTAAGTTCCTCAGTATTTTCAGGTGTTAATATTTTCTTCCAATTCATTCTAAACTTTGAACCTCTTCTATAAGTAATTTAACTGTACTCTTTAGTTGTTTTATTTCTTCGTAAAGAGCCTTAGTGTGTCTCCTATTCTTCATAATATCTTCATCTACTTTTATAAACTGTTCACTAATTAATTCTAATGGGTCCTGTGGAACCGGCTCAATAGGTTGTTCTAACTCTTTACTTACTTCCTGTGGGCTTTGTATTTCGTCTTCCATTTTTTACCTCCATTCTTTTTAATGATAAGAAGTTAATTAAGTGAAAACAAACCATCATATAATAAACTCCGGCTAAAAAGTATTTCCATTGATACGGGATAACAGACAATATAACCATAAGTATTGCTATTATTATTGCACCAGATAACGCCATACCTTCTGATAAACCCATGCTTCTAACTGCATTTCTTACAAGTGGATTTGTTTCAACAGCAGTATAATCTTTTTTTGGGAACCTCTTCTTGTATAATCCTAAAAATTTATATGTTAGTATCAAATCGAATACTGATCCTATTAATACAAATGCGTTAATCATTTTTTATTCTCCTTATAGAACTTATTAGCAAACCAAAATGTAAAGAAGAAATAAAAGAATATATAAAATGCTATAATTGAAAATGAAAATAATATCTTTAGATACCATGTGTTATAAGGAACTAAGAATAAAGCAGTTACTATTGAAACAAATCCGCAGGCCCACTTCATTACCGGCCCAAATACTTGTGTGTTAATATAATCCCTTTTTCTAGTAAAAGATTTATCTTTATTAACATCATAAGTATCTCCTATTATATCTTTTATAGCATGATACTTTTGATATGCAGATATGAATTGACTTAAAGAAACTCCAAGGGAAAAAATGAATGCAAAAATTATCCACCAAAAACCCTTGAAGATTAATATTCCGCATACTGTTGATACTCCTATCATTTGCATAAAGTGTGATTGATATTCTATCTTGGCCAACCTATCGGGTGATGTATTTTTGATTGCTTCTTTTAATTGTTTTAATTTATTCATTTAACAAGTCCTCCTACATTTGATATTTTATGATTTCTCTTTCTTTTTCTTGTTTTCATAGTCCGTATTTTGTCATTATTATTTTATAAAAGATAATGAATCCACCAATAACTAAAGCAGACATTATCAAATATCCTATTATTCTAATTAGTACAAAACTAATTAGACTTCTTAGGAACCCCATTATTGTCTCTTTTATTTAATTTCTTATATGGATGTTTCTTATTCTCTTTCACTTTTTCTTTGGATGTGTTTCGTTTATTCATTGTTCTTTGTGGTAAAAGGTAAAATTAATCTTCCTTTACTTCTTTATCTTAGTGTTGTTTAATTTGTGTATGTTTATCTTTAATGGTTGTTTCTCTTCATAAATATAATTCTGATCAATATAATTTCTAGTAACACCCATCATATAGGCAATAAAATCAACTTTATCAAATTTATATTTCTCCATAATGTCATACAACTCCTTTAACTGTATGTTTGTTAAATCTTTTTGACTAAAAAATAATTGAGAACCATCTACTAGACTTTTCTCTTTTTGTTCTGAGAATTTTTCACCAACAAGATTATGTTTTTTCATAAATATATATTCGTCCATACTGGCTTCAGAATGATCATTAGGACATAACTCTATTAAATTTTTTTCTGAATCTTCTCCGTGATGTCTTATTGGTATAATATGATGTATATGTGTCCTTCCAATCCATCCACATATTTTACATTTATTTAATTTCATCGTAATTTATACACATCTCCTAATATTTCAACTATTTTATCTCGTTGTTGGTCAGTAAAGATTGATGGAGAACCGTAATGTTTCAAAAATGTATTATGGTCATGGCCCAATCTCATACATATTTCACTCACGTCTAGGTCTACACCACGCCTCTGAACCGTTTTAAGCCACATACCAGACGTTTTTCTTATGTTATGTAAAGAGAACTCCCATTCTTTTAATCCAGATATCTTTAAACATCTTTTCATCATTTGAGAAATGCCTTGCTTCGTAATTTGGAAGAGTAGTTTATCATCCTTAATTTGTTTCTCTCTTATATATTTTCTTAATCTTCTACAATATTGACTTGAAACTCCAAAACTTCTTTGTTTCCCACCAAGAATTTTAGATTCTCCTTTCTTAGCTTTTGATTTTGTAACCCTTAATTTAACAGAATTATTCTCCCAAATAAAATCAGAAGGTTTAAGATTTAAAATCTCTTCAATTCTTCCACCAGTTTGTAGTAGTGTCTCAAATAAAATTCTTCTATCTTCTATAACGAAAGATAAAAACTTTAACCATTCATCTGGGAAGAAGTATCTATGACGATCTGCCCTAACAGTATATTTTCTTCCATCTGATTTTACACCTTCAAATAATCCTTCTTTACCTGGAACCGGTTTTAAAGATAGTTTTCTAGTCTTGTGTTTTCTCACCATTATCACCAAATTTAAATATAAAGTATCCAAAAGCTATTCCTAATCCAAGACCTAATAAAATATGCCAAAGTTCATAACCAGTTTCTAACACTGTTGTATTATTTACAATCTTTTCAACTTCAACTTCTTGGATAGTAGTATTATAAATCGGTATGAAAACTGTTACGTTTCTATCAACATACTTAGTTACAGTTCTTCCACTACCTCCGCCGCCTCCACGATAAACTATCTTTTCAACTTCTCTGGTAACTTCGTCAAAGAAAAGTAATGTAAAATTATCTGAAGCCATTAATGGATCAGAAGATATAGTTATATTACCATTACTAAACTCTACTGTTAATCCTTCTAATGAACTCAAATTTCCAGATACAGTATAAACTGGGTTTGTAAGGTTTGTTTCAAAAGAATATGATTCTCCTGAATACATTGCCATTACTGAAGCTAACATTAGTATTCCTAGTGTAATTGTTGTTATTTGTTTTCTCATTGTTTGTTCCTCCTGAATTTATTTGCTAAAAATAAAAGCAAAATAATAATAAATTGTTTTTGTGTTTATGCTATTGTTGTAGTGATAGTATCTTCTCCAACGTATTCACATGCAATATTGTAAACTGGTGTAACTTCTACAGTGTCGTATATTGTGATACCGCTTCCATATTGGATCAAGTTTGTTTCAAAGTAAAACTCACTTGATCTACTCCAATCAATCACTCCTTCTGTAACAGCGTCGACTGGTATATACCAAATCTTCGCACCGTGACATTCTGAGTAACTTTCTATTTCACACATATCATATTCGTCTGCGTTTCCATCCTCTTCGTATGGTAAATTTCCTTCTACGTCATCAATAGAAATGGCAGTTGCTGGATTATCAAACCTATCAGAGTTGTCCTTATAGTAAATTAACTCATATCCTTCGATTGGTGAATTTACTTCAGCATTGAAATTATCTCCAACAACAGTATATTCAACTTCGATTGTATCTCCAGTCAAATCCCATGGCGAATTGCCAAAGTCAACTACCTTCTTTGAAAGAGTTAGTGAACCTTTATAATCTACAGTTATTCCATCTGGTGCATCATTTGTAATCTCTACCTCCACCTCGAAAGGTGCAGCGTTATTAATCGTTATTAATTCTCCAGAATAACTTCCACAAGAATATACTCCAGTTATTTCAATAGTTTCTCCGTCAACAGTGATTGGTGATTCTATACTAACATCTTGTTCAATGGATCCGTAATAAGTAATCAATCCTGCTGCTACAATACTTATTGCGAAGAATGCCATGAAGCTAAATGCTATATATTTTTTATTCATTTTTTATAAACCTCCTTTTTAATACTATAAAAGTTATTTAAAGATAAACAAATATTGTTTGTTTTGTTTTTTTTCATGTGTAATTTTTTAATTGCCATTTGTTTAATCTTTTCTTTATATTAAAAGATAAACGTCATATATAAACCCTTTGTATCCTTATACGACATCATCTACCACCTCATTATCAATTCCTTTTT
>SDBT01015664.1_pt1 | contig 12043 bp, 17 predicted proteins | sample 2277101 | NCBI WGS metagenome assembly SDBT01 (sample SAMN10404973, study PRJNA504765) | marine sediment metagenome | isolation source: marine sediment core GS10_PC15, 103 cmbsf | place: Arctic Ocean: Southern Knipovich Ridge | collected 2010
GTGTAGTTGGAGCCGCGCTCGTACCGAACGGGTCTTACTTGCCGGCTTGCGTTTCTGTTCTTAACAAGCCAGCGCCACGTCGAATGAACTGTGTCATCCGATATGTCGAGCGCACGACTGAGGTCACTGATCGGCATCTGACTGAAGTTGTCAGGATCGTGACCGTACCAGCATCTAAGAGCTGCTCGTGCGCTTGGTTGGTCCCCGCCGCAAGCTGGGCATTTTCGTGGCTTTGCTCGCACTTCCGATGTACCTCCGTCCCTCGTCCGTCAGTGCTCGGCCTCCGGGAACGATGTCTATAAGGCCGATGCGGATTAGGTAGGGCTCAATCGAACGTTGGAGCGTTACCACGTCGAGCCCGATGCCCCGGGCCATGGTCTCTACACCTACAGCCCTGGATCGGTTCGCCAGGAAGGATAACACCAGCAGATCTTGATATTCAAGTCCGATGGGATCCACTCTCAGCAAGTCCCAGATGCGTTTGAGCATGTCCGATGTGACAGGCTTGTCGTAGTCCTTGATTCTCTTGAGCAGCCTGTTAGCGATCCTCGGCACACCTCGACATCTCTGAGCGATGTCTTTGGCGTTCGCTGTGCTAATCTCCAGCTCTAGAAGCGTCGCGGACCTCTGAATTATCTCGAGGATTTCAGAAGGTTCGTAGTAGTCCAGATAGATGATCTGGCCGAACCGATCGCGGAGTGGTTCAGCAAGTCCACCTGGATTTGTGGTGGCGCCGATGAAGCTGAAGCTCGGAAGGGTCTCGGACGAACCCCTCCTCATGTATGTACCATCCTCCAGAACGGTGTAGAGCAGCTCTAGTGCTCGCTTAGACGCTGCGTGAATCTCGTCGATGAAGATCACGTCTCCCTCTTGGATGAGGGCAGTCAGGTGGTCTATCTCTCCTGCGTTCCTGAGGTGTCCACCGATGTAGGGCTTGAATGCACCCTGAGCTGTGATGAGCTGAGCCAGTGTGGTTTTACCCAGGCCTGGCGGCCCCGCAAACAGCACCGAGTCTGAGAGCTTACCCTTCTTCGTCATCAGCTTGAGGAGTTGGACAGCTCTCTCTTGCCCAATGAACTCCTTAATCCCTCTAGGTCGGAGAGCAGCAGACACCGTAGCATCCCTGCGATTCTGGAGGTAGGTCAGAGCTGGGAAATCTGCCAGCTCCTCGTCTTGTGCGTTCGTCACGAATCAACCCTCCTTGCTTGGACGAGCGCGACTCCATCCTTGCCCCGAACGATGAGTGAATAGTTGGTGGCTACTCCGCTCGGGAGAGCGTTTAAGGCTCAGGGCAAGGTCCACCGGCACCGAAGTCCGATGCCGATGCACCTATCGGAATCCTCTATCCTTTCTCGACTTCCAGTCTGCCCATGTACCAAGGAGATCCATAGGCACGTCGTCCGCTTCCTTCATGAACATGAGGGCTGTGGGGCACTTCTCGATGCTTGTCACGAAGGTTTGGATCCTGATGGTCTTAGACACCATCGTTCTCCATTCCTGGTAGGCCTCACCTATGTACTTCCCTCGGGCCTTCTGGATCCAGTTCGTGGGTTCCCGGAGCTCGAACAGGAAACGTAGGTCCTCTTCAGCATCCTCATACCAGTCGTTGATCTTCCTGGCCTGTGTCGACGCCACGCTACCAACGAGGTCCCTGATCCCATCAAGATCCATGGGAACCCGTTCACTCTGGAGCTGAAAGATTAAGGCCTGCAAATTGTCGTGCAGGCCTGTTCCCTTCCACTCGCCGGCGTCTGCAATCTTGAGTATCAGTGGGTCTCTGCCCATGACTTCCCTACCTTTGCATCCACTGCTAGAGGTACGTCCAACTTGATGACGTTGGGCATGATCTCTATGAGGGCGTCCTTCATCATTTGCCCTCTCTCTTCCGGCACTTCTATCTGAAGCTCGTCATGGATCTGAAGGACTGGCCAGAACCAATCGTAGCCCTTGAACTCATTCCAGACCGCGAGCATTGCTCGCTTCATGATGTCTCCACCAGCCGTGGCTTGGATTGGGTGATTACAAGCTACACGTCCGTCAGCCTCCCTAGCCTTCACGCTAGGAGCCCTGAGGTTGAAGAGATACCGCCTACGGCCTTCGAGGCTCTCACTGTACCCACGCTGGGCAGAAAGCTCGATCTCGTGGTCCTGCCACGGCCTGAGGCCCTTGTAGGCATCGTAGGTCCCGCGGATCACCAGCTTGGCTAGAGTGATGTACGGGTTCCTTCCGGGCTTCGTGTTGCGCCTCTCGCACAGCTCTGACGCATCTGACCATGAAAGTACAGGCCTGAGGAGCTTTGAGAGTGCGAACTCACTCCCCCTGTAGACGATGCAGAAGAACCCTGTCTTAGCTACATCGCGCAGCAGGGCTGGGACCTGAGCTCTGTAGTCGTCCTTGAACCCCAGGTCGAACATGTAGTTTGCCATCCAGCCGTGAGGATCAACACCAGTGGCGATCATCTCACAGAGCTGAGCGTCTCCAGTCATGTGAGCGATCACCCTGATCTCAATCCCCGAGAAGTCAGCACCGACGTAGCAATTACCCGGCAGTGGTATGAAGCCGGCTCTTACAGCGTCACCGATTTCACCACGTACAGGAATGTTCTGAAGGTTAGGGTCGTTGGAGCTGAGGCGCCCCGTGATAACCCTGCACTGATTCCATGAGCAATGGATGCGTCCGGACAGCTCTGAAACTATCCCGGGCAGCTTCCTGACGAACGTCCTGAGGAGCACACCGAGACGGCGATACTCCACAATGTCGTTCACCACCGGATGCTCATAACCGAGCTCTTGGAGTGTGTCCTTGTCGGTCTTGAACTGTCCGGGCGTATCCGTTGATCTGATTGGCTCTATCCCGAGGTCCGTGAACAGCAGCCTAGAAAGCTGAGCTGGGGAGTCTGGGTTGAACGCAGGATTCTTTGAATACTGTCTGATCCTCTCGTAGATAACCTTGAGCTCACCTTCGATCTTCTCCCCCATAGGTATGAGGTAGTCGGAGTCGACTGAGACACCAACATCACTCATACGAATGAGCATTGGCATGACGGCCATCTCTAGATCGAAGATAGATTGGAGCTTAGGCTCCTTGTCGAACTCAGCTTGAAACAGGTGCTTGAGCTGCAAGGTGAGGTCAGCGTCAGCACCAGCGTAGTGCGTCAGCACGTCCCAAGGTACGTCCTCCATTGTGAACTGACCCTTTTGGATCAGGTCGTCGATGCCCTGCATGGTTATGCCGAGCTCCCGGGGGCTGAGAAGTTTGAGACCAATCCGCGGTCGGCCTAGAACATAGGCAGCTACCATCGTGTCGAATGTCCAGTTGATCTTCTTCCCTATTCCTCTGAGCACAGGGTCGTCGAACTGAACGTTGTGTCCGATGGCGCTGATGGTTTCTAGGTCGGGCGCTGAAATCTCTTCGATGAACTTCGCCGGCGCCACCCAGGCCTCGTCTATCTCCTGTGACATCGACACCGCCACGCATCTGTCCTCCCGAGGGTTCAGCCCGGTCGTCTCAGTGTCGATGGCGATTTCAACCTCATAGGAGTCAGGCCATCCAGAACGGTAGTCGAGATTCTCTTGGTACTCGACTGCCACTCTCGATCGCTTGACCTCAGCCTTGAGGATCGTAGGGATCATGGTCCTATTGCTATGACTGTGATGACGGCAGCTAACATCAGGAGGCCTCCAATGCTGACTGCTATCAACAGGATGCCTCGCCGCAGTTCGTTGTTCATAGTATGTCCAACACTTTCGTCACCGTGATTGGCTCACGAACGATCTCCCTCATTGCTAGAACTAGGGCGACGTCTTTCTTACGTCGGAAGGCATCACCAACCTGAGTAATCTTACTCCCCGCTAGAACCTCTGCGTCAACCCTGTTAGCTTCAGTCCTGAGAGCATCGATTGATCCTGTTGCTTCGAGAAGTTTGGTAGCTACTCCCGCGCTGAGCCCAGCGTAGTTGAGCTGAGCAACGTCGAACGAGAGAGGCTTGATGCGTGTCCGTTCGTAGTCGGCCATACTCGCCAGCGGCACCAGGACCTCGGTCCAGGGTGATGCCTCTACTGCCAGCCAGGAGGGCCGACCAAGCACGGCTAGTGCATTGAGCCCTTGAAGATCGGGATGCCCGGACCCAGCCGAAGCCCCGAAGGACTCAGCTAGATCCGAGCATTCCCAGAAGGCGATGTCCACCGCTCTAGTGTCAGCGATGGCCTTTAGTACGAGACGTTGAGCTAGAAGGCGGTGCGCCTCGATGGGGAGCACTCCCTCGCTTTCGAAGAGTGACACGAGGAGCAACTTTCTCATCCCTGATTTCCCCACACACTGGGCATGGTCCGTAGTTGCTGCCGCTGCAATGTTTCATGTACCTCGGACCTTTGCAGGTTGGACAGTACAGAAGTTTGGACTGCTTCAATCATGTGACCTTTTCTCCACCCCGCTTACCGAGCCTCAGCTACCATGTGAGGCCCGATATCCTCAGCGGACTGCTCGCATCATTCTTTCTTCACGAGCTTTAGCACTCGGCGCATCCCTACACCAGGAACCTCCTCTCGCTTGAACTCCACTTCACCCAGCCTCCTGAGCTCCCGTAGAGCATCGACAACGTGCGTGGCACTGCCAGGCATCAGACCGTTGGTAGGATCTGTGGCGTACCTCACCAGGAGCGACTGAGTCCAGTAGTCTCCAGGAGGCCGCTTGTTCCTGAGCATGGAGAGTAATCCATCTATGAGATCCGGGCGTCGTTGCAGTGTGTCCATGACCATCACTCGGTCAATAACAGCACCTGCTTCTCTCAGAGCTTCCGAGAGTGAGGGGCTTGAGCCTGCAAGCACGGCGATCATCTTCTCTGGCTTCCTCCGACGAATCAGAGTGAGCGCCGGCAAGAAGTCCCGGTCACCTGAAACAAGCACAATCCACTCGGCAGAGCTGTAGAGCCCAGCCTCGATCATGTCACAGGCTAGAACCATGTCCGTTGAGCTCTTGCCCATCTTCGTCAGCGGCTGAACGATCTCAGCTCCGACAAGGCGAGCGTCCTGCCACAGTGCGTCGCTTACGAAAGGATGGTAGAGCGTCATCTTATCGACGCCTCCAAACTCCTTCTCTGCAACCTCGGTGAGCCCGGACAGTGGATCGATCAGAACGTTCTCGAGATCTACGAATAGGCTTGCAGTCATGTTGATGCTGTCCTTCTCGTAGGACCCCAAGCCACTTGACCTAGAACGGTGAGCTTCCGCACCCGAAGCTTAGGACGGCCATGTAGGTGTCCAAAGACAGGAACGCAAGCGATGTCGTTCTCCTTCACGAGAACCCTGATCAGGATTTGGCATGGGTCCCGGAGCGCCGCGAACGACAGGTGCCGCGAACGCTCAGGCTTGCCTACTAGAACGTGGAGACCTTTCCCGCAATCCATATTAGGATCACGGTTGACTCTGCCTATGCTCACCGTAGCGCCGTCCGTGTACTTGATAGGACTCGTGAACATGTATGGACTACGGTTTGTGTTCACGATCTTGTAGAAGATGTAATCCCTTCCCCTACGGAGGAGACGAACCTTCGGTTTACTATCAAGCACATGGTGGCGATAGACCCTGAGATTATTGAGCCTCGCTAGATCAGCGTCTCTAATGTACCTCTTCACCTTCAACCCCCTTCCTGCTATACTGCCGTTCAATCATGAAGGCTCCTACCGCCAAGAAGATTCGCTGCAACGCGGACAAGTCCAATGGTAAATGTCGGCGGGTTGCTGGTTGGGGCACCGATCATCTTGGTACAGGTCGGTGCATCAATCACGACATCCTGCCGGCTACAGTCACCAGAGAAATCGCTCTGCCGCAGAGAATCCATGCGTTGGCAGCTGAGTTCAAGAAGGACCGAGACCCCTTCGATCTCACAGACGAGATTGCGATGACTAGAGCAGCCGTCGCTCTCTTGCTTGAGGATCATGAGGTCTTGGGTTCCTTCCTGAAAGCAGTGCCAGCCCTCAATTCGCTTCTTAATACAGTCGGTCGTCTTGTGACGAGACTCGACGAGATCGAACGAGGACGTAGGTACGTCATTCGAATCGAACAGGTCGCTCTCTCCCTTCGACAAGTAACCGCGATCGTCGTGCAGTACGTCGACGATCCAGAAGCTCGGGCGGAGGTCGCCAAGCAGATTGGTGCCATCTCGATTGACGGCGAAGTCTTGGCGCCCCCGGCTGAGATCCCGGAGAAGGATCAGGAACTAATCACTGTCGTCACTGGTCAGGAGCCGGCTGAGCGGTAGCGACGGATCAAAGTGTCCTACGGTTGACTGGTACCTAACCAGCCTCTCCTCAACTACCCTTCCGATTGCTATCCCGATATCGTTGACCTCGTCGCCTTGGAAGGCACGCATGGTCTTACCCGATGCAATGATCTCGTTCGCTGAGAGCTCACCATACTTGCCAAGGATCTGAGGCAGTTTGATGGCGCTTACGAGCTTGACCAGTGCTCCGATAACCGTACGAGCTTTACTCGCGGCGAGAAGCCCCTGCTCTGTGTAGGCCACAGCATCAAGAATCACTTCGGGAACGAACTCATCTCCAATGCGGTCGATTAGGTTAACCAGCTTGGAGTCCAGCCACGCTGCCCGAGGCATCTCAAAGCTTGAAGGACCCCACTGCAACACGTACTCAGGGAAATCGTCTAGCCTCCCCTGCGTACTTGTGCTGCTGGGCTGAGACAGTCCGTTGTCCGAGGTCCTCTGGCCGTTGCTCATGATGTCCGTCATCTCCACGTCATAGATGTCGTATGGCCCCTCCGGGCCTATGAAGTGGAGACTCCAGGGATATGTCTTGAACGCTAGAATCCAGCCAACCTCTTCCTTAGGTATCCGGCCATCGCCGCACTTGAGTTGGCGTTGGAGTGTCTTACGCTCAAGTAGATTCATCTTGAGCACACCTGCGGCAACGGCTCGCCGTAGGTGTTCTGTCCTATCGTTAGGACGTTTCATTGGAACATCACCCCCTTCCTGTAATCGTTCCACCGAGCCCCACCTCCTCGGAGGTGAGGCCCCGTTGACTGATTACTCCTGTGGCTTCCGAGCTTGGGCCATGCGTCTCAGATACTCCTCTTTGTTGTCCATCCAGTGGTGGAGAGTGTAGGTGTTACCGCTGTACTCAATCGCCTCGGCTGAGGTTTGGTACGTTGCGGTCCAGCGTGTCTGAGTCTGCTTGAAGCCGACGAACCTGACGCCTTCTCCCTGAAGCTCCGGATGAGCTCTCTTGAATAGCTCAGGGAACTGCGTCATGTCGATTGGTCGTCTTAGCCACTGTGGCATTTGTGACCTCCTATCCGAACTCGTAGTTGCATCGACAACGTGCGTACTTGATCTCCCTTTCGTGCTTGACCCGCAGCGGTGAATCCTTTGGTGGATCTCCAGCTGCTGATATACAGATGCAGAAGCCTGCTTCTGCTACTGGGTCTATCAGGGTCGCTTTGAGCCTCATCGTGAAGAAGAGGCTTTCGTGGTGGCACTCAGGACACTCCACACCATCGTTGATGAGGGTTTCTTGTCTGGCCTGCCAGCGTTTCTCCTCCTCGATGTCGTCGTAGAGGCTAGTCACTACTCATGCCATAGCATCCCATATATCCATGCGACGGCCACGACGACCGCAGCTATGATTACAGCGATGATTACAGCAGCTTCGGGCCAAGACTCTACTTGGGTACCACTCATGGGTCTCAAGTAAGACCTTTAAGAGGTTCATCCCGATTCTCCTTCCTCGCCCCGCCTCGCGGGCGTGAGCGCACCATCTACAGGGGAGTGGTGCCCAGCTAGGGGATTCATGCTCCCGCTGCCTCACGGTGCTTTGAGAGGCTTACAGAGGAAACTGGAGGTCTAATCAAGTCAGGCTGATCGGGCATCTTCCATCTCCTGTGGTGTGTAGTAGATCGTTCGTCCCCACGGAGGGACCTCATCGGTTGTTATGACCCAGCAGACAGGATACTCAGGCTTCTTGGGCCAGCCGTTGTTCGGCCAGCCATCGGTGAAGTAGATCACCGCGAACACCTCTTCTTCGCTGTCCTCGATGTAATCAAACGCAGGTTGGAACTCTGTACCGCCACGTCCCCGCGGCGCCGGAAGGGGTTTCGGAGTCAGATCGTAGACTCCTTGAACCCTGGCATCGATGTACATCAGCTTGAGGTTCACACCGACCGAGGCGAATCCGTACACGTCCGAGCAGACCCGGATAATATCCTTGTCTGTCATGGAGCTAGACGTGTCGACAATCAGCCAGATGTTCTTGAACCGCTCACCTTGATTGATCCATGGCCATATGAGCTCCTCACCCACCGCAATGTTCAGGGCCTCGCCCCGACGATCCGGTGGTGCGAAGGAGTAATCGTCGTCGTATGGCTGGAGCCAATCTGCCAGTTTCCTGAACCAGGGAATCACTGGTGTTAGTAGCTTCTCCATGAGCATCTCGACGTTTGCTGGGCTCCTGCCAGCATTCATCGCAGCTGACTTCTTGTCTGCCTCAAACGCTGCTCTGATCTTGGCTTCCCAGATACGATCGTCAACGTCGCTAGACTGGTGAGGATGGCCCCCTTCTTGAGGTTCTCCGTCCTCTCCTAGACCAGGATCGTTGAGACCGCAGATGGAAATCTCTGTGACCTGGGGATCTGGCAACCTGGAGTAAAGCTCAAACGAGCTGTAGGCAAGTGTGGGCTTTGTCAGTGGTGGTTCGAACACGAAATCCTCAGCGAACACTAGATTCGCTCGAGTCTGTCCTGTGTCCAATGTCACCTGTGGCAGATCGAACTCGTTATCGACAAGGACTTGGTTCACGATGAAGTCACATGCGTACTTCCACTTGATCGTTGCGATGTCCTTCACGTCGTAGAACTTGAAGCCCTTGTGATGTCCGAACGCTACGTGTAGTACCTCGTGGCAGATGATCGTCTTGATGTGAGCGACCGTCATATCCTTGAAGAACTCTGGGTTCCACCAGACCCGCCGGCCATCAGTCTGAGCCGTTGGGCATTTGTCGGTTGGTATGAAATCCAACCAGAGGAGAAGATGCCCGAAGAAGGTCTGCGTCAGCAGGAGCTCTATCTTAGCCTGCTCGATGTCGTCAGCTATTCTTCGGACAGTCTTGTCATCCACAAGTAATCACCCCCTTCTCTGACCAGAACGGTCAGCGCCCGGAGCAGCCGTGAGGCCCTCCGAGCGTCGAGCGTCCTAGAGACACTTGATTGAGACTGCAAGCAGTACGAGTAGGAGCAGCGCCAACAGACCGCAGTACCGTTGTATCGTCATTGCCGCACGTCGATGGCGTCGTCGTACTTGACGCGCTTGAAGGCGTAGGCTGAGAACCAATCGATCGGCACTGACTCACCACTACCTGTTTTCTCCCTGGTTCCGATGAGGAACCTCGGCGCCTCGTCTGGCATCTCTCTGCCGAACGCCAGCACCGGAAGCCATCCGCCTGGCACCTTCTGTGTATGAGCCTGATCTCCAGTCCGTGTACCGGACCTGAACTGAACCATCTTGATTCGATTCATGTGCTCACTCCTTCATAGGCATCTTCGCTAGACGTGGTAGGACTTCCTTACCGTACTTGGCGAAGTGCTTGGTGCCTGCAACCTGAGGATCACGCAGCGCCAGCTCTGACACCGACACGACCTTTTGATCCTTGGCTACAAACTTGTCCACGACAGCGAAGAACTTGCCGAGGTCCTTGTCTGATTCCGTGTCCACAATGGCGGCTAGACCAACAGCGATCGCATACTGCTGAGCAGCGTTGATCGCTCTCTTCTGATAGCCGTTGCCATCGAGGAAGTTACCTGGGGACCTCCCGGTGCCTTTTATGAGCTTGACTGTGCCATCGAGCAGCTCCCGCATGTTGGGGAGAATCGAAGCGTCTCTCAGATAGGCTTCAAACAGACTGCCGGCACCGTCACCAATCAGACCGAAGATCATCGGAATCCGATACTTCTCTTCCTTGTCTCCGAGCTTCATTTGCTCCAGCGCGTAGAGCACCCACGATGTCATGTGCCACGTCCGCGGCGTTGCGAATGCGATATCGCCGTCTTTGTAGCTGAAGACTTCGGTGGGTGCCATGCCTAGAAAAGCTCTGACGTGTGGATGCACCCGAGACTTGCCCTTGGTGAGATCAGCCACTCTTGGGAACGGTTTCTTGATTCTGTTGCCTCCGAACATAAGTTCATCGAGGCTGCTACCGTCCTGCTGTGATCCCCATTCAAGGAAGATGGCGTGGTCGATCTTCACGTTGAGATGCATGAAGCGGTTGGCGACAGGCCTAGGGAGCTCAAACGTGTTCGCTCGATCTCCAGCCCGATTGCCGGCTGCTATCTGCTTCCAACCCTTGGGGAACTTGTACTCGTTTAGCTCGCCCTTGGTGAAGATTGTCTGTAGAGCTGCCTGAACCGCTCTCGGAGCGTTAGGTAGCTCATCGACAAACCAGATACCTTCAGGTCCGTCTCTCGTCTCCGAAGGAAGCAGACTAGCTTTGATGTACTCGACGTACGTCTCCACACCTTCTTCCCTGTGGATTATTGGAAGCCCTTGAACGTCCGTAGGCGCCATGATCTGAGCGATCATAGGCTTGAACTTCATAGCGTCCAGCCGAGCGACAGCACCGATGGCATCGGTCTTACCAAATCCCGTGTCGGACCAAAGGAAGTTTGGTATGTCCCGGGGACACATGCGGATTATCTCCACAGCCTCCCAGAGGTTCAATTCTGTAGCTCTCGTCTCAATCACCCCCTCTCGTTATGTGAGCATCAGATTAGATGCTCCTCACGATCCGCAGGGACAGGGAATTGTCGTAGCGAACCGTGAGGAGTACCCAAACCCTAGAAGTTTTAAGCCTTAGTGTCAACCCCTGACGCGCTTATCTTATGTAGACTGCAACGCGCCGACTTCCGCCGCTTGGCTCTGTAGGAGGGAACCTCCCTAGATGATTGGCAGATAGGACAGATAAGAACGACACGAGGCCTACGACTCGACCTGAATCGAATACGCTCAGCCTTCGCTAGAGTGAAGGCCTGTTGACGGTGGATGCCGAGCTTCCTTGACGCTTCAGAAAGTGTCATGGTTTTGCCCAGCTCCCGGAGCCGCTTGCGTAGTTCGATGCCACGAGCCGTAGGCGTTCGCATCCTCTATCCTTCTAATTCCTTGAGCAGGTCTCCTTGTTTCTTAGCTTTGCGCTGATGCCCCTCTACCAGGGAACGGAAACACTCAAGGTGAGTTGCGCGGCTGCCGTATTCCTTGCCGTTTGCCATCCTCACAGTAACGTGGTGACCGTCCTGTGGGGGACTGACCGCAATCACTTTGCCGGCCTGTGATGGTGTGTAGGACGGATACACGATGTCTCCAACCTGCGGGTTGCTCCACTTGTAGTGGTTATCCACTGGCTATGTCCTTGATTCTCTCTAAGAAGAGCTGGTCGCTGATGTGCCCTTCAAACACTGCCACCACACTTGCGTCTATCCGGGCATCGTCAGCTTCTGCTGCCTTAGATACTGCATCTTCTGGGCCGTCTGCGTCAACCCATTCGACGAACGATGCACCTGATGTCCCGAGTACGCCTAGATCGTATTGGAACACGCCGACCACGGTGTAGGGCTTTGTCATCGCTTCTTGACCCCTCCAAACTTTCTCTCCCTGTACGGAGAGTCTCGCTTGATGTGATCTGATCCTTCTGAGTCCCAGCCTGGAAGGTTCCTCAGGAACTCCTGAGCCTCTGCCAGCGTGTCGAAATCGGCTAGAGGATCTGGGAGTCCCTGGTTGGTGAACTTCTCAGGCTCATCGTCGATCTGTTCGATCTGAGCCCAGATTCTGAAGATCGTTGACACTAATCACCCCCTTCTCGACCATCTGGTCGTCGGGGCCAGCCAGCCTCTTACTGACTGACCCTCACGGCTAGATGCTCCTTTCTTTAGTAGCGGCCACTGCCGGCCACGATGTCGTAATCGACCAGCGTTGGTTTTCCTTCTCCCTTGAGCTCAAGGTGTTGAGTTCTGACCTCGTTCTCGTCGACGATCAGATTCCAGTTATCGCC
>SDBT01015665.1_pt1 | contig 12042 bp, 15 predicted proteins | sample 2277101 | NCBI WGS metagenome assembly SDBT01 (sample SAMN10404973, study PRJNA504765) | marine sediment metagenome | isolation source: marine sediment core GS10_PC15, 103 cmbsf | place: Arctic Ocean: Southern Knipovich Ridge | collected 2010
GGCCTCGCCTGCCCGTTGCCTTTGTAGGTTTCGTCCACCGGCTTCTCTTGTTCGTCCAGGCACAGTTCCGCTCCGCCGTCCGGTCCCCCTTTAATCGACAACAGCCATACTTTCCCGCGCATTGTCGGCGGGCCAAGCAACAATTTGTTGTCGAGGCCAAGTTGCCCAACTACTTCGATCAGGGTTTTAACCAACTGGTCGGCGTGTTGGCGATGGGTCAGCAGTTGACGCTGTAGTTGGACAACCTGCTGTTTCAATATGTCGGGTGTCGGGTTGCCGGGAAGGATTAGGTCGCTCATTTATTTTCTTAAACAGGGGATTAGTCAAACGGTAGTAATCAAAGGCTGCTTGTAGCAACGGCTTGGGGACGTTTTCGAGTATCTTTTCTCGCATGGCGTCTGGGTCTCGCCGCACATCCTCACACACCTCGTCGAAGCTGATGTATTGTCCGTCCTGGTCGGCGTACATGGCGAATAGCCACTCCAACGCGCGGCGAAGCCTGGGAAACTGCTCGACAAAATCCATGTATGATGTAACGGCACGGTCAACGGTCGTTTGCGCATCCACCAGCATGGTTATCCCGAGACGACGACATCCTTCGTCAACGTCCGTAACCTGCCACGTCGGCTTAGGCGTTCGTTTGTGTGGTTTCTTTGCGGCAGTCATCATAGTTGCTTAGCCAATCGTTCCGCTGCGTACCCACGTCTTCGGTTGCGTTGTACTTCACGTCTTGTTTGTAGCCGGTCTTCTGCCTCTGGCGGTGTTGTGCCGTCCAGCATGGGCGTAACCCGCCCGCACCAGTTCTCCGCCGGCGGGCCGAGGTGTAGAACCTCGAAGTCCGGGCGGATTCGTTTCTCTTCCGGCCAGCGGGCTTGGAAGTCGCTGTCGCAGCCGGCGGCGGTTTTCCAATCCACTCCGTACCACGGGCGTTCCTTCAGTACCGGATCGTCGGCATGGAACAACTGGAAGTAGCCAGCGTACTCGCGGTCGTGGTATCGCCGGTAGTTCGACCAGTCTTTCGTGCCGCCCCAATCGCTCGGGTTGACACAGAGGCGGCGGCGCGGCGAGTACAAGCATCCCGGATCGAAATCGCCAAGCTGCCAATCGCAAGGCATCACAATGTCCGCATCGAAAATCACCATACAACCTTCGCGTCCGAGAACATCCAGCCCCTCTTCTAACGCGAGTCCTTTGTTGAAGTGCGCGCCGTTGCGGTAAAAAGCATCGGTGCAAAACAGGGATACATCGGCGTATTTGTATGAGTCAACTACCGCTGCGGTTTCTGTGTCACGTTCCGTGCTAACGACCAAAACCTTGTCAAAGTGCCAGAAGCTCCTCGGCAACGTAATCCGCAGCAGGTCAGCAAAATCAACCGAGACAACAATTCCGTTCATGCCACTACCTTTTTGCCAGCCTTGCGTTTTTTGCGATTATGTCCTACCGGCAATTTGCTCCCATCAGACCTGCACCGGATATTATTGAACCCACCGGTGCTGCGCGCATATTTTGCGTTTATGATTGTCACTCTCCCTACTGATTTGCAGTCCGAAAACTCGTAAACATGACGAATCCAACGCGGCTTGCCTCTTTCTGCGAAAGCACGCATCTCATAATTAACGCCGAGACCCTCGCTTGTATTTATCTGGCCGTCTAATGGCCCACCGCGAAGCAGATAAACACAGAGTCCATGTTGCTTTGCTTTTTTCATGCCACTACCTTCTCGCCCGCCTTGCGGCGGTAATACTGCCCCTCTATCCACTTGTAAGTCTTCGCAAGCCCGTCGCGGAGCGAAATGCTAGGCTCCCACCCCAGCGCCGCCTTAATCATGGTATTGTCGCTGTTGCGGCCCTTGACGCCTTGGGGTGCGATTAGGTCGTATCCCCGCTTCAGCTTCACGCCGGCGATCTCTTCCACATAAGTCACTAGCTGATCGACGGAAACCAACTCGCTGGAGCCGAGATTGATCGGGGTGGCTATCAGGTCGTCACAGGCCATGATTTTCAGAACGCCCTCGACGCAGTCGTCGATGTACATATAGCTGCGGGTTCGGGTGCCGTCGCCCCAAATCTCGATCGTGTTGCTGCCCGTTTCCACGGCCTCCACTACCTTGCGACAGATTGCGGCGGGGGCTTTTTCGCGGCCACCGTCCCATGTGCCAAACGGCCCCATGACGTTGTGAAAACGGGCAATGAAGGTTTTTAGTCCGCGTTCGGCCCAATACTCCTGGCAGAGATTTTCACTGAATAATTTTTCCCAGCCGTAGCCACGCTCGGCCTGTGCGGGATAGGCGTCCGATTCTTTGAGGGCCGTTGTGTTGGGGTCTTGCTGGAGGTGGGCGTTGTAGACGCAAGCCGACGAAGAGAACAGGAACCGATCCACACCCGCCTCATGCGCGGCTCGGAGCATATCCATGTTGATCTGCGCGTTGTGCATACAGTTCACGCGCTCTTTTTCAATATGCCCTATCCCGCCCATATCCGCCGCCAACTGAAAGACATGCGTTACACCCTCACACGCGCGGCGGCAGTCTTCGTAGTTGCTCAGGTCGAGGCAAAGGGACTTCACCTCCGGCACCCGCTGATACCACTGCGAGAGCGGCTTCTTGTCCACGGCGCGAACCTCGCCAAAAGTGGTTTCTCTTAGCCGCTTGGCAAGGTGGCCGCCGATAAATCCGCCCCCGCCCGCAACAAGAATCTTGGTGTCCGTCGAGTCAAACATGGGTGCAAACTCCTGGTTGCTTCTATTTGTCATGCGGCAAAAGTAGGCCGTGTTTTAGTAAAAATGCGCGGTGTGTCTCCAACATCGGCTCCGGCTCGACGGCGAAAGAACTGACCGTGTGTTCTAGTACGTGGTTTGTAATTTTGACTTCAAGCACGATACTTACCGAATGGAAATCGCCAAGGTCGCCGACGTCATGCAGAAACTCCATGAAGCCGAGACACTTACCGACGGTGATGTCCGCCCTGAGTTCCCGTTTTGCTATCCGGGCCGCCGCCTCTGCTATTGTCTCGCGTATCCGAACGCGACCACCCGGAAGATGCCAACTTCCGATGTCGGGCTTTTCGACTCGCGGCAACAGGAGTACGGAGCCATTCAGTCGGGCAACCAAATCAACACATAGTCTCGGGACTGCGGAATACACAGTCCTGTAGTGGCCGTCGGTTAAATATCCGCTCATGTTATTTGTCTTTCGGTTCGTTGTCGGGCAATGTCGGCCCACGCGCAATGTGTGACGACGATGTTTCTCTGTACTCTCCGTTTGCCAGCCGCTTCCAATACTTAGTTTCATCCAGACAGACACCCGGCAGATGCCGGTAATCCTCGGCCTTGTCGAAGTCAAGCGGCACGGAATCCCACGGGTCGATCCTATGAAAGTCTCCAATAGGGAGATTGCTCTGCCACAATTCCTTAAGGTTTGTGTTGAGCATTGCCGCCGCGAACGAGAACGTGCTATTGGGGATCAACATGACCTCGCACTGCGACAACATCCAAAAGTCCGGGTAGAAATCCATCGCCCTCGGGTCGCCGCTTTTCAGGTCGGGGGTGAAGTAGCAGCAATCGGCCAGCGGCTTGGTTTGTAGTTCCAGCCCTAAATCTTCCACCATCACCGGGTTGTAGTCGGAAAACTTGGTCGCCAGCGAAGGGTCTTCGGTGGCGATGAACAGGACCGGCTTGTTAAACCGGCTCCAGTTTTCTTTCAGCCACCGCAAGTACCACTCTTCCGGCGTGATGTAGAAAATGGAGCGGCCGTAGTCGCCACGACGGAAATGTAAACCAATTCTGGTTTCCCCTCGGGATTGCAACCGTTCAAGCGCGGGTGTCAGCCGATCTTTTAACGACTGTACCGGCTGAAAGTAGCTCTGGATCATCTCGACGTATGGGCGATACCAGGACGTGTGGAACTGGGCATAGCCCCGCCAATCCTTGTTCACGAACTCGGCACCGACCGGCGGCAGACCTTGTGCGCCTTCGTCTTTTTCGATGGCAGCATCCAGCGACGCGGAGACCGGCGGGTCGTTCAGCCCGAACAGGTGCGTTCCAACCCAAGGTGGAATCTGTACGTCCAGCCCGTGCTGCTTGGCGTAGATGTGCAGGAAGCTGTACTGAAAAAGCTGATTGGCAAAACGCCCGTACTTCCCAAACAGACTCATCGTGATTGTGCCGTTACTCACCTATAACCCCATCATAAAAGACTGTCCGTTGTCGTTCGCAGCCACCCGCCGACGCTTTAATTCTTGCAGTAACTTCGCGGCCAGAGCGGTCTTCTCTTCCGGCGCTCGGTTGTAGTTGCTCGTCGTACTGCCGTCGCAAAAGTGGTCGTATTCCAAACCTTCCGCTATCGCCAACCGGCCTCCCGCCGAAAGCCATTCCATGTTGAAAATAAACGAGTCAAGCGCGTCAAACACGAGTCGCCAGTGTATTGTCGATCTTTCTGCCTCTGGAATATCGAGCCAGTTGGGCATCATCAGATCAGCCCGCTCGCTACGGTACGTCCCAAACACCTCCATGTACCGCTTGCGATGAACTACTTGGTTTCCCGTGTTACAAGCACACTCAAACATTGGCTGGTCGATGATTCGCTGAAAACCGGCTAAATCGTACTCGCCGACCAGGTGCCGATAGTCGAAGTCCGGGCGGGCGAAACTCGGGCAATACCACGTATCGGGAACCAGTGGCAAGGAAAGCACTTTGTCGATATGGGCCTTGTCTTTGGTGTTGTCGGAGTCGCACATAATCACCCAGTCGTTTTTACAGCGGGCGACGGACTCCAACTTGTTGCCGAACACACCCCGGTTCACCACATTGCGACTGACGCGGGCCTTTGTAATGTGAGCCCCCGTGATTGCGACCAGCAGGCGCGGGTAATCGTCCGAGCCATCGTCCACCACAACGATCTCGTCGATCGCCGTGTGTTCCTGGGCGGCGTGCAAACACCCAAGGATTCTTTTTCCGTGCGCCCGATTCTCGGTCATTTCGTTGTATGCCGTGACGGCAAAGGATAATGACATTAGCCGCTCCTCTTGGTGACTTCTTTAACAGGAAACTCATCCTCAAAAGCGGCTAGATTTTCCAGGTAAATGTCGTGGGCGGGCCTGTTCAACTTGTCGTTGAAGTAGGCGTCCATTGTTGGAGTTTTCTTTATCCAGCCCGCATACCCCGAACAGTAATGGATAATGATGGTGTCTTCCCACGCCGAACGGTAATAGCAAAAGAGGTCGCTGCGGACCCGCTCCCACATATTGTAGAACGCCAGGTTAATAATAGGCTGGTCGGTCCCTTTTACGACGTGGGTATTGATCGGTGCCAGCTTTTTGCGCATCGCACACAACTGCTGGCGGGCATCGGCCGGTATCGTGCGGGGGTGGTAGAGCATGATCCCGGTGTTGAATTGCGGCTGGTCGGGGTCGAAGTTATCCCAGAGCCAGTCGAGCAACTGTTTAGAAGCAGGCAAACTCAAGTTTTCAGCCGTCGCCCAGTTTGTAAAGGCGTGGCGTAAGGTGAACATTTCCCGATCCGCGAGGATGGACTGCCAGCCTACTTCGTGCAGCAGAGGCTCTAGGGGGGCCTGTATGAGAACGTCTGCGTCCAGGTAGAGTACGGTGTCCCATTTATATTCGGGCGTATCCCATTGGGTGGTGTATTGCTGATTGAAGAACTGATCGAACAGCGCAAACTTTCGATAGTACGTTGGCTCCGAGTCGGTAAAGACGTAAATACCACGCGACGTGAAATACTCGGCGTCTACCTCGGGCGGAAGGATGAGGCAGAAGTCGTCTTTCCACTCGCCTTGCCGTCTGGCGTTGACCATTACGGATTTCGCGTGCGGTATGTACGCTTCGTCAGCGACAAGCGTGAGAACAGATGTCAGCATGGCTGTCCCTTATGGCTTTTGAATAATCCAGTTTTGGTAAATGGGGTCTTCGGTTAGCAACAGCGGTAGGCCCGTCTCGGCGACGAATCGGTCAACGTCGTCCGCCACGGTGATGAAATCACCCACTCCGCCTTTGACGTAATCGTGGCCCATGAAGCATCCGCCCGACTTGACTTTCGGCCACCACGCCAGCATGTCGGCGTAACACTGCAAGTGATTAGCGTCGAGGTAGAGCCAGTCGAAATATCCGTCAGGAAAAAGAAGGGCGGCATCAAGGGAATACGCCTTGACCATTTTAATTTGTTCGTCGGTGGTGAACCACTGGAGGCACTGGCGGTATTTCACGTCATGGGCGCTATTGGCGGGATCGTGTCCGTAAACTTTCTCGGACTGTTTTTCCCAACAATCCACGAGGTACAGGAGTCTCGGCCTAGCCTCCCGAAAGATGATCTTGGAAAACTCACCCCAATCGACACCGATTTCCGCGCCTACGCCGCCACGCGGAAGCGATGCAAAAATAGTTTCGCGGTTCTGTAAGTCAAATTGAATCATGGTTTCTCCATCCAAAAGCTGGCGTCTCGTTGATGCTCGATAACCAAATGGACCTTGGGTGAATGTTTGGCGGCAAACTCCGTCACCGCGCGGTTTACCCCTAGTTCCGGGGCAAGATAATCGTGTCCGGCCAGGATTCCGCCGGAACGCACCTTGGGCCACCATGCCGGGAGGTCCACACTAATCCCTTCATACGCATGGTTGGCGTCGATGTAGCAGAAGTCCAGGGAGGCGTCCGGTGTTTGCTTGGCGGCCTCCAGGCTGGTCATGCGGAGAATGGTCGTTTTGTCTTCGTATCCCTGGATATGTCCGAGACATTCCCGATAGTATGCTTCGTTCTGTTTCTGATTTACGCCGGTAGGTGACGACGGATGCTCCAACCAGGGGTCAACCAGCAGGATGTGTTTGACGCCCCAGTTTAGGATGTCGCGGCTGTAGCTGCCCGAGCATACTCCGATTTCGGCGACGTTGCCTAGTAGGTTGCGTTCGGCCAGCAGCCGCCCAAACTCTTGCCGGCCGGCGAGCGGTTCGCCGTCTGGTTTGCGCCAAGCATAAAACATCGGCGGCTCGGAATCGCAACGATGGGTTGCGCCCAGTATGGAGTACATACGATCCGCAAGTGTCTTGTGGGCCGCCGCTGCTGTCTGAATGTCGCTTTGATCTCGCTCTTGGTCCATCGCCCAATACGGGTGTAGTTCTATGGTGACAAAATCCGCCCGCTGCAAAACCTCAACGGACGGCGGATGGTTAAGCAAAAGGTTTTCCGCCCCCTCGCAGTCCAGTTTAACGGCAAGCCGTTGACCGGGTTGAACATACTCGGCATACAATTCGTCGAGCAACACGGGCTGGGTGGCTACCTTTTCCGTCGCACGACCCTCCAGGTCCGGCACCTTATATCCAAACCCGTTGCTGATATAGCTTTCACCGCCGCTGATTCGGCTTTCGTTGCCACTTCTTATGTCGGGATACCGCAATATCTGATCGACACCAATGCCTTTATTGAGTAGGGCTACGTTATCTGAGGGCATAAGTTCTTGTAGCGCGGCAAAGTTTGCTGGATGCGGTTCGACTGCCACTATCAAGGCGTTGGGAAACAACTCGTGGGCGTAGTGCGTGAATACGCCGATGTTCGCGCCGATGTCGAAAACCACGTCTGGCAAATAAATGAGCGATTGGAGTTTGTATGTATCGCAAGCGATGATTTCGCCGTAGAGGGTCGAGATATGTTTCAGTGTCTCAAACTTCATGCCGCACACCCTTTCTCCCAGTCAAATGTACTGGGGTTGAAATCTTCCATGCGATCGGTCCAGGCGTAGGGACCGAGTTTCTTGAAATGAGAAAACCGTGTAACGCCCGTCCCAATGTTTGATTCGTTGTCATACTGCCAGCAGCAACCGGGTACGAAACAATAGGAGTTAAGCCGGTCGCCCAAGATGATGTTCAAATGGTCGATGCCCCGCGCTCGGTGAATGTTCGCGTCGTACAGGTCGAGTACCTTGCGTGCGTTGCGGCCGTTGACAAAATAAGCATACGTGCCCCACTCGCCGTAAACCCTCATAATGTGCTTGTCGGTGGTCGGTTCCGCATCTCTGCCGATGGCTCCCCAATCTTTACAGTCTTTGTGGTGGCACCAGACGCCAGGAACATGGAACGTGGCCCCGAGGTAAAAGATGTCCCAGTCCCACGTCAGGTGTTCTGTGATGTACTGAAGCCGCTTAGGGAAGTCGTTGCAAAAGCAAATGTCGTCTTCACAGACGGCCACAATTTTATCTGTATCCACAACTGTACGGATCACTTCCGTCTGTGAGAGATAACAACCGATCGCTCCGGGCGTACCGCCGGGTACTCCGGCCTGCATCCTCGCAACCTTAGCCGGATCGCCGGTCCATTGCGCGGGCGTGAGCGCCTCGAAGCGCCGGGCCGGCAAGCCAACCTCGGTAAACGCTACCATCGCGTGCCTGTTGCGGTCTGGTCGTGATGCCAGGTTTATGTAGTGCCAAGCGATGTCTTGCCAATTATCCACTATGTTCCTATCCCATTATGGCCTGTCGCGCCGACGTTAAATCGTCCACGGTTAGGTTCGGGTCTAAGTAGGTGATTTCTGTGTTCACTGTTCCATCCACTCGCTTTCCACAGCGTTCCTTTGCCATCTCCCAGCCTTTCGAGCCGCGTACCGGCTGGTAGTAACTGACCCACCAACCGCTCATGTATTGGCGGTTGCGGGTTGCGAAATCGACTGTTGCCCGTAGGCTCCCCCGACTCTCTCCAGGAAAGCCCATTAGAAACAGACAGGCCACTTGTCGGCCGCGCCCGTGCAGTTCACGTAGTTTTTGTTCCGCGTCCGCTGCCGTGAACGTCTTGCCCATTGCCTGCAACATTTCGTCATCGCCACTTTCGACCCCCATCTGCATTTCTGTCGGCTGCAAAGCGTCGATGGCGTCAAGTACGTCAGGCTTCAGGTGGTTGACGTGAATGAAAAAACATGACCGCTTGCGCAACTCCAGGCCGATGTGGTCGGCCGCCTGGAGGATGGCCGTCATTCGGTCGGGCCGCAGGGCAAAAATATCATCCACGAAAAACACACGAGACCTCCCCGCACGCTCCAAAATTAGGTGGGCGTTTTCAACTGTGCGTTCCGGCGAAAAAAACCGCACCTTCGGCTCCGTGTTGTGGCAGAAGTGGCAGTGATAGGGGCATCCCCGGCTGCTCATCGCCTCCGCTACCGCCTGAGTTCGGTCCATCGCCTGAAAGTCTCGCCAACTCCATGCGGGATACGTTTTGTAATCCAGGGCTTCGCCGGAACTGAAAACTGGTTCGCCGGGACCAACAACTACTTCAATATCCATCGCCTGTAATGCGACACGGTCGGTCAGGGCCATGCCGTCCGTGGCTTTTCCACCAACAATAAATCTTCCCTCGTACCGGGTTCGCAAACCCCTGATCCTGTCGAGGATGTTCGCGTTGAGGGTCATGGCGGAGTATCCCACTGTATCGTACTCATTCAGAGGCGGAAGTTGGTCGTCGTAAGCCAACGATACGGAGTGGCCGTGTTTTCTCGCATAAGTCGCTAAGTCTAGCAGTGCAATAGACGTGCGTGGATCGTGCGCTTCAAAATGTTGGGTTAATAGTATATTCACGACTGCTGTGCCGTTATGGACGACGCCTCTTCTGTCGGGATTGTGTCTAAAACGTAAATCTTGTTTAGTAGAGTGGTAGCGTGTAACCGATAACCGTTTGTTAGCAAGATCGGTTCCCACTCGCCCGACAAGTCTTTTCCTTCGCATTTTGTTTCGTATTTGCGATATTCAACACAGAACACCTTTGGGCGAAACGTGTCCCACGGGATGCCGGAAAGTACCTGTCGCTCGTGGCCCTCAACGTCGATGCTGCACAGGCTACACTCGTCGCCGATATGCTGGAAATCGGAGACAGATAGTATGTCGGCCATAGTCATGCACTCTACCGCTTGCGGTCTCGTGGGAGCAGAGATCGACCAATCGGCAAGAGACGAACTTACAATCCCGTCAACGTAGAATGGCATCATGCCGCTATAATCAGATGCGGCCACAGGGAACACACAATCGCCGGGACGCCACCGCGTCAGTTGTTGAATAAAGGCGGGAAGCGGTTCAATCAGCAGCCCCCTCCAACCGCGATTGTAGAACTTCCATGTATTGCTGCACTGTTTCGGCTCCCCAGCGCCAACGTCAACATAGGCACCCATCATTGGCGGTGGCAATAATTGCTCCAGGATGCTGTCTTCGTTGCCTTGGCTTCCAGGGAAGTCAAGGGGCGGATATGTGCGACCGCAACACTTACCCATTACGCCTAAAAGCTCCGCCACGTCTGCCACGCTAGCAGCCACGTCATAAGTATCGCCCATCCCTGGCAAGGACAACCAAGCCGCATGTTGCGACAAGACGTTCTGACAGCGGCCTATGATTTGCAGGTCAAGTGATTTCATAAACTCCGGTTCCTAAACAGGGCATTTTCGCCGTAGATGCCGATCAAATCAAAGTCTGGCAACATAGAGAGGAGCGTGCGCAGGTTGGCCCCGCGATCATATAGTTCCGTCTCATAATACTCAAAGATGGCGTAGCGTGTTTGCATCAGTGTTCGCTGCCCGCCCAGGATCACGCGGGGTTCCGAACCTTGCGTGTCACACCAAAGCAAGTCAACCGGCGTCTGGTACTCGTCCCAATAGAAGTCCAATGGATGGCATTGCACGTCGATGGTTTTAGAAAACGTGATTTCGGGCGATCGCTTGAAGTGTCCAGTTGGCCGCTGAAGGCTTCCCGACTGGAACCACTCCTCGTTTTTATCGGTACAGTCGGGGACGCCGCTGCTGCAATGAAACTTGCGGGTTTCGGTCTTGTGCGATATGGCTACCGGGATGAATGTCACACGCGGATTATCCTGGCAAAGGAAGTGTTTCGCTGCGCGGGGTTCGGGGTCGAAGCAAATGATATGCGACTGGGGCATAACTTCCAAAAATCGCTTGGTGTCGCGGCCATCGTTGCAGCCCACTTCGATAATGTAGGCGGAACCGCCCACAAGGTCGCGGATTTCCTCGGCCGTCAGGTCACGGTGATAGTGCGGCACATCTTTCATATCTGAACGCCTTTTGTCTTCATTGCCCGCTTCCAATTTCCAAACTCCTGCCTATATAGCCTGTAGTTGCGCTCGTTCTGCGCCCCCGGTCCCCAGCCCTCTTGGCCTGTCGGCGGGTTCTCGACGTGATACATGGCATGATCCGCGTCGGTTACGATCTCGGCCCGGTAGGTTTTGTAGTAGTGCTTCCAGATCAGGAAGTTGAAGTGAATGTCTTCGTAACCGCGTCCCTTGAATCGCTCGTCGAACCGCAGATCGCCAAGCACCTCACGGCGAATACTGAACTGACTATTGCCGAAGACGGGTGTGCTGGTCCGCTTCCAGCTACCCTTGTCGGGCTGGCCGTAATGCTCGGCCCGGATTCTCTTTTTGTCGTAATCGGCGAAGAGTTTTTGTATGACAGTTGGGTAATTGTGGGCCGTGCGCAGGGGTTCGGCGTCAACGGCGCTAAGGTGTCTGACACGATAGCACAGTTTGGTAAGAGCGGGGTCGTCGCAGAGTCTCTGCGGGTTCTCCATAAACAGAGGGGCCACGATCGCATCCGCGTCAAGGAAGGTGAGTACGTCGCCCTTGGCGTGCGATATGCCGATGTTTAGAAGTCTTGGCTTGTTAAACCACTGGCTTTTTGCTACACAATACTGTTTGGCGTTAAAACCTTCGGGGTCAAAGTATTTGCCGATGCGGTAATCGTCGCTGTCGTAATTGTCATCAACAACGATTACTTCCCAGTCTTTCGCTGCGCAATAGTCGGCAGAGGCGTGAAGAGATCGCAGGCACAGCCCTAAGGCGGCTTGCCTGTCACGAACGGGGATAATTACCGAATGCAACACCGCGCAATTCCTCATCTCCTCCGAAGTACGCTTTCTTCTGCGCTAGAAGAACGTCGCAAAACGCTGGAGGGTTGCGTTGCGGCACGACGCAGCGCTGGCGATTCCTCGCTCGGGCCGCGTCGTAAAACTGGGTCAACATAGGTAATAGAAGGACGCAGATAGTAACCGCTGAAAGGC
>SDBT01015666.1_pt1 | contig 12042 bp, 11 predicted proteins | sample 2277101 | NCBI WGS metagenome assembly SDBT01 (sample SAMN10404973, study PRJNA504765) | marine sediment metagenome | isolation source: marine sediment core GS10_PC15, 103 cmbsf | place: Arctic Ocean: Southern Knipovich Ridge | collected 2010
GTGATGAGGCGGACGCCCCCAGTGAGAAATCGGACGCCGAGTGGAAGAAGGAGCTGAAAACGGACGATGACGACCCCAGCGAGAAGGCCGACGCCGAGTGGAAGAAGGCGCTGAAAAAGGACGATGACGACCCCAGCGAGAAGGCCGACGCTCCGTGGCGCAAGGCGATGCTGGAAGATAAATAGACGGGACGATTGATTTAAAATCAATGTAGGCCGGATTAATAACCCGGCCTACAATTTTATCCCATTTTAGATAACTATATCACTAGAAGAATAAACCGACCGTCGCGATGTACGTAGCGCCCAGGTCTTCGTGCGGTTTATAGGTAAAGTCGGCGGCGTATTTGTCATACTTGAACCCGGCCCCAAAAGCATATTCCGAATAAATAACCTCATAACCGCCGCGAATGAACACCATATCCTTGAAGTCGAACTCCCCGCCGAAGCCTATCTCGTAGTCGCCGTCGCCGCGTACCCGGCCCTCGCCGGAAAGGACGAACATCTCCACGATATCGTAGGAAGCGCCCAGGGTACCGCGGAAGGGATAGGTCTCCTTCGTGGATACCAACTCGATGTTGGGCGACACTACGTTATCGAATACCAGGGATATACGAACCGGTTCTGCCGGGGTGATAATCGTCCCCAGATCGATCCCGAACCCCTTATCGGTGTAATCGTATACTTTGGATTGGACCAATTTCATCCCAAATCCGAAGTATAGCGTGGGCCGCGCCCCGGTGGCCAGACTGCCGCCGAAGCCTTTCCCCCAACCGAAGACCGCTTCCATCTCGTAATCGGAAAAAGTCTCGCCTGTCGGGCCGCTCTCGGTGGCCCGGTATAACCCGCCGACCTTAAAATAGTTCACGCCAAATCCGACCGCGCCCAGCGAAAACCCCACGCCGGACAGGCTACTGACGATGGCGACGCTCCCCGAAGTAATGCCGTCTACACCGCTATACGGGCGGTTATAGGTCAGGCGCACCTCCGTGCCGGTGATGAGGTCCAGCCCCCCCGGGTTATAGAAAATGACCGAGGCGTCGTCTGCGACGGCGGAGTAGGCGTTAATCGCAACCGGCCGCGCGCCGCTGCCCAGTTCGAGAAACGCACCGGGAGTTCCCCCGCCGTTCGATACCGCGCAAGCGCTTACGGCGACGATAAGTAAGGATACTAATAGATGATTATATCTCATAAGACATTCCTGCCATTTAAGTCTGTATGCTCTACTCGATAGTATATAAACTACGGAAAATATCCTAATCGCTATTTAAGTTCAAAGCGTCGGCGAGTATCCCGCTAATACGGACCGGCTTACCTTCCAGGTTAATACAGGCGTGGCGCGTTCTACCCTCGGCCAGCAGGTTGTCGTCGGTATCCGTAATCCTGTAATCGAAACTCACCCGCGCCCGGCCGATTTCGCCGACCGTCGTGGTTATATGGAACAAATCATCAAAGCGAAGCGGCTTCGAATATTTACAAGTTGCTTCGATGACCGGCATCAGAGTACCTTCCTCCTCCAGCTCGCGGTAGGAATAACCTCTGGAGCGCAACAATTCGACCCGGCCCACCTCGAAAAAAGTGAGGTAGCGGCCGTAGTAGACCACACCCATTGCGTCGGTCTCGGCATAGCGCACCCGCTGGGTAGTCGTATAACTGATTTTCTCATCGTCAGGCATTCGGTATTATCGCGCTATAATTTAGCTTTCTTCTGATACTTTTCATAAGGAACGCCCTTTATCCCCCAGCGTCCCCCTTTAACGACGCCGTTTTCCAGGAACTCGCCCATCGCGTAATATTTTTCGCGGCGGTCCTTAATCAATTTTTCGCTGCTCATCTTCCGTAGTTCCTTCAGGTGCCGCTCAACGGCGTCGCCCAGAAGGCGGGCCGCTTTATCGTAATCGTGATGGGCGCCGAACTCCGGTTCCTCTATAATTTCGTCCACCACTTTCAAGCGATGAAGTTCGTTAGCGGTAACCCGCAACGCAGCCACGGCCTGAGGCGCCATCACCCGGTCTCGCCACAATATCGCGGCGCAACCCTCGGGGCTGATAACGGAGTAGTAGGCGTATTCCTGTATCAGGACCCGGTTGCCTATGCCTATCCCCAATGCACCGCCGGAGCCGCCTTCGCCGATGACGGTAACTACCACCGGAACCGTCAGGGTGTGCATCTCTAAAATGTTATTAGCTATAGCCTCGGCCTGGCCCCGTTCCTCGGCCTCTATGCCTGGGTAGGCTCCGGCGGTATCGAGGAAACAGATTATGGGCATACCGAAACGCTCCGCAGTTCGCATAACGCGTAGCGCTTTGCGGAATCCCTCAGGGTGTGGCGAACCGAAATTATGCCTTATATTGGCCTTCGTAGAGTGGCCTTTCTGGTGGCCGATTACGGCGACCGAAACACCCCGGAAGAAGCCGTACCCGGCTATAATCGCCTGGTCATCCCGGAAGAACCTGTCGCCGTGCACCTCAACCCAATCCTCTAAAATACGCGGTATATAATCGAGAGTATAGGGGCGTTCGGGATGCCGCGCCAGTTGTACCCTCCGCCAGGGATCGAGGTCGGCGAATATCTTTTTGCGCAGTTCACGGGCTTTCTTCTCGAGCTGCTTTATCTCGGACTTGAAGTCGGCGCCGCTTTCCTCGGCCAACTGTTTAAGCTCCGCGATCTTCTCCTCGATGGACGCGACCGGTTTTTCGAATTCCAATGTGGTTTTCATAATAATCAATTCCTCGCGCTCAACCGCGCAAATCCGGGGCGGGCGCGCAAGGATATTACCCCTTTACGTTTAAGCGGTTAGAACGAACCTTTGTAGGTAACAATCAACATCCGGGATAAACCGCCCTCATCTCCGGGCAGTATCTCGTCCTGGTTTTCTAATATATTCATCATATAGAACTCGAAGTTGAACTCCGGCACCACTCGCCAGCGCACCCCTGCGTTCAGAAAACCCAGGCCGTCGCCGAAGCTCTCGTCGCCGTTGTCGTTTATAGCAGCGTCGTACGAAGCTACTAACATAATATGCTGTCCCAGGCCCTTTTCCAGCGCGGCGTATATGTTGGGATGTTTATCGTTATCGTTGTTTTCAATAGCGTTATAATTTATCCCCAGGTGCAAGCCCAATGGGCCCCATATCTCGTATTCCTGAGAGGCTACTGCGTATACGCCCTTAGCTTTTATCTGAAAGCGATTCCAGTCGCGGGTATACCCGTTGATCTCTTCTTCCTCAATAAAACGGCCCTGGCCCTGGTCGTCGTACCCCACCGAGATAGCGGGTAAGAACATCCCCCCGTTGGTTATCCTGAAGCGCAACTGGAAGTAGGGGCGCGGATACGGCTCCGGTTCCCCGTAGCCCAGCAAATTAACCCCACCGTAGCTAACGCCGGCCATCAAGTAATCAAGTATGCCGATTTCCCCACGGACGAAAAGCGGCTCCATACCCATCTGCACGCTGAAATCGCCCCCGGCGCGAGTCCAGGCTGCCGGTTCGCGGATGACATAGGTCTCGCCTCTGGGGACGAAATCATCCTGGGCAACTGTGGTTGATACAAATAACAATTGTACAGTTATCAGAACCGCCAGAACACCCGAAACAGCCATTACCGGTCTCATATCGAATTCCTTTGGGTAAAATTTCAATCAGTATAGGTGAAACACCTATTATTATCAAGAGAAATGTCCGCTCCAATCCGTAGGTTAAACCTCTATAAATACGCCTCTATGTCGTCCGCCGCTTTAGCGGCGGTAACATTTACTAAACGAAAAACTAATTTCTATAGCAACCGCCTATAAAAGGGCGGGCTACACCGTTTATATCAACGATATAAACCGCTTCTAACCATTAGTGGCCTTCTCGTTCGCCTGAGGGGCTGTCAGCAGAATCGAAGCTATCCGGCGCTCGTCGGACTCCAGTACTTTAAGAGTGATACCGTCTTCCTCAAAAACCTCGTCCTGAGCCGGTACGTATCCGGCGAGCGATATCAGGTAACCGCCCAACGACTCGAACTCTTCGTCGGGAATCGCCAGGTTTAGCGCTTCGTTTAGTTCAGTTACATCGGCTTTCGCATCGACTTTGTAGGTGTCCTCGCCCACTTTTTCCCAGGCTATCGCCTCGTCGTCGTATTCGTCGTGGATTTCACCGACTATCTCTTCGATGACGTCTTCCAGAGTTATCAACCCGGCGGTGCCTCCGTATTCGTCCACCACAACAGCCATCTGGTTTTTCTCGGTCAAAAACTCGTCGAGGAGATCGCTAATGTTTTTAGTATCCGGTACGAAATAGGGAGAGCGGAGCACATCGCGTAATTCCTTTTTCTCGCGTTCCAGCGTGAAAAGGTCTTTGGCGTGCAGAATACCCACGATGTCGTCTATCTGGTCGTGATATATCGGCAGCCTAGAGAACCCGTTTTCGATAACCAGGTTAATCAATTCGTTGATGTTCGCGATGTCCTCGGCAGCGACGATATCCACGCGCGGCACCATTATCTCTTTTACGACGATATCGCGAATATTATATATTCCGCGAATCATCTCTCGCTCGTCCTCTTCCAATTCGATATTATCTATCGAGCGCTGCAACGCGGCTAATGAAGCATCGGGAGTAACCGCCCGCTCATTCCGTCCCGATTTCACCAGTTTTGCGAAGGACTTGAATACGAAGAAATAGACCGATACCAGAGGATACATCAACAGGTCAACCACTTTGAACAGCGGCGCCGTAAAGGAACCCAGCAGGTACGAAACCGCTTCAGGGAGTATTAATCGCGCTATACCGCGATACAGAGGTAGAAGCAATACCGAGATTAAATAGCCGTATATATTGAAATAGTACGGTACTATCTGGCTGAGAACACTGTTTAGTGAACCTGCTATCAGGAAAAGCAGCAGCAACTCCGCGACGAACATACTGATAAGCAGCCGCTCCGGCACCGCTTTAAGGAGTCCTGACAGGTCAACCGCCGGGTCATCCTCCTGGCTCTTCTTAAACAGATAATCGATCGCAGACAGCCGCGCGATTATGAACGCGAAATACGCGGCCAGGTAAGCTATCGCCGCGTACAATGGCAGCACGTCATCCAAAATGTATACCTCCTACCAATTTTGAACCCCAGAACAGAAGCGCCGCTATACCTATTCCCAGACTGATGCCTGCGCCGACTTCGAGGAAGTTGTGCACCTTCTGCCGTATTCGTGATATCGCAATTAAACCGGCCAATAACCCGGTTAAAACCGATACCAGGGGGTCTTTAGTGATAAATGTGATGATTGTCCACACCCCGAAAGCGATGGCGGCGTGCCCGCTGGGCAATCCGCCGCGAAGCGGGGTTCCTTTGCCGTGTATCGCTTTAACTATTATCACGGCTATTACCGTCAGCGTAAGCGCCGCAATCGCGACATAGATATCGTTGCGGGTAATGAACACGATAGTCGTCAATGCCGGCGTTTTTAAGCGGTCGAAGAAAACCAGGAAGCCCACGACGATGGCGTTCACCGCGGCGAACAGAACCGCCCCTGCGGCAACATCCTTCGCAATCCGCGCCAGGGGATGGTATCGGGCAACGATGTAGTCGACCACCATCTCCACTGCGGTATTGAACATTTCCGCGATGAAGACGACCGTAATCGTTATCAGTATCAAAATCAATTCGATTTTCGATACGGATAGGAAAACACTTAAAATAATAATTATCGCCGTGGCGATGAAATGTATTTTTATATTGCGCTGGGTTTTAAAGGCATATAATATCCCCTCAATGGCGGCGTTGAAGCTGCGGATTATGCTGAAACCCGAAAGTTCGGTCTCGCCGGGCATCGTCGGCTCTTGTTCCCACTTCTTATCGTTCGATTTTTTTCTGAATATCCCCATTATCCTTTTTTTTCCGAAAATGCTTCATCCAATATCTTGTCGCCCACTTCATCCATCGTCGAACGCACGGCTTCACTCTCGTGGCCGTACCCCGCCAGATGGAGCAGGCCGTGCACCGTCAACCGCACCAGCTCCTCCTCGAACGATACCCCCAGTTCACGCGCCTGTTCGACGGCGCGGTCACAGGAGACGACCACCTGACCCAATATCCAGTGGTCGTCGCTATCGGTTTCGTCTTTGCCCATCTCGAATGCCAGGACGTCCGTCGGCCCGGCGACATCGCGGTACTCTTCGTTCAACGCCGCGAGTAATTTATCATCGGCAAGGAGAATATCTATCATAGCTTGCGGCGGAATACTACAGTACCGCCGAAAGATATCCGAAACTGCGACTAGCCGGTCCCGGCCTACCTCCCCCTCCCAGGCGACCTCGATAGCTGTATTCACCTCGCTCAATTGCGCTTGGCCTCCATATCGGCTACTGATAATATCGGCGTTTCAAGCTCTTCGAACGGCAATGGGTACGACGGCCGGACATGGAATACATTGCCCACACCTTTTATCAGGTTTTCCTTGAGTTGATATATCTCCTTCATCGTCAATTCGGTGTCGTCTAACTGCCCGTCTTCAAGTCTGCTCTTCACTATACGCCCCACGAGATTACGGATGTTGTTCGGCGTGGGGTCTTCCAGCGAGCGGGAGGCCGATTCCACCGCGTCGGCGAGCATTATAATAGCGCTAACTTTACTCTGGGGCTTGGGCCCCGGATAGCGGAAATCGTCTATCTCCAGAACCTTATGCTCATCCATCTTCAACGCTTCCTGATAGAAGAAACTTATCAGGGACGTACCGTGATGTTCACCCACGGCGTCGATGATTATATCCGGTAAGCGGTTCTCCTCGGCGAACTCGACCCCCAGCTTGGTGTGCGACGCGATGATTAAACTACTCATCTGCGGAGACAGCTTATCGTGGCGGTGCGCTTCCAGGCCCGCGTTTTCGGCGAAATACCCGGGCGAACGCAATTTGCCGATATCGTGGTAGTACGCGGCGACGCGCGCCAGCAGCGGGTTTTCGCCGACCGATTGCGCGGCGGTTTCCGCCAGCGTCCCCACCAGTATGCTGTGATGATAGGTTCCCGGCGCTTCTATCAATAAACGCCGCAGCAGCGGTTGGTTCAAGTCGGCCAATTCAAGCAGCTTTACGTCGGTGGTTATCTTGAACAGATTTTCGAAAAGCGGCAGGGTTACGGCAACGACGAATACCGAGGTTACGGTCAGGGCGCTGCCCCATAAAATATCGCGCAGCGTCTTTTCCGCCGAAGACATATCGACAAGCGCCACCCCCACCGAGACCACTATCGCGGCAGTGACCAGGCCCAGGGCAACCCAATAGAAATCACTGCGCTGTCGTATATGCGAGATCAGGAATGCGCCCCATATCCCCCCTACAAGCGCAATCAGCGTCGGGCGCATCTCGATACCGGCCGCGATACCGGCCAACAGCGAAAGAACGACCGCGACGATGTACCCGCTTCCGATATCCAGCAGCAGGGTAACCAGCATCGCCCCCAGCGCTACTCCAAACAGGAAAAGGGTCCACGGCGCCGACGTCACCAAAAACACCGAAATTATACGGTTGACGAAGGTTACGCTTACGAGGATTATCCCAATCATCAGCCACAACGATGGTTTTTCGAAATACTCGGGGCGGTTGCGTTTCAGGAACGCGCCCATAATAGTCAGCACCGCCAGCACGAGCAGAGCCCGGCCGCCGAAAGTGTATACCAGGTTAAGCTTCGACGCACCCGAAAAGAGCGCGGTTACCATAGCAACCTGTTCCGCCGTAACCAGAGTATGGCTCTCGACGATTTTCTCGTTCGCTTCTACCCAGCGCAATATGGGGTCTATCGTCTCGCGAGCTTCATCGCGGCGCAGCCCGGTTTCGGTTTCGTCGTACAGAATATTAGGTTGTATCTTGGCGGCGGCCACCTCGGCTACTACTTTGACCTCGACCGGTTTCAAACCGGGGATGCTCCCGGCGGCCTCTTCTGCTTTCTTCCCCGCCCCGCGCATATCGGTCAGTGAATTGACGCTCTCGACCCGCTCCTGCTCATCATCCAGCCAGCGGACGTGCAATGTAAAGCCCAGACGTTTCTCCGATATTGCGTCGTAATCTACTATCCCGTCGCGGTACACCTCAACCACGACCTCTTCGGTTTTGCTCTCCAGATAAGGCAAGTCGCCGCTTTCGAACAGGTAAGCCAGGGATTCTTCGCTAATGCCCATATTGAGTTCGCGAACGAATCGTTCCCGGTCGCTCGGTTTAGTATCGGCGTAGGTAGTCGAAAGCTGTTCAACGATATTATAAAAACTCCGCACGTCGTCGCGTACGATATCAACCATATTTTCGTTCTCTACGAACAGGGGAAGCACCCGCTCCGCCGCTTTGTCGCTTTCCTCTCGTATCGCGGCTTCGTCTTTATAAACCGGATACTTAAACGGAGCGATTATATCCCGATCGGCGATTGCGCCCTCTTTTATATCCGGCCGGCGTAAAGTTTGCCCCTGCGTGACCAGCATAGACAAAAGCACGAAAGCGCCCAGAGCGATAAACACCCGCTGCGTCGTTTTATTACGCCAGAATTTCTTGCGGCGGCACTTGACGGCCCCGGGTTTTTTCCGTCTTAAAACCTTAATTTTTCTTAAGAAGCGTTTCATTCGTTTACTTGAATACCTAAATAGCACATCCGGGTTTTACCCCGGAGGCACCTTAACTACCTGATTGTTTCTTACCTTTTCGCCGTTTGGAATTTTCGTTGATATTATGCTCTTTTTCGTACTTTTCGTACGCCTCTACGATGCTCTGAATAATCCGGTGGCGAACGACGTCCTTCTTCGACAAATAAGCGAAGGCCATTCCATCAACGCCCTTCAGGATATATTGTATCTCCACCAGGCCCGAGCTGGAATTCTCCGGTAAGTCTATCTGAGTTATATCCCCGGTAACCACGGCTTTAGAACCGTAACCCAACCTGGTCAGGAACATTTTCATCTGCTCGAAAGTCGTATTCTGTGCTTCGTCCAGGATAACGAACGCCTCGTTCAAGGTACGTCCCCGCATATAAGCCAGCGGAACTACCTCGACTACGCCCCGGCTGATAAGCCGCGTCGCCCGGTCGAACTCCATCATATCGTTGAGGGCATCGTACAGCGGACGCAAGTATGGCGAAACCTTCTCGGTAAAATCGCCGGGCAAAAACCCCAGGCTTTCCCCGGCCTCTACCGCCGGCCGCGCCAGAACCAATCGCCGTACCTCTTCCCGCATCAGCGCTTCGATGGCCAAAGCCATCGCGAGATACGTCTTCCCGGTACCGGCCGGCCCAATCGAGAAGGTTATCGTATTTTCGCGAATCGCGTTGATATACTCGCGCTGCCCGGCGGTGCGCGGCCGGACGAAACGCCGCCGCGAAGGCACCGATATAGTATCGGCGAATACCGCAGCGATGTCCGCCGACGGGTCACTCTCGAGAATGTCCAGAGTGTAATCGACCTGCGCCGCGCTGAAACCGCCTTTTTCGCCGCTGGTCGCCAGCAGCGCTTCCATAACGCTGTAGACCCGGTCCACTACGTCCTGGCCGCCCGATATAATTAACTCGTTACCGCGCGCGGTCAGCTTGACGCCGTATATACTCTCCAGCCGCTTCAAGTACGCCTCGCGCGGGCCGTATAATTCCATCGCCACTTCATTGTTGGGGATGAAAAGCCGAGCGGATGATCCTTTTTTATCTCGTACCGTATTCAATTATTCTTCCTACGTTATATATCAATAAACACCGATTTTCCGGCTCCGTTATTCATCCGATAAAGCGGCGAATAAGGGGTCAATTTTGACAACTTCAATCTGCTTCCCGGCCTTCACCCGTACTTTATAGAAACCCCTGTCATCGGGAGCATCGTTCAAGTCGATATAGACCTCGGGGCGGGTAAATGCGCCCAGCCTTACCGGGTGCCCTTTGAGCGTAACGTCGGCCCCGCGCGGTTCCGTTTTCCGGGCAATCAGGGTTTCGCCCTCGAACACCGAAATCGGTATATGTTTATAATCCTTCTCAACGCCGGGGGCGACATCTATCTCGACGGTTACTTCATCCGGGCCCAGAATAGTAATTCCCGGAAGCGGGGGGGTTAACTCCCGGGTCGCGGAAACGCTGGTATCCCGCCCGGTAACCGGGATTTCAATACGCAGCGCTTCGATTTTATCTATTACGGATTCCGGCCCGTATATAGTAGTTTTAGCCGGGGTAACTTCCGGCAGCCCCAGGAAAAACCCGTCGCGCGGCCGTCCGTCGTAGGAGACGACTATCGGTACCGACCGCAAAACGGTTCTTTCTATATTAACTACAACTTTGCCGTCCCCCAATATCTCCTCGACTTTTACCGCTAAATCGCCGGTATACTCTATATCCGCACAGGTCAGGGTTAAATGATGCTCTCCGGTGGCCAATTCGCCCGGTTCAAGATTCGCGTAAAAATCGCCGGGTTTCAGCATAAACAGGTCGTGGCGTTTACCGGTAATTTTCACAGCTACTGTCTCGGGCGAGTAACCTTCGATAATCAGTTCCGACGGCGGCGCTACTACCTCTACCGCAATCTCGATAACGCGCTCCCCGGGACGTCCCGAAATGATGGCGGCCCATATAATCACGGCGATAAGGATAGCGAGAATTTTATAGCCAAAATTGGCGAAAACCCGGCCTATCCCTATCTTAAACCTATCTTTGAAGCTGCGTCTCCGCATATTTATCCCGAAAGGCGGTTTAGCCCCGTTCTACATTGTTCCCTGGAGGTAACTCACCAGGTACGATTTAAACAACGCGAGGTCGTCATACGTATGGATATCGCCGTTTCTTACCAGAGAAAACCTGCCGGTCTCCTCGGATACCACGACCACCACGGCATCACTCACGTCGCTGATACCGATTGCGGCGCGGTGCCGCGCTCCCAGGGTACGCGCCACGTTGGGGTTCTCTGTTAAAGGCAGCATTACCGCCGCCGAAAGTATCACATCGTTCTCGACGATAACCGCGCCGTCGTGCAGGGGCGAGTTTTTCTCGAATATGGCCCGCAGCACCTCCGCAGATAACGCAGATTCCATCTTGACGCCTTTATCCGAATACTCGCGGAGGGGAACATCGCGCTCGAAAACTATTATCGCACCGATACGGCCAACAGAGAACTGGTTTACGGCGCGTATGATTTCGTCTATCATCGCTTCCCGGACGCCCAATATTCTCCTGACGAGTCGGTTTCGCCCCAACCGGGACAACGCGCTGCGCACCTCCGGTTGAAACACAATCAACAGCGCCAGAACCCATATACCGCTAATTTTATCGGCGAACCAGTTGAAGGTATGAAAACCCAGCAAATGCGCGACGACGGATACGGCGACGAGTATTAGAATCCCGATGACCATCGGCAGTCCGCGCGTACCCTTGATTAGCAGAATCAGGCGGTAAGCGATGAAAGCGATAATCAGGATGTCTATAACGTCCTGTACCCTGAAGTCGATTCCGAACATCTGTTTTAGTTCTCCGTTATATCTCCGCGCTATCTATCGCGCGATATATCTCCAAAGCCTGCGAAGTTTCGGCGACATCGTGAGTGCGTATAATATGCGCGCCCAGCGATACCGCCTTAAGCGCCGCCGCCACCGACGGAACCAACCTGTCGGCGATATCCAAATCGAGAAGGCCGCCGATAAAGGATTTGCGGGAATGGCCGATAACCACAGGATAACCGGTATCCGCGAAGGCCGGTATACCCCGCAGCAGGCTCAAGTTCTGCCGCAGCGTTTTCCCGAATCCGATACCGGGGTCTATCGCCACCGACGAAACGCCCTCGCTTTCGGCCCATAGCGCCCGTTCGCTCAGGTAATCGCGAACCTCGCCAACGACGTCATCGTATTTCGGATTGTTTTGCATTTCGGCGGGCGTACCCTTCTTGTGCATAAGGATAAGGCCCGCTTCGTATTCAGCGGCAACAGCCGTTATCTCCGGTTCCGAACTTCCGGCGCTTATATCGTTTATTACCCTCGCCCCGGCTCGTAACACTTCGCGCGCGATTGAGGCACGCCGGGTATCTACCGAAACCGTTAGCTCCCCCGCTATCTTCTCTACCAC
>SDBT01015667.1_pt1 | contig 12042 bp, 14 predicted proteins | sample 2277101 | NCBI WGS metagenome assembly SDBT01 (sample SAMN10404973, study PRJNA504765) | marine sediment metagenome | isolation source: marine sediment core GS10_PC15, 103 cmbsf | place: Arctic Ocean: Southern Knipovich Ridge | collected 2010
GGATGGGTCCCAGGGCTATAGTCTTGTTGTATCCAATCCTTAGCATAAGCGGCAGAGCCAGAACCCCCATCGTGATCACGCCGGTCATGGTTATGCCCGACATAGCTGCTATGATAGTGCTAATTAAGACCACTCCTATCGCCATCCCACCAGGCACCCTATCTAACCAGAGGCGCATACTCATAAACAAGTCTTCGGCTATTCCTGAAGCCTTCAGTATCAGCGCCATAAAGATAAACAAGGGTACAGCAATAAGAGTATAGCTAATCATTACCGCCCAGGCGCTGTGGACTACTACAGAAAGAGCTTGAGGTCCCCATAGCAGGAGGATACCCATCACTCCAATACCACCAAGAGTAATGGCGACAGGAAGCCCCATAAATAGTAACAAGATCAAGGAGCCAAACATTATAAGTATTGCTATTGCCGGGCTGACATCAAGCACTTTCGACTCCGCTGATGGCTAGATGGAGGTCACGGATGGTTTTGACTATTAATTGCAGGAGTATGAGAAACACTCCTATTACCAAACATACCTTGAGGGGGTAGAGGGGGGGAGAAAAGGGCGAGACACTATGTTCGAGAACCTGGATAGAAGCCCATGCAAATTTAATACTGAACCAAAACAGCACACCAAGAAACAGAAAAGCAAATCCACAAGTGACCAAGTCGATAATGGCTTGTCTCCTCAGGGATAACCGGCTCCAGAAAACATCTACTCTAATGTGCGCCTTATGTAGGAGAACGTATCCTCCCCCAATGATTATGTAAAAGCCAAAGATCTGTAATGCCGTTTCATGAGCCCAGAGGGTGGGGTAATTAAAAACAAACCTGCCAATAACCTCTATCAGGGTTATGCCCATGATAGATAATCCTAGATAGCTCACAATCACGCCAACCCGATGATTAAGCGTGTCAATGGCAGACAAAAAACGCTTCACTATATCCGGCTCACTTTCTAGCTATATTAACCCCCCGAAAGCCAACTAAAAAGGGGAAAACTTCATCTTTGCTACTAATAAACCCCAAAAACCCTTTGCCTTGAAGCCGTCGTTACCATACTAGAAGGGCGGGAGTACAGAGTTTAACCGCACCCCCGTCACTTTCATTCAATCCGCAGTCACTAATCTATATAGCCCATACTGCGCATGTAGTCAAACAACTGCTCCCTTGCCAAAGTGCTGGCTTCATCCCTAGGCTCGGGTAGGATCTTCATTCCAGCCGCTGTCCATTGCTTTATGGACGCCTCATCCCAATATTGAATCTCTACCCCTACCTCCTGAACTTTAGCGAGAGCTTCTATCGAGTTGTACCAATCGTTATAACTTCCTTCTAGTAGAGCAAGTTTGCTGATGTTATATACCAAGGCTTGGTCAGCCTCAGAGAGGTTGTTCCAGAAGTCCATATTCGCATCAAAACCATGCTCATTCATCTTGCTTATGGGCGGCATTATCCAATAACTGGTAACCTCGTGGATTCCCATATCATACATCGCACCTGGGGTAGAGTAGTGACCGGCTTCAACAAGACCAGATGCCAAGCTGGGATAGAGCTCCCCTCCGGAGAGCACTACTACTGCGGCTCCAGCTTCCGACAGAATCATACCATTCATTCCAGTTCCCCTAATTTTCATCCCCTCAAGGCTAGCAAAGTCAGGAATAGGTACCCTCGAAAACAGGAAAGAACCAGGAGACTGGGCCACACTAACTAACCAACGAACATTCAATTTAGCAAATTCCTGCCTCATTAGATCACCCCAGCCCTTGAACTCATACATTGTCCATGCATCCTCACGGGTTCTAAGAGTAACACTATCATAAACGGTAATATCGAGCAGAGGTATTTTCTTTCTGAAATAAGGGTGCCAGGTGAGAAGCATGTCAAAGACACCTTCTCCCGTAGCCTCTAACTGCTCCTCAGTCGGTGTTATGGCATCTCCAATCACTATTTCAGCTTGTATGCGCCCTCCAGAGGCTTTCTCTATCTGCTCTGTGAAGTACTCTGCAGCGATCTGGGGCATTCCACCCCAAACGCCACTCTCAAGAAGGATGTCAATCACCTCTGCCGGTTTCTTTAGTGCCGCAATCTCCTTCTCCAGGTCACCAACCTTCTTCTCCACTGCAGCTGCCTTCGCCTTTTCCGCAGCCACCTCCTTTTCTAGCTTGGCAATCTCCTCGGCACCCTCCTCTCCAGTCGGAGCTGCTGGGGCACAAGAGCCAGCCACTAGTGAGATAGCCAGAACTAATGCCAGCAACCCAGCTATAAAACCTCTTGTCTTTCTCACTTTGTTCCCCCTTTTTAAATTTATTTCTTTCGTTTCCTGTTTATCCTTTAATTATTTGCCAATATCACCTCCTTTCCTTAGCTTGATGCTAAAGTAATCTCATAGAAATATAGTCCTCTTTATAGGCTTTATCAATACCACGAATTAAATCATCTAATATGTAACCAATAATATAGAATAAATAGCGTATTGTTGTCAACCTTCTGAACAGAATAACTTGATATTTAACTGATAATGAACATAATTAAATCATAAAGAAGTAACCATAAAGGTCAGCCACCCAACTAAATCAACTAAGATGTAGCTTGGTTAGTGACTTAAAGGAGGTTAAAGCCAGGCTATATAGAAAGGATGGACATGCAGTCGAGAAACCAGTATCTCAAGGTATTAAGGGAAAGGTACATCAAAGCCAAAGCCAAGAAAGAGAAGACTCAGATTCTAGATGAATATTGCCGCAATACCGGTCAGGCGAGGAAATATGCCATCAGGAAGATACAGCCTGGGGTAGACCTGAGGCCGAAGCAGAGGAAGAAGAGGAAACAAACCCTACAATGGCCAAGTCACCGCAGCTCTAGCCAAGGTATGGGAGATTTTTGATTGCCCATGCGGTCAAAGGCCTAAGCCCATACTGGAGGTAGAACCAGATAGGTTAAGGGATCTTGGCGAGCTCAGGGTATCCGATGAGGTTGCCTTGAAATTGAAGAATGAGCTCAGCTACCATCGATAGAAAGCTGAAGCATCAAAGAGAGGTGCTGCACCTTTTGACGTCAAAAGGTGTCCCGAAGCCAGGCTCACTACTCAAGCGCAAGATACCTATACGGCTCACCGAGTGGGATACCTCGAAGATGGGCTATGTGGAGATGGACCTGGTGGTTCATTGCGGCTCGTCTAGCTTTGGCGAGTATATCAATACCTTGAGCACCACCGAGGTGTGCTCCGGTTGGTGGGAGGGAGAGGCAATCATGGATAAGTCTCAACAATCTACCTTCCAGGCTTTAAAGCAGATAAGGCAAAGGTCCCAGTTCGATTGGAAGGGGCTGGATTCGGATAATGGCTCCGAATTCATCAATGATATTCTGTATAAATATTGCCGTCGAGAAAATCTTGAGTTCACCAGGTCTCGCCCCAGCAGGAAGAATGACAATGCCTATATTGAGCAGATAAACTGGACACACGTGAGGAAAATATTAGGTTACCTAAGGTATGATACTTTCGCCGAGCTCAGCATTATCAATGACCTCTACCGCGGTGATTTGAGGCTATACAAGAACTTCCTTCAGCCGGTGATGAAGCTAGTCAGCAAAGAAAGGATTGGAGGCAGCCTAAAGAGGAAGTATGATACCCCTAAGACACCGTACCAGAGATTGATGGACTCGGGGCAGATATCAGAGCAAACCAGAAAGCAACTTGAGACTGCCTACCTCAGCTTAAACCCGGCTCAACTAAAGCGGAGCATTGATGCCAAATTAGATAAGCTCTATCACACTTATGAGGAGAAAAGGAAATCTGAGCAAGTTGACCCGATGAGGAAAGTGGTACCTCATACGGTTACATCTTTTATGATGTAACAACCTAAGTTGGGCTACCCACTCAAATGACTTGACACGGATTATTTACCCATCCGCGGTCTAGCTCTTGCCTTTACTCGCACTGTTGCCTCTCTATACATATGCCAATTCACAGCACTTATTCTTCACGCACAAGGTGGTCCCCTAGCAGGGCTGAAGACCTCCTTGTCTAAAGACTAGAATAGCTATAGCCTGATACTCGTTGCTGCCTTAACCTTTCTCTAGAGAAGTACACCTAGCCGTATGGTAGGTATCTCCTGATCTCACCTCTCTGCTCCAAAGCCTGGATGAAAAGCTCTCTACCTGTACACCTCGCTGTCGCTCAGTACTACTGCTCCGTGGGCATTCACATCCCACCCTCGTCTACTACATTGATAGTTGCGAGGCATTCTAACTGCAATGGCTCGTATCTCCCTATTCAAGAGTATTGCTTGAGTGCCCCCATCATATATGCCTTCGCTATACTCTGGCCCCGGTTCACCGCACTACAGAGATTTTGGTTCCGTTCACGAGGCTACGCTCTCCGCCAAGATAAACATGGGATGGATCCTCTCAAATTAACGACACCGTGCCATAATCAGAGAGACCCAGCAGCATTCTGATCGAGTCAGTAAAGCTTATGGTATTGGCTTTTTCAAACTAGTTAATCATTACTGGATGTAATAGTTGCCACATCGAGCATGGTATGCTACAATTTGATCGAAAATGAGCATAATAGATTCGGTGGATGAACGGATAGTTAGACTACTGGGGCAAGACGCCCGGCAAAATAGCGAGACATTGGCTAAGCAGCTCAACCTAAGCGCGGCCACAGTCAGGCGTAGATTAAGAAAGCTCATCCGAAGCGATTTGCTACGTATTGTTGGAGTCGTTGACCCTACCAGCTTCGGTTTTCCACTGATTGTTATAATTGCCCTCGATGTAACTCATGACAAGGTAGAATTAGCCATGGAGGAGTTATCAAAGCGGCCAGAGGTTAGATTTGTCTCAACTACCACCGGGCGGTATGATATCATAGCTGTAGCACGGTTTCGTTCTACTGAACACCTTTCTGAATTCGTGAAAAAAGAGCTGTCTAAGCTGGAAGGAATTAGGGATAGCGAAACGTTCATTTGCCTGGAAGTGAAGAAAGGGATCCGAACACCACTCACTGAACTGTGATTAAGAACCGCAGCACTATTATGCTATTTGTCAGATCAGATAATTGCGTAGGAAACTTGGATCAGACTGACCGGTTCGTCCCGAAAAATGCAAGAACCCAAAGTTGGGTTACCTAGTTAAATGATTTGACACGGACCTAGTTTAAAGCTCCTCAGCTACCAACTCAATTCCTGGAGCTTCTCCCTATGGAGAATTCCCTCCTTACCCCCAACCCAACACCTTTAAAAGCCTCAATAGCCCTGACAAACTTTTTTTGTCAAGCTTGCATCCCTCAAGCAGACCAGCAGCTACGGACTGCTGGTGAAACCTCTCAGGTATACAGTCATTGTCTAGTAAAGCCCTCACAAATATTAAAGGCCTACATCATGTTCATGCATCGCTTCCCTACCTTTATCAGCTCCCGGGTTTCACCCATGGGCTTGCTCTACAGGTGACGAAGGCTCCCACACTAACACTACTATATGAAACCGGCAAAGGGACGCCGCACTACAGCGCTGTAGGCCCAATTAATCAAGGTAGAATAGTCAAAGATCGGTAGCCTAACTGCTTCCTGAATAGCCCAGGCAAAAGGTGGCAGGGCGGTACACTCGAGCACGAGTGCACCAATATCTGGATGCTTGCTGACAGTTTGTTTCGCAAGGCTGACTATTTCCTGTTCAAACTTCCCTGGGTTCCAATGCCCTGTGCCCGTAATACCCTCATGTACATCAAGCAGGTTACGCATCTCAGGCATGTTCTCAAGACCAACAATAACAACTGTGGACGGGTCGTCAACACCACAATTCTTAAGGGCAACTGGCGCCAAAACCCGACTGTCAGCACATATAATACCTACCTTCTGACTGGGCTTGAGCGCACGGCTTATGATTGGTATCTGCATGAGGCTAGTGAGAAAACAAGGAACATTCAGTCCAGCAGCAATCTCCGTCAAATAATTGGCGAAATAACCACAGCAACCAACAATTGCTCGACAACCCAGTTGTTCCAATTCTTTTCCTGCCTTGATGGCCTCTTTTACAAAGGCAGGATCAGGCTCAGTTGTTAATAACTGCTGCAAATTGGTCGCTTCCATCTCTTTGAGATACACTGGGAAATTATAGGTAGTTGCGTTGGCTACGTCACCTGGAAGTCGAGGATACAAGACGCCACCTGACTTGATAATGCCGATGGCGACGCCTGTTATTGTTCGCCCTTTTCGGACAGAAAGTTCTTCTTTACCATAACCAGACATATAAGTGTACATACATATCTCCTAACGCAGTATTACCTTTTAGTATTTAACCCTAACTTTTGTCTCTGCACTTACATAACCTTGACCTCCTTTATAAATTGTGGAGTTCCTGCTACCCTCGCACCACGGAGGTCCTCTGTAGGATATTTGATAACTCGAGGATAGTGCCTTAAGAGATTTGACTGCTTCCTTGGCGTACTCTATCCAGACCTTGACGGATTTTCTCTACGTCCAAGGCAATTTCCATCAATTCCAAATGTTCCTTATAAATTGCGGGGTCAATCTGCTCTTTTATTTCTGGCTCCATAATGTGAACGACAGGCAGTCCCAGTTCGGCACCGGCAAGCGGCCCCACCCAGCTAGGGTCCCCGTGAATCATAGTCTCAGCATAAAGCTCGGCGCTATCGGCATCAGGAACACCCAGAATTACGACCAGGTTGTCTTTACCATATTGCTCGACAAACTTTTTGATACTTTCTTGACCCTCCAGGTCAAGTGCACCGGCTGCTGTTCAGACAAAGCACTGAGTTTGAACCAGCACTGGTTCTGCCCCAGCACTTTTTACACAGGCTTCAATGGCCGGACCTTGCACTCCATCCCGTTCGCCAATAATAATAACTCTTTTCCCTTTCAACTGCATCTTTATCCTCCTTAATTTTTCTAAATCTCACAACGCTCTTGTCTTAGGCTAATAAAGCATCAGCGGTTTTCCTCAAATCAGCTTCAGTAATATTCTCTCCCGACAACCGACTGATTTCAACCCCGTTTTTGTAGAAGAGATAGGTAGGCAACCCCAACACTCGAAGTCTAGCACATAACATGCGATTCTCCGCCGCATTAACCTTAGCAACTTTTAACTTACCAGTGTAATCTCTTTCCACTCGTTCCACTGCGGGCATCAAAGCCAAACAAGGTCGACACTGAGGCCCCCAAAAATCTACCATGATAAGCTCTTTCGATTGAATGGTCTCACTTTCATAGTTATCCCGGTTCAAATCTATAGCCAACTTATTTACCTCCGCTGTTTCTGACCAATAAAAATGAGAGTCCATCAGAAAGTTGTGTCACTCGTCCCAAGAAAAGGCTCCCCTTAGCCAAAAACATTGTATTCTCCATCTCACCCGCCATTATCTTTCTTATCGAATGCCCTAATACTGGTACTGCTGAAGGAATATGCCCCTGAGTGGGAGAAAAACCAGGCATACCATGAACCTCAACAAAATGATCGAGTTCATCTCGCTTAATCTCATTACGCAATACGGCAAAGCTGCCTATAGTACGGTAATTGGTTCGAGGAACGTTACCACTACCCTGTGGTTCGGTTATTTCAGGGTTGTGCATTTCGGTAGCATACTTATTAATTTGAGTTAGCTTTAACCCCAAGCGATCTAGAGGCTGCACCACAAGTTTCTCAATTATAGCCTGCTGAGCTGAACCTGAGCTAATCTCATGTTTACCTATGGAATCCAGTCGTATTACGGGGCTTTCTCCATCGTCGCGGCTTACCCAAATTGCTATGCCGGCAAGAACATCTTCCAAAATCGGCATATTGTGGCGGAGATGGCCCTGGAATTTCATCCCCAATTTTGCAAAGGAACCACCGGCCACCACTGCCACAGTGTCAAAGATTCCTGAACTGACCAGACCTGCCGCTAGTACTATTGCATGAACCGGAGCACAGCAAAATGCCTTAACATCTGAGCCTGTGGCTCTAGAGCATTGGCAAAGCTGCCCGATAGCCTTTGCCATATTGCCTCCACCCCGATTGTAACGGTCCCCGACTGCTTCCTCACCGCAACCGAGTAAATATTCAATTTCATTGGCTTCGCCTGTTTTCGCAATCAGTTGCCTCAAAGCCATAACGCCAGAGGCTCGCGTAGTCAGGTTCTCCATCAATATATCGGGAGCAAGATTTCGGTCTTCCTCTGCTCCCTCACCCCGTGCCCTTTGACAATAGCCTATTAGCCGATCACCTTGTACATAAAGGGACATAACTTCTTCTTCGTTCAATGCCTTCTTGATATGTTCTAGAGGAACACCATTGTTTAGCTTCTGGATATCCTCAGAATCAAATAGGGGATGTTCTTTCAATCTTGAAGATATATCCTCCAAAAAGTTCTTTTCTAACACAAGCAGCTGAAACTCATCGCATATTTTCATCACGCCATAAAACTCTTCCTCAGGCATGATTTCCCCAAAGGGGCCCCACCGACAGGCATTGGGAATGAGATTTTGATACCAGGGGGGTGGACTATTATTTAGCAAGTCATTAGGGTCGAGATTGCCAATAAAAACCTGGTTAGGTGGGTAGGCAACAGCCTTGTCAAAGCTCCATAGATGGTCTAAGATTGGTGTTAGTAAAGAAGGAGCTTTCATTATTTCTCGAGAGGGTTTGGATCCGTGACGCACCATACTAGGCACGTGGGCTAGAAAATAGGCTACCCCCTTCACCACCGGTATCACATTCTGATTTGATGAATAACTTACTATGGTAACCTCCTCGTCTCCTATTCTTTTATAACTTGAGCATTATTAAGAACTTTTTGGCAAAAAAAGATTTTTAAACTTGGTTACTTTCAAGATATTCAAGAGTATTAGAATGCTGTTAACTTTAATGAATTTTTTAACGGTCAAAACTTTTGCGCATGCCCCTTTGATATTTTCTCAGTTACGATTAGTACTAGTCAGATACTAAATATTATATCAATACTCTTTTGCCGTAAAATTCATGCCACCCCACGTATCAACAGCACCTTCAATTGCTGAATAGCCTTTTGATTTGATCTCACCCCAAGGATCAAATGGTACCTCTTCTGGCGTCTCTGCCATCAACTGGCCCTTTTCACAGCCAATTACTTTACTTGGTGCTGGTAGCTTGATCTCACGTTGAAGGTCACCTGTGCTTGCCATGGCAGTTGCTTCTGGAACGTAGAAGACTAGCGGCAGACCGCCTCCACCACCACTTGCTTCTGGTGTTAAAAGCACTGTCTTTATGCCTTTTCTTTCGTAGGCTTGGAGCGTCAACATAACACCGAAAAACGTGTTACCGATAAATGGAATTCCAGTGATCACAGCCCCATCCGCTTCAAGTAACTTCGCCACCTGTGAAGCGAATATTGCAGTGGCTTGCTTGTCAACTTCAGTGTAGAAGGAAGTTCTTTGTAAAATTACACCCAAAAAGTTTATCTTTTTCCCATGCTCCCTTAGCAATCCAAGGATCATGGGCTGATTCATCCATGACCAGGTTTGCCACACCGATACACCCCCCTGTCGTGCATCAACAGTAACTGCGCCATCAAGAAATTCATTCGGATGGAGAAGAAGTGGTAGACCTTCACGGATTGGAAATCCATAAAGGGATACTCTAGAATGAGGACTCCACGGATCCACATGGAAACAGATGTTATAGACTACCCGTGGAAGAGACGGATCTACTTTGTTCAGTTCAAAGACCTCGATAAATTCGGGTGTCTGGTTTATAGTAGTCTCAGCCAGACGACGGGCTACTTTAAACTGGGCCCTTTGAATAGAGTAATGAGCCTCGAGTTCACTCACTTCATCAATAAGTTTAAGCAGTATCACAACATTGATAAGTGACCCGTAGAGTGTCACCTTAGAGGCTGGTCCCCACATATCTATTAATCCTCGAGATTCAGCTACTGTTCCTTCCATAATTGTCGCACGATATTGTGCTGAAGATACTACTGCAACCCCTGACAGTCTGTGGGTTCTACCTTCACCCACAGTTTCAAGAGGCCCAAGAATGCCAGAGAAAACACACCCTGGCCCTGATACCTTCACTCGTGGCTCTACGACATCACGAACAAAGGTAATTCTCGTTTGTTCACCGGGAAAAGCTATATCTAGGTCGGCTGATGCAATTCTCTTATCCTCTAAGACAAGCGCTCGTAATTCCTCTTTATTAATCCCCAAAACTCCTTTTTTATAAATAGTATGACCATTAAACTGGACATCCTTCACAGGAAAATTTGCCATCTCTAATTTCATAGTCACCTCCTAACCTCGTGTGTATACCACATCCGGTGTAAAAATAGTAGGTTCACTAACATCAGTCTGCAAGGCATCGAGAGCACACTTTATGAGTTCTCTACGAAGAGAATGGTCACTTTCTGGAGGTAGCTCTGGGTCACCACATGGGTTGGGTACCTTCACTCCAGCCACTACGCGGCTAGCTCCCGTTTGCCTCGACAACAAGCTAATTGCCGTTATAGCGGCTACCGGTATTCCCACTCCTTCAATTTCCTTAGCAATCACAGCACCGCTGTGAGAGTCACTACCTCAGGTTGATACAAGTAAGGCACCAACTATTCCCTCTGTCTGCATATCGCGGGCTATCTCCTTGCCTATGCGCTGCATAACCGAAGTGACTCCTCCCGCACCAGTAGCAGAGTAGAAATAGGGATATAGTCTGGCGAACTCACCCTCTCTTTCTAATTCCCGGGACGTTTCGAACTGCCTTACCATGTCAAGAGGTACTCCATAGTTAGGGTCGGCTTTCATATAGACTGTGTCATAGCCGCCATGAACAACATCCCACTTACCATCCTTCATAGTGTCCAACTTGTCTATGGAGTATTTTGACCATTTAGTATTGCTCACTGCTTTGAACCCGTCCGGATTTCCCTCTGCAACCACACCGCTAGTAGTTACGAGCGCTATGCAGGCATCCTTCATGTTGGCGATTCGGGGAGCAATAGGGGTTGCTTCCTCGCTTACAACAGGGATTTCGGTGGTAAAAGGGCGACCAGCCAGCTTGTCTAACAGCATGTCAATGGCCCTTTTGACACCGCTTTTACTGACTGCCTCAGTAACCCGAAAGCCCCGGGAAATGTAACCTTCCTCAGCGGCTGGTCCAATGACTGAAGCAGCGGCCAGCTTGGAAACAAATTTTGCCATCCTTGATAATGCGTCCTCCATACCCTGTATGGCATCCGACGTTGGTAAGCAGAAGACCCTTCTGTCCTTGTATTCCTTATACCCCACCACCCCGGCATTCTCAATATGCATGGCAGTGACGCAATCTAAGCCCAAGGAAGTGCTCACAGAGTGACAAACCTCAGTGCAGGCAAAACCATACCTGCCAGCAAGGAAGGCAGGACCGGCCACTAGTATTTTGACGCCTTTATCCCTGGCAACCTGCAGAACCTTTTCAATTGTCTTATCATGATGCCCAGGGAAGTAGTTGTCACCGCAGTATGCAGTAACCACAATCTCAGCCGAGTCCCCAAGTAGGGCTTGGAGACGCTTGCCCGGACCTAGCGGCCCTTCACGAAAATCTACCGGTACATCTGCTTTCTCCTCACCACCCATACCAGCGAAGAACTGGTTCATGAAATGCATCACACGAGCCTTCGACATAATAACACCTCCTTGTATTAGTTACTTTTAGAGACAGCCTCAATTTCCGACCTACCTACAATTATAAACCTTTTCCTACATTTCATCCGCCTTCTCATTAACCAAAGACTACGTTAGGAAGCCATAAGGCTAGCTGTGGGAAAAACATCAATAATATGACCACAATCAACTGAAGTGGTATGAAGGGCAGTATTGAGCGCATAATATCCACCATAGTTACCTCAGGAGGAGACACCCCTTTCAGCACAAATAGGGTATAGCCGAAGGGTGGGGTGAGGTAACCTATCTGCATATTGACCAGGAAGAAAACCCCAAACCATATCGGGTCATAGCCAAAGCCCACAACTATAGGGAGATAAACAGGGACGGTAATCAATAATACTGTCCACTCGTTTATGAAGCATCCCAAGACTATGAAA
>SDBT01015668.1_pt1 | contig 12041 bp, 11 predicted proteins | sample 2277101 | NCBI WGS metagenome assembly SDBT01 (sample SAMN10404973, study PRJNA504765) | marine sediment metagenome | isolation source: marine sediment core GS10_PC15, 103 cmbsf | place: Arctic Ocean: Southern Knipovich Ridge | collected 2010
CGATGAGAAGCTCGGCCGGCATGCCGTCCATCGCGTCGGCCTCCAGAAGTTTTCGGGTGTGAGCCGCCATGAACGCTTTGCAGCGTCGCGTCAACAGGTCGGCGCCGCTGCCCACGGGGGAGAAATCGCGGTCAAACGGACGTCCGTAAAACGGCGGAAAGCTCACCTGCACGCGCGAGCCGCCCCGAGCAATTCGCAGACGTTCTCAACGGACAGGGCGGACGCGAGGCGCTTTTCGCAGGCGACCCTCAGGCCGGGGAGATCGAACTGGTCGGCGGCCTGGAGCAGCTCGCGCCTGTGCGCGTCGAACGCGTCTCCTCGACGCAGCCTGTCCGTGTACGCGAAGTAGAGGAGCTCCTCGAACACATCGGCGGAGACGCTCTCCAAAGGAATCGAGCGAGATCTGAGAAGGAAGCGCAGAGGAGGAAAAAAGTCGGTCGAGATGCGGGGAGGGGAAGGGACGCGCAAACCGCTCACTTCGATTCTCTCATCCCGTTCTGGAGCATGGCCGCGAAGTACGGGGACCTGGCCGAGAGGATCGCCCGATGTCCGGGGAACGATCTCCCTTCCACGACGAATTCCACGTCCGCCGACTTCTCCGGCAACGAAAGCAGGGCGGCGAGATCCTCGCCGAGGGTCGGGGCGGTGTGTTCGTCCTCAAACGTCTCGACGCGTCGTATGACCTCGATGGTTATCCGGGCTTTGTACGTGTCGTTCGGGGGGTTCTCGAAGCCTTTCACGGTCGTCCATCCAATATTCTTTCCCGCTTTCTCACCGAGATAATGCACAACAGTCTTCTTCGTGCCGCAGTCGTCCGATATTCCGTAGCTTACGAAAAAATCCTTCTCCTTTCCGATGTGGTGCACGTAAAGACTACCCGAGTTGTTCCTTTCGCTTTCGCCTTTGAAGTAGCAATGGATGCACCACTGTTCCCCGCAGGCGGTAAACGTCGAGGTAGTGTATTTTTCGCCCCTCTCGAACGTACTTTTGATCGTTCCGAGGTGGTTGAGGACGAGCGCGTGCTCACCTTTTTCGCTGGTCATAGAGACGACCGTGGACGACATCACCCCCAAACAAAACGACGGCCGGGCAATTAGAAATTCCGCGAAAAAAAATGGTCTCCGAAAAGAAGGTCCGACGAAAATTCTCGGAAAATACCGGCGACGTTCAAAAAAAAAAAAAAAAAAAACCTGAAGCTGGCCCTCCGTGCGACAGAAGAGAAACTCGGCATTCCAAGCAGTGAGCTGTTGCACTGTATTCGATCATGGAAGAGGGGTGAAATGGAAGCAGAAGAAGAGGCGCTACAGCAAGAGTTCGATGCGTTTCGCATCGAACTGAAAGCAGTACGGATTGTTACGTCATTGCGAGTTTCAGAATTTATTCTCAAATTCCTGACAGGACCTCGCGGAAGCCTTGATCGATTTCGTCGAGAAGTTTCCCGACGACACGGCACACATTGAACGGTTGAAAGAATTGCTCTTTCTCGCCACGCGCAAATTAAGACCGGACGAGCAAGCGCCGATATTGGGTAGTTGGTTGGAGAAGGTCTTTTCGCGGTGGAAATAATAAACAGTGGCCGGGGGCGAGCCCCCTCGGATTGTATTTCGGAAAAGAAGAAGAAAAAAAACGAATTTCCGCTCGCCCGTTCCGCAGGCATCAGCGTTTCGCCTTCTTCGCGGGCAGGCCCTTCTTCGCGGGCAGGGCCCTCTTTCTCTTCTTGCTCGCTTTCACGACGGTGGAGCAGTAAGCGATGCTTTCCTCGTACCCGTCGATCGTCTTACCCAGCGTGTAGATATCGTCTTGCAGGTCTTGTCTCTCCCGTCTCAACTCGCCCTCGCGCACTCGCATATTTATCATCCGTCGCTTCTTCTTCTTGACGATGGCGCGGAGGAACGCGGCGTTCCTCGTGCTGCGAACGACCAGCGCGCGCTCGGCTGTGGCATTCAGCACGTCGAGCTTTTTCCACCATGCGACGTGTTTGGCGTTGTCCGCTTTGCACAACCTCGTGAAGGTGCGCTGGTTCAGCGCGAGGCAGAAGCACGTGAACTGGTGGAAAGGCGCGTAGTCTTTCATCGCGTCCCGCGTTGCCCTGCAGACGAGCGACACGTTGCGGACGACGCCGGCCACTCGTGCGAACGTCGCCTGAACGTGCTCGGCGACCGAGACGAAACTTTTCGCGCTCGCCGCCTCCAGCAGGTATTCGAACAAGCTTCTCCATTCCGTATCGCCGCGAGTGTTGGAGCTCGCGAGTTGCAGCATACGGAGAATCCACATCCCTCTACCGTCTTCATCGAAAGCCCACCAAAACTCGGCGCGCAGAACGTGGGGGAAGATTTCCGTGCAGAAAAGACGCGCGATGCCGTCCGGCAAAGGACGCGGATCCATTGCAGGTGCGATCGCGTTCGAAAACGGGCCGTGGGGATCCTCCGGTCGACCTTCGACGGAATTTTCCACGGATTTTCCGGTCGACCTTCGACGGGAATTTTATTTCATGCGCGTGAAATAAAAAGGCATTCGCTCTCCCCCCTGGCGTCCTGTGTACCCCTCCCCCGCGTTTTGAAGATACGCGGTATATCAGCAGGCCCCGGCTCGGGACGTCGAACGGCCGACGATGGAGAAGGAGGAAGACGTCCTCGGAAAGCGGAAGCGAGAGTTCGAGGAGGAACTCGCCGAGGTCAAACGGACGCGCGGGGCGGAGATCGCGTTGCTCGAGCAGCTGATCAAGGTCCTGCCCGATGCGGCGGTGATCGTGATGTACCAGCTGCCGTACCCGACGATCCGCAACTTCTGCGCCGCGTCCAAGGCGATCGCCGCTTTCTGCGACAGGCACCTCGACGACGCCTTCTGGCACGCCGCGTGGCTGTCCGATCGGAGGGTGTTCGCCGGCCAAGATCAGAAGGGGATCGATCGCATCGCTTCGCTCTTGCTCGCCGGAGCGGGCATCGGCGAGGAGCTGTGGAAGACTCTGCACCTGCCGATCGGGGCGCGCGGACAGACCCTCGAGAAGGACGTCGCCAGATCGCCGCGCGCTCACATCTGGGCCCGCTACGAGGCGGTGTTCCTCTCCGTGGACCTGCTCGAGGGCATGCTGAAGCGGCTCGACGGCAAGTGGCGAGACGCCGCCGAAGCGCCCCGGGGGACCGTCGACACCTCGCTGTACATCTCCGTCCTGAGCGATCAGTTCAACGGGAACAACGTCTATTGGTGGGACGATCTCCTCGAGACGGGAGACATCATCGTCTCGCCGTTGCCTATCCACGGGCAGATCCGCCATCAGCTGGGCTTGTCAAAATATGACGTCGACCCTCCGGAGGCGTACCCGGTCTTCCCCGTGCGTCTGCCGAGGGATGTTCGCATACCGGACTCGGCCGCGGACGTTCTGCGGGACGCGACGGAGACGCGCATGCGTCCCGTGATTTCCCCCCGCGTCCACGGATCCGTTCCGGATCTGGCGTATGAGGCGGGAATCGAGCTGAAGAAAAAGCCCTATTTTTCGGAGGACCCGGGCGGAGCGGACGTCGAATCCATCCTGATGGACAGCGACGCGTATCGCGATCTCCGCATCGCGGAAACGTTCGATGAGTTCCTGTCTTCCCACGATTACCAACTGCGGTTCATCCTGTTCGCGGTCCCGGAGCAAGAAATCAGATGGCTCAGCGATTACGACGGTCCGGGATCCGCGAAGGTCGCGACGAAGGGGACCGCCGTCGTCCTGTTCGACACTGACGACCATGCGGTCCTCAGCGAAAAATCCCAGCTGGAATTACCTTTCAATTCGCGTTTCATCCGGTACGGGACCGGGACCGGCCGGCCCGGGGTGATCATCATCGCGGGCGAACTGTCGTTCATCCCGGGCAGATTTCCTCGTGGGCGCGACTTCGACCCCCGGTTGTTCGTGGGAGCTCGGACCACCTTCATCGTTGAGGTCGAGAGGAACTCGACACCGCTGGAGCTGGTGGCCCTCAAGGGAGTCCCGGCGTACGACGTCATGGAGGACACGCTCCAGTTGCTGATCCCGGCACTCAGATGGTCGTCGACCACTCTCAGGGCACACGTGCTCACCGATCGCCTGCTGCAGGAACGATTCGTGGACGCCGCCGACAGGGAGGCGAGGCATCGTCCGATGTCGATCTCCGCCCCGAGGTTCGCCGACGTCGCCCGCGTCCCTCGCGACGAGGACGCCCGTCGCTACGCGCTGCGTCGGATCGAGCCGGTGGACGGGGGACGGCCGTACGAGATGATCTGGGACCGCCGGACGGGGATGCCGTTCTGCCACCACCGCGGGCTGCCTGTCGGGGCGTTCGCCGAGCGTTTCCGAACCGAGCGCGAGCCGTCGCTCTGTCCGGACAGAGCGTGCGGCCGCGCGCACGTCCCGTTGTCTTTGGAATAAAAGTCGGCGGACCCGGCCCTTTTATTTTCCAAACACAAAAAAAACGCGCGGCGCGTCTTTGTCTGTCGCAAAATGGGAATTCTCGTTGCACTTTGTGGATCCCCGCGTTTTTGAATATACGCGGTATATCAGCGGGCCCCGACTCGGGACGTCGAACGGCCGACGATGGAGGAGGAAGACATCCTCGGAAAGCGGAAGCGGGAGTTCGTGGAGGAGCTCGAGACGACCAAACGGTTGCGAGGGCGGGAGATCGCGCTGCTCGAGCGGCTGATCGAGGGCTTGCCGGAGATCGCGTTGACCGTGATGTACGAGCTGCCATACCCGACGATCCGCAACTTCTGCGCCGTCTCCAAGACGATCGCCAGGTTCTGCGGCGGCTTCCTGGACGATGCCTTCTGGCAGGCGGCGTGGCTGTCCGATCGGCGGGTGTTCACGCCGAACGAGCACGCCACGATAGACGACGATGCCCACGTGCTGCTCCGAGGGGAAGATCTCGCCCGCATACTGTGGCGGACCCTGCACCTGCCGGACGACGTGCACGGGGATACGCTCAAGCGCGACGTCGTGAAGTCGCCACGCGCTCACATCTGGGCCAGGTACGAGGCGGTTCTGCTGGACCGGATGCTGCAGGAGACGCTGATGTTCCGGTTGGGCGGGACGTGGCGTCGCCAGGATTCGGCCTTTCCTTACGAAACGCAGACGCAGGGATCCGACAGCGAACCGTACATCGCCGTCCTGAGCGACGGAAAGAACGGCACCGTCAGGGGCTCTGCCTGGTGGGACGGCATGGGTGGGGAGGATCCCATCATCGCCGGGACCGTGGCCCACAGGGGTCAGGGCGAAGCCCTGCTTGGAGACCGAGCGTTCGAACGGAATGAAGTCTATCCCGCGCGTCCGATAGCGTGGAAGACGGTGCGGGAGGCTACCAAGTATCCAACGGCGCTGCGCATAGTGACCGCCTCGTGGGGGAAAAAAACTCGGAAACTGGCATCCGCCGCGGCGGGCGGGGCGCGTGTCGACGTGGACGATTCCTATCCCGATGATCCGGACGGCGCGGACGCGCGACAAATCTCACCGGACCAGGACGAATACGCGCCCGTCCCGGAGATGAGCAGGCGGTTCCTGATGGACGTCGCCGAGAAGACGGAGCGCGGCCCTCGCCTCGTCCTGTACGCGCTCCCAAAAGCGGAAAAACGTTTGGTGGGCGACTACTCTGCCAGCGACGGAATGGCGGTCGTCGCGAAGAGACACGCCATCGTCCTGTTCAACGGGAAGGATTACCGGCTTCGCGCCGCTGTCGGGGGTCCGAAAGAACCGTCGCGGTTCATCACCTACGGCGATCGGCCGGGGAGGCCCGCGCTGCTCTTGCACCAATTCGACGCCGTGCACCAGCCGATCGACTCGCGCGTCGAGGATCCGCTCGTCGAGTCCCGCCTCGTCAGCTCGGTCCGCCTCCAGGTCGAACTCGAGAGGAACACCCACCAACTGGAGGAGTACCCGCCGACCTTGCCCTACCACGCCAGACCGGGCACCTACCAGGCCTGGATGATGGACATCAGATGGACGACGTCCGCGTTCAGGTCGAACATAATGACCGACCGCGTGCTTCAGGAGCGCTTCGTGGACGCCGGCGACCGGGCGAGGAGACACGGCGAGCGCACGCTCGCGTTCGCCGACGTCGCCCGCGTCCCCCGCGACGAGGACGCCGGACGCTACCTGCTGCGTCGGATCGACCCGCTCGACGGCGAGCGCCCGTACGAGGTGATCTGGGACCGCCGGACCGGATTCCCTTTCTGCCACCACCGCGGGCTGCCGGTCGACGCCTTCGCCGAGCGTTTCCGAACCGAGCGCGAGCCGTCGTTCTGTCCGGACAACGCCTGCAATCGCGCACACGTCCTGTTGCCTTCGGAATAAAGAGTGGCGGGCCCCCCCCCCCTCGACCCTTTTATTGTTCGACATAAACATCGCGGCCTCCAGACTCCTTCTCGTCTAAAAAGTGTATTCGAGACGCGGGTACGCCTCGACCGGGAATCGCAAGACCTCGACGCGCATATCTTCCACGGCGCTACGATAGTAGACCACCACCGAATCTTCCAGCCGCTCCGCCCGGGGCACGGCGTAAACAACTCCGATGTCGAGGTTCTGGTACATGGAAATGTGCGGGCTCCAGGACGCCGTCGAATATAAGGTGACGAACACCGCGGTACCCGCGTCGTCTCGCACCCTCCCGCGGGCGCTCATCTCGCCGGCGTCCGCGGGCCCGACCTCGATCCACTCGTCCAAGCGATCGGCGCGATCGAAGCGCAGGCCGTTCCACACCGCGTGGCCTTCCCATTTGCCCGCGAAGACGTCGCCGTTCCCATCGAAGAGCGCGGTGACATTGTTTCGTTCCACCGACGTGCAGTAGCCCCCGAAGAGGCGGCCTATGTCTTCGTGCCGGTCCGGTTTCGCCGCCGCTTGCGCCCCCTCGGGGAGCCGCTCCAGGCAGATGCTCAGCAGGCCCTTCGGGTCTTTCGCGGTCTTTTTTTCGTCGCTCATGGTGAAGAGGACATCAAAACGAAATGCGCACCTGAATTTCCTGGAAAAAAATAGAATCGACGTTCGACGGAAATTTCCCAGGAAAAAAAAACGGGCGAAACGTCGACGGAATTTTCCGAGAAAAAACCGTCGACGTTCGACGGTGCGTCCAGTCGTTATTTCGGTTCACTTCTTCCTCTCTTCAACGATGAACGATCAAGAAAAGAATGCGGACGTTACCGCCCTTCTGAAGGAATTTGAGGACGACGGATTATCTTCTCCGCCCGTGGAAGACGATGGGATGCCCGCGCTTGTGGACGAAGCGGAACAAGTCGTCCAGAACGAGAACCCGAAGGAACCCGAGGACGATGGATCGTCTCCTCCGCCCGCGGCCGACGCGGAAGACGAAGACAAGGGAATGCCCGCGCTTGTGCACGAAACAGAAGAAGGTGTCCAGAATGCCAGTCGCACGCGCAATCCGCACCTCGGTTACAAACGGGCCACGCTCCATCGTTTCCAACCCTATTCGACGGGGAACGCGCTCGTTACGATAGAAGTGCTCGGCGAGAACAACGAGAACCGCGCCGACGTCGTCGACCCCGATTTCGCCAAGTTCCGCTGCGCCGAAGCTAGGGTGCTAAGCGTCGAGAATTTCTACAGCGGAGATTCCGCCGCCGAAGCGATCAGCTTTCGATGGGGAAAGGGCGCGGACGGTGGGCTCGTCTACCGAACGGGGGAAACGGTCCGACCCGACAAGTACGATCCGAATTCGAGCGTCGTCTGCTCCAACGGCATTCACTACTATCGGACGAAGGAAGCTGCCTTGCGCCACCACGGAGGACTCGCGTGGTTAACGAAACACACGGGAACTGTTTGGACATATCGCGACAACGGCCTTTTGATCGAGAAAACCTACTATGCAGACGGTAGGGAGACCGATCTCCCAGGGAAGAGCGACGACATCAACAATAACAACAAGATGGGAATCGGGAGACGACTGAGCGGCAGGAGTCATGAATAGCGAAAAACACGCATAAATAAATCGTTTTCACGCGGACGCTTTATGTCACGCCGCCCGGCCGGCGCAGCGGCTTCTCATTCGCGACGGTCCCACGGTTCCGTCGGATCGCGTCCCCCACCCGTCTGCATGCGGGGAACGGCAGAAACGGGCGACCCTTTTTTCACTCTGGCGCTCGCTTCCCGGTAGACGCGCGCCCGGCCTATCCGATCGCATTCGTGGCTGAGAAATTCGTCGAGCGCATCGTTACGCGGGCGACAGCACGCGAGGAGCGCGGCGACGACGTCGGTCAGAAGACGCTCGTTCGAGTCGCCCATCCCGGCGAAGAGAGGGTTCGCGCCGCGCGAAGCGTAAATCGTCCCGGTGAAACGATTGGGTACTTTGGTGGCGAGGAAGGAAGGCGTGTCGATCCACGGCAAGCAGCGGATGAGATCGAGTGCGCGTCCCAGCTCGCGCCAATGGATGCACGTGTGCAAGCAGAGGCAGGCCGCGCGCTCCGCGTGGTAGTCCCCGGATGTAAAGTAGCGAGCCAATTCCCCCGATGCCGGCACCCCGCGACGGAGCAGGTACAGGCACCACCGATCCCTGACGGACGGCGGGATCCACGTTTCGGACGAGATACGGTCGCAGAGCCAATCCGCGCCGTAGTACATGGCGGCGATGAACGCGCCCCCGAGGAAATACGCGTCGCCGCGATTTCGGCGGACGATCGTCTCGGCCAACCGCCGTTTCCCTCCCTCCAGGCATCCGCAGAGCAAGATCTTATTCGAGAGGAACAGGGTGCTGCTCTCGTCCACGCACGTCTTCCAAGCCGAACTCAGGAGCCTCATCGAACGCAAGGTGCCCTCGTCGCGCGTGTTCGTCACCACGCTGTAGACGTAATCCGGCGCCCACGCTCCGTCCGTACGGGCGCGTCTGTTCTCGCGGGAAGACGGGGGCGAGTCCGGGGGGGCCTTTCGTTTGCTCATGTCGTCTCCTCGGTACGAAATAACGTCGGGGGGGCGGCGCACGTCGAACTTCCGCCGTCGGAGGGTGGGGCCAGAATTCGAGAACTTCGACGGGTTTTTTTTGTCCAAATTTTCGCCGCGGGCCCCGAAAGGAAATTACCGCGACGATTTTTTTCGAAACGGTCCGACGTGCTCCGAGACGAACTCAGAGAAGAACGCCTTCGATCCGCGGGCAGGGGAGCGCTTTTCATTTATCTTTCCAAACAAAAATACGGCACGCGCGATGGGCTTGACGCAAATATTCGATTGTCCGCTCCCTCGAAAAAATCCTGTCCATGCGACGTCGCCCGGTCGCTCGGTCGCACCCGTCGACCGTTGCATGGGTTCCAGCGTGGCGGTACCCAACGGCGCCATCCCTTCGGCCAGCCCCTTCGTATCCGTCAACCGTCGCATGACCACGACGATATTCGTGTCCAACGAAATGTTCCCTTCGGCTTGCCCCCTCACGGCGCGTTTCATCGACCGCACAATGGCGTCGATCGCGACCGACGCTGCCCTTCCCGCGCAGAAGACGCCCCGCGCTTCCCTCTAAAACGGCAGCACCTTTGCTCTTTCGACAGTACCTTCGATCCGTCGGATTTCTTTTAATAAAACGACGCCACCGCCCTTCACCTTCTGTCGTCGCAGACAGACGTCAACGCTTTCTTCTTTTCGCGAACGAACCCTCGTTCGCTGCCTGGGCAGCGACGCTTTTTTCGTATTCGCCCAACGCTCTCTTCAGCTCGCGACGGCTTTCTTTCGCATGTTCTTCCACCCGTCTTAAATGCTTCGCGCGCAGCTTTTCTGCGGCGGTCTTCCTCGCTTCCTCCCGCTTCTTTCTGTCGATCTCGGCACAGGCGAACGATTCGTTCGCACAGCTGCGGGCGAACAGCGCCGTCTCGGCCGTGGTCGCCAAGAGAGCCAGCCCATTCCACCAGACGTCTGAGGTAGATTCCGACGCATGCGACAGCGAAAACAGGGTGCGCTCTTCCAGCGCGACGCAGAAGCAGACGAACCGGTGAAAAGACGTGTGCGCCTGCATCGCGTCCCGCGCCGCTTTGCAGACGAGCGACAGGTTGCGGACGGTGCGCGTCACGTTTCTGATCGTTTCCCGGATGCGCGCGGCGATGACGACGCAATTTCTCGACTTTACTCCGCGCAGGAGAAACCAGAAAGTCTCTTCCCACCGCGAATCGTTGGAACAGAGGAGTTCCAGCAGACGGCAAATTATCTCTTGCCCCGGGGGAAAACGTTCGCAGGCGAACGCCGGCGGCAGGCGTTCGAAGTACATGACGCGAGGCAAGATCTCTACCGAGAACAGGTGCGGGATTTCCTTCAGCAGAAAGCTCGGATCCATCGCGGCGCGACCGTTTCGAAGAGTTTGAGGGTGCGAGACCGTCGATCTCGTCGCCCGCCGAAGTTCTACAGAACATATATCGAAATTTCCGCGCGAAAAAAAAAAGAGAAGAAAAGGGAAAGCCAACCGATCGCTCGCATCTCTTTCCGATACGGGAGGGTAGGGTTGTTCGGAGCGACGCTCTCCCCTTCTGAACGGATGCGGTATATTACGGCGCGCCCGCCGTTTTCTCTCGACCATGGTAGAAACGAGGGCGCAGAAGCGGCGGCGGGAGTACGCGGACGCGCTCGAGGAAACCAAGAGGACGCGCAGGGTGGAGATCGAGACGCTCGAGCGTCTGGTGAAGGTCCTGCCCGACGCGGCGATGATCGTGATGTACCGGCTGCCGTACCCGACGATCCGCAACTTCTGCGCCGTCTCCAAGGCGATCGCCACGTTCTGCGGCGAATTCCTGGGCGACGCTTTCTGGAGGGCCGCCTGGCTGTCCGATCGGCGCGCGTTCACGCGGGACGAGCACGCTATCATCGATTTCCGCGCCTCCCTGCTGCTCGAATCGTGGGATCTCGACGACGAGCTGTGGGACACCCTGCACCTACCGGACGAAGCCCGTACAGAGAAATTCGTAAGGGACGTCGCGAGATCGCCGCGCGCTCACATCTGGGTCAGGTACGAGGCGGCGCTCCTGTCCCCGGAGCTGAACGAGCTCATGCTGCTGCGGTTGGGCGGCACGTGGCGTCGCCGGGATTCGGCGTTCGGCGAAGACGAAGACGATTCCGAGATTCGCGTCGCCCTTCTGAGCGACGCGAAGAACGGGATCGCGGGCGGTGCCGCGTGGTGGGACGACCTGGACGGGGAAGACCTCATCATCGTCTCGCGTCTGAACGCGAGGTTCCAGTACTTCCAGACGGTCGGACTGGAGCCGCGTCACGTGGCGAAACGCAAGGAAGAGAGTTACCCCGTGATCGACCTCCCCTACGTCGGGGAGGTCCAAGGGAAGATAGACGAGGACGATCTGACTTCCTCGGAAATTATGGAAAAGGCGACAGATCTGTACCAGCACGACGTTCCGAGGGCGCAGCGCAAGATCCAGGAAAACGTGCCCAGCTTTCACCCCTCGGATCCCGACGGCGCGAGCGCGGAGCATATCAACCCCGACGATCCCGCGTACGAGGAACTCTTGATCGAAAAGATGACCAGGCAGATCCTGGGGACCGACAGCGGAGGGAGGCGCGGGATCCGCGTCGTCGTGTTCGCGGTTCCGACCGCAAAAACGAGCTTGATCGGCGGGTACAAGGGTCGCGGGAGCATGCGGGTCGTCCGCAAGAAGGACGTCGTCGTTCTATTCGACGGGAAGGATTACTGGACTCACCTTTTCGTCGAGAAAGGCGACCCGGCGCGCTTCACGCGCTGGGGCGCCGAGGAAGGGGATCCCGCCGTGCTCAGACGCAGGTTCTTGGGGACGTACGTGGCGAACGGTTCCGAACCCGACGATCGGACGACGGCTTCTCGGCTCCAGGTTCTGTTGAGCGTCGTCGTCGAGCTGGTGAGGAACGACCTGCCGCGGTCGTTAGCCGTCCGTATGAAGCGCCCGATGTACGACGTCACACCGGGCACCTACCAGATCGAAATCGATAAGTTGGGATGGACGGTTCCCGCCTTCAGGGCGCACGTCCTCACCGATCGCGTGCTGCAGGATCACTTCGTGGACCCCGAAGACAGGGCGGCGAGGCACCGGTCGGCATTGCGGTTCGGCGACGTCGCCCGCGTCCCCCG
>SDBT01015669.1_pt1 | contig 12041 bp, 5 predicted proteins | sample 2277101 | NCBI WGS metagenome assembly SDBT01 (sample SAMN10404973, study PRJNA504765) | marine sediment metagenome | isolation source: marine sediment core GS10_PC15, 103 cmbsf | place: Arctic Ocean: Southern Knipovich Ridge | collected 2010
ATCGGGAACCAGAAGGGAGGAACTTCTTCTCACCGAGGAGGAGCTCGCCAAGATGTGGATACTGAGAAAAGTGATCAATCCGATGGACGACAATGAGATCATTGAGCTTTTTATTGAAAGAATGAAGAAAACGAAAACGAATACCGAGTTCTTGAAATCCATGAATACTGGTGGTCCATCAGATCAATAGATACTGCAGGAGGTCGATCTCTTGAAAAAAGGAATTCACCCAAAATATGAACCGACAACCATTGCCTGCGTTTGCGGTAACGTAATCGAAACTCGATCAACCGGCGGCAAGGAGATCAAGGTCGAGATCTGTTCCAGCTGCCATCCGTTTTTTACGGGCAAACAGAAGTTGGTCGATACTGCAGGCAGGATTGAGCGTTTTAAGAGAAAGTACAATATAAAGGACTAACTGATTTCGCTTCGGGAGTCTCTGAGTCTTTCCTGCCACTTGGCCAGCAGCTGAAGTGCTTCGAGGGGCGTAAGGCGATTCACATCTACGCCCAGCATCTCCTCCAGCAGCATATCTCTCTGCGAGAAGAGCTGGGGTTGTTTGTCTTCCGCCGGCTCAGGTAGTCGTTCAATCTCGATTCTGTTCGAAATTTGTCGAAGAATTTGCCTGGCTCGCCCGATAACCTCGTCCGGCAATCCAGCCAGCTGGGCGACATGAATACCATATGAGTTGCTGGAAGATCCCTCTTTGACCCTCTTTAAGAAGATAACCTGGTCCTTTCTCTCGAGAACATCCAGGGTTAGCTTTAAAATACCTGCGTTTTTCAAGCTGGTGAGCTCGTGATAATGGGTGGCAAAGAGTGATTTGGCCTTTATTTTATTCAGGATGTGCTCTGAAACCGACCACGCAATCGAAAGCCCATCGTTGGTGCCGGTGCCTCGGCCGATCTCGTCCATAAGAATCAGGCTCCTGTTAGAGGCCGAGCGTAGAATATTGGAGGTCTCATTCATTTCGACGAGAAAAGTGGATTCCCCGCGGGCAAGATTGTCAGCAGCACCCACGCGGCAGAAAATTTTATCAACAATGCCGATTTTGGATTCCTGGGCGGGAACGAACGAGCCGATCTGTGCCATCAAAACGATAAGAGCTATCTGTCTGAGAAAGGTCGACTTGCCGGCCATGTTGGGACCGGTTAGCAACACAAAGTATCCTCTTCTGCTATCCAGCTGAAGGCTGTTCGGGATGAATGCACCGGCCGGGAGGTTGGCTTCAACCACAGGATGTCTGCCGTCAACGATTCTAAGGTCTCTTTCGGTCGACATAGTCGGTTTGGTATATCCATGCACCGTAGCGGCGAACGCAAATGATTCGAGAACGTCGATCTCGGATACGAAATGAGCGAATTCCATGATGAGAGGGATCTGCCGCGTCGTGTCGTCTCGTATCTGAATAAAGAGCTGCCTCTCGAGCTCTATGATCAACTCGTCCGCATTGGTGATTTCGGATTCTAACTCCACCAGTTTTTCCGTGGTGAACCGTTCCGATCCAACCAGTGACTGGCGTCGCATAAAGTAGTTGGGTACCAAGGAAAGGTTGGACTTCGTCACCTCGAGAAAATAGCCGATTATCCGGTTGTAGCGCAGCTTAAGAGACGTTATTCCTGTTGACTCTTTTTCCTCAGTCAATAAATCCTGGAGGATCTCTCTTGCGTTGTTTTTTGTCCGATGCAATCGGTCAAGCTCATCGTTGTATCCTTCTTTGATGATGTTTCCCTCGTTGAGCAGAACCGATGGCTCTTCTTTAATAGCGTTCTCCAAGAGCTGTTCGAGTCGGGTGAGATCCTGCAATCCGCTTTTCAGCGCATCTGTATCCGTGTAGGGCTTCATTTGAGCATATTCGTCGAGAAGCTGGTAAATAGATCGAATACCCAAAAGGGACGATTTGACCGAAAGCAGATCCTTTGCGTGCGCTTTCCCAACAGCTATTTTGGAAGAGAGCCTTTCGAGATCAAGTATCGTCGTTAGTCGATCCCTAAGGCTGGATAGAAGAATTTGATTTCTGTAGAAAAACTCGACGCAAGCCAGGCGTTGCTCGATCTGCTTCTCATCTACCAGGGGGCTGAGAAGCCATCGTTTCAACCTTCTGGTTCCCATGGAAGTTCTGCATTGGTCGAGTACTTCTAGCAGAGTGTAGCGTTTGCTTCCGTCCTGAAGATTGTGAATCAACTCTAGGTTTTTCTGAGTAGACTCATCAAGGCTGACAAAGGCGGATTCTGTGAAAACTTTAAGATCGTTCAGATGTGTAAGCAGACTCTTCGATGCACTCTTGACGTACTCTAAAATGGCTCCGGCTGATATGATCTCAGGCGAATCGTCGAGTAGCCCGTATCCCTTGAGATTCTTTACGCCCAGCTGCCGCTCTAGCTCCCTCGTCGAGCTCTCCATGTCGAAGTACCAATCCGGGTATCGATTGATAACAAGGTCCTCCCGCTCGTGGAGCAGGCGATTCAACTCTTCGTCTTGGTCGAGCAGCGATTCTTGAATAATGATTTCCCTTGGGGACAACCGGAACATTTCCTTTTTCAGTCTCGAGATACGCTCATCGTAGTCAAAGCAGGTCGCATAGAACTCCGCCGTAGAGAGATCGATGTAGGAAAGAGAGAGCTTCTCGCCGGTTCTTCCTACCGCAAGCAGATAGTTGTTCGTGTTTCGTTCCAGAAGGTTTTCATCAACGACGGTTCCCGGTGAGATAACCTCGACAACTTCTCGCGTTGCCAGCCCTGCTCCGGGTTTGGGAACATGGGTCTGTTCACATATAGCGATTTTTTTTCCAGCTTTTAACAGGCGCGCCAGGTAACTCTGTGAGGCATGGTAGGGAATGCCGCACATGGGCACGTTGTTTCTTTTCGTTAGGGTGATATCAAGGAGGCTTGAGACCTCTCTGGCATCCTGCTCGAACATCTCATAGAAATCCCCCATTCGAAAGAAGAGAACAGCATCCTTGTGCTGCTGCTTGATGCGCCTGTATTGAAGCATCACGGGGGTAGTTGTATTCATGGGGCGTTTCTAACTCTACTGTGACGGCTTTCCAGCCCTCTCCAATAGATACTCGAGTACTTTGTCCGTTATATCGATATCGATGCTGTAGTAGAGAAAGAGCGGATTCTGTTTTTCCAGTATCACCGAATAGCCCTCACTTATCGCGATGTATTCGATCGCTTCGGTGACCTCCAGCAAAAACGAATCTTTGAGAGCAAGACTCTGTCGTCTCTTGTACTCTTTATTCTTTACCTGGAGATAACTTTTAAGAAATTGTTCCTTGTCAGAGATGAGTGTTTCGAAGCGAAGAACTTCCTCTCTGTCATTACGTTTTTCGGCATCAACTTTTCGTCTTTTCAGTTCATAGATTTCTTCTTTTATTTCGTTACTGACGGCAATTATTGCATCCTTTAATTCCTTGAGCTCTCTCATCGCCTTCGAGTCCTGGAAGTAGGTTGAGATGATTTTGCTACTGTCTACAAGACCTATCTTCTGAATGTCCTGCTCTGCCGAGATTGTAAAGATACCGACGAGGACATAGAGAACCGGTAAGAGCCTTTTTGGCAACCTCTGTTGCATAACTAACCTCCAGGAACGAAAAGTACAGTAATTGGAGTAACATCGCAAGGATTGATGCAATAAAAACACGAGTTGTTGATCTTCTTTAGAATCCTCCGGGTTGGGTGAACGCTATGACAAAGTTGAAACCATGGCCCCCTATTTGGAAATCACCGTCATCCCATTCAACCTTGCCGTTTGCGACGCGAAAATTCCTGCTCATGTAGAGCCGTATAGGAAATCCCGGTATCGTAAATCTCAAGCCGAAGCCCCAGCCAAAATAGTAATCTTCAATCGACATGTTGCCCATCAACGAGATTTCCGGCCATGCCCCAACGGCATCGAAATACCATACCCACCATATGAAATTCTTCAACAGGGGTTGCCGAATCTCGAGGCTGTTCTCCCACAGCGCCTTGAATTCGGATTGGAAGGGCCATCCGCGTCCCACCACCATCCCGTCGATGGCCAGCGTATCTTTGGGTGTTACTTCGAAAATATTGCCAAATTGCGGTAACAGGAACGATATGGAGGAGTGGAGGGCCAAAACGGCGCCGAAGTCAAAGTTTTGACTTACTGGGACCATCCAGAGGGTGATAAACTCTTCGGCCCGAGACTGGAGTTTAATGAAGTGCCGTGCACCTCCGAGGAATCCACCGGTAAATCCGACGTACTGTGAAATATACCAACCGTTTGTAGGGTTGAAAAAGATATCCCTTTTATCCCAGAACAGTGTTGTTCCCCAGGTGTTCACAAACTCCCACGTGTAGAGGTTGTCGCGGACGTTTCCGCTGTAGGGACGGTAGAGTTCGGGCTCGTACCAGAGATAGGTGACAGTTGTCGTAAAGCCGGTACTCACGCCTAAACGTCCCAGGATGGTTCTGTAGATGTACTTGGTATTGACGCCGGCCGAAATGTCAATGGTGTGGTAATCCATCCTGGAAAAGAGAGGAATTTCGATGCCGTCAGCTATGGCATCCTCCCATTCGTCCTCGCTGGTATAGGGATCGGGCACATCCTCGTCTGTAAAGAGCGGCGGGATGATATCCTGATAAACATCTTTTATCAAGTTATGCGAAAAAGCGAGGGAGAATCCTCCGCCCCAATCCTTCATGAACATATGAGGATCGCTGAATCGAAACGCCATCCCCTGTTTGATGACGGAGGCCTCTATATCAACTCCTATCGTGCGACCCGTGCCCAGGAAGTTTCTATCAGTCCAGCCAACAGATCCTGCCAGCGGGAAATCGCCTCCGGAGAATGATATGGCAAAACGGAAATCGGCCCAACTCTGTTCTTCCAAATTCAATACGAGGTCCATGAGGCCTTGAACAGTGCCTGGCACCGGCTTAACATCCACCGTGGCGAAGTACTGAAGGTTGTAAAGGTTGAGAACGCCCTGACGTATCTTTTGTACGCTAAATATGTCTCCTGCCTCAAAGGGCAACTCCCGCAGAATGACGTAGTCCTTCGTTCTGTCGTTACCCTGCAGGATGATGCTTTCGATGTGAGCCTTATCGAATTCTTGAATTTTGATATGGAATGAAACAAGTTTGCTCTCCTCATCACGGTTTTCTTGTCGATCGATGAGGTTATAGATATAGCCGTTGTCGGAGTAGAGTCTGATGATTCTCTGATACGCGTTTTCGACTTTCTGCATGTTCAGCACAGTGCCGGTTTTAGTCTTGACCAGGTCGGCGAGCTCTTCTGTGGTAAAGATCTCGTTTCCTTCGAAGGTCATTCCCCCGAATAGGTACTGATTGCCCTCTTCGACAAAAATTGTCAGAATAAGAAAAGTCCTGTTGTTCTTCTCGTCCCGCTCGGTTTTCCTGTCGACATTCAGGATCTTAGCGTCGATATAACCGTGCTCCTTGTAATAATCCTCGATGCGTTTTATATCCTCCTGCAGAATACTCTCTCGGAAGTTGCCGCCGATGAAAAGCGACTGTTCTTTTGTTTGCATACGCCATTTCAGCGTGCCATCGGAGGTAAAATTGTTGCCGGAAAAGAGAATTTTCTTGACCTTGGTTTCTGCGCCTTCGTTGATAGCAAAGGTTACCACAACCTCATTTTTTTCCTCATCGATCTTCAGGTTGCCCGTAATCTCGACATCGGGGTATCCTTTTTCAAGATACATTTCCTTGATGTTTTCCACATCCAGATTCATGTCGGCTTCGGTGGCAAAATCGCCCTTTTTCAGCTCGATGGCATCCAGAATAGTGCCACGGTTCACCCTTTTGTATCCTTCGATTTTGATCTCGCTGACGGATGGCCGCTCCCGCACTTTGAATTCGATTATCACTGTCAATTTTTGCTCATCCGCCGGTTTGGCCTCTGCGTCGATCTCTTCAAAAAAATCCAATGCGAAAAGCTTCCCCTGAACCTCCCAGAAAAGCTCCATGGTAAAGAGTTGACCTATGTAGGGACGAACGATCGGTCTGAGCTCTCCGATCGTTATGGTGTTCAAGCCAAAGAAGCTGAAGTCTTTTATGACCTTTCCCACATACCACTCTTCCTCCTGTGCTGCGATAGAAGAAATAGCAAGAATCATGAGAAGTACAAAAACTACTCGTTTCATCGATTCTCCTTGATAGATTTCGATTTGTATAAAGAACTGCCCCTTCCGGAGCGACTGCCGGGCTCAGTTGGTCGATACTTGAATGCACGACCAACTCCCGTCCGTTCGAGTCCCACCCGTCCCCCCGGCGTCTCGGCCGCAGGTTCGAAACTGCACTGAATAGATCAATATGAAAATAACCAACTAAAGGTTAGAGTATTGTTGCGTAAAAGTATATCTTCTAACCCTTCCAGGCTTGGGGAAACCGTCCATTCCAGGTTAAAAAAGGGAGTCGGCCACTCGATGCTTATCAGGATATCGGTCTGCAGGCCAAGCTCTGCTCCTACATAAAAACGTACCAATGCTTCAAGAAAGAGATCATTGCCGATGTATTTGCCAAAGGCGATGGTGGTGTTGTTGAAGTAGCTGCCAGGAGAACCCGATTCGAATTCGGCGGAGGCGTTCTCGATGCCAAGCACACGATCCAAAACCACATTCTGAATAACCCGAGTTCTTATGGAAAACTGATCCAGGCCGAGGACATCTCTGACACTTTGCTCGAAGGGTCTGACGATGCCAAACTGGCTCACGAAATCCGAAGAGAGTAATAGGGCCGAGTATCCAAAACCGCTTTCGGCGAACTGCTTCTGTATGGGACCTCCTAAAAGCGCGATGATTTCAATATCGCTCTTGCCGGGCTCTGAAAGGAATCTCGGCGAAAACTCGCTCATCCTCTCGTTATCGACAATCAGAAAGATCTTTACCTCCTCGTCATTCTCGTCTCTCTCGCGAATTTCGGCTCGAACACTCAGGTGCGGATCGAAATTATCGATCGTTTCGTTGAACCTTATCATTCCCGTCCTGAAATAGAAACTTCTGTCAAAATAAAAAACCTCACCTCCTTTGAGCTCGACATCACCCCGTATATTCATATCGACGGCACCGCTGTCGTAGGAAATAGAGAGCTTTGAGCCTAAAGCGGCGTTGGTGCGGAGAACAGGAAAATTTATTGAAGGCCACAGAAACTCAACCCTTTTGCCGGCCTCCAGATCCAATTTCAGGAAGAGCGGGATATCGTCTTGTGCTTCCTGTTCCTCGGGTACCTTTTCGCCCAGAGTGATCTTACAATAGTTGATTTGCAGTTTTCCTTCAACCCGAGTGTTGTTCCAGTCACCGAACACCCGGACTCGCCCAGCAGCATACCCGTCGGCGTACACCTTGCCGAAATCCCATATGAGGTGTAGTCCGACCGGGTCAGTTGTCCAGAAATGCAAATCGTAGCTCTCCGGACCCCAGTGACTGAGGATCAAGGTCCCCTCCGAGTGGATATCCGCAATACCGGCCTTTGTATTGATAACTCCGAAATAGAGTTGCTTCTCGTTAAAGACCAACTGTGCATCGAATAAATCGCTTGTCTCGGGGGCCATGAAGAATCCGACTCTTACCGCCGTGGCGTCCAGAGTCCCGAAGAAGTCCGGATCCGTAATCATCCCGGAAATCGAAAGGCTTCCCGCCGCTGTGCCTTCGATAAATGTGAAGATATCATTGCCCAGGAGCACCGTGAGTAGGGGGAAATCTATCTCAATATAGGGAAAGTCTGCGGTGATCGTGTCGTCGACAATAGCTCCATTAACGTTACCCTTTACGGGGAGCGGATCTGACAGTGATACCGTAAACTCCAGCTCTGACGATATGGAACCGTGGACACTGTCTTGCGGGCCGCCGTCGAAAAAAATCATGTTGTCATTCGATTGAAGCGACATCTTCCAGTTGGGAGCCGGTTTGCCGTCAACGGTGATATCGCGTATTCTTGCGACAGCCTGTAAATCATCCCAAATGATATGGGAGCTCAAACTGAGCCTTTCCTTGGGAATCGAAGCTTCAAGGGACAGCGTAAACATGCTGGTACTTCCCAACAGGTCGACGGTCAACAGTGAGTCTAAAGAAAGATGACCCTCATTCAAATCAAGCTGCACGCTGGAGGTGCGGATTTTATTTTTGAGATAGTCAGCATTGAAGGACGATACTGTTAGGATTCCGCTTATGTAGGAAAGTCGCGTTGAAAATTTCAACGGATCGGTAATCCACTTGCCATCCTCCAGTTCCAGTTCTGCGATTATCAAGGGATCTTCGATGGAGCCCTGTACACTCACTTTGCCTTTCAGGAACCCGCTAACTGAGGATCGATACAGCCGCTTTACCGGCAGCCTGAGAAAATCAGCTGTTAGATCGATATCCTGTCCATTTACCGTTACAGCCGCTGTGTAGGTCTCTTTGGCATTCTCATCTTTGAGACCCACTTGGCCACTAAATTTATTCAGATTGTCGAACACGAGTCTCCCGTTACCCGTGAGAGAGGAAAACTCGTCCTGATAGAATATTTTGTACATCGTGAACTCTGAGTCGTATACGTATCCCGCGAATTGAAGGGTATTCTCTCTCGATGCGAAAATGGGAAAGTTGTGCAAAATTGAATCCGATGATGCGATCAGCCACTCAGTTTTGTCGCCCTTTGAGGCATTGAGATTGAGGGACAGCCAGATAGGAGGATCTTTTATAGGCACTGGAAGCCGCTCTGTGACAAGGCCGAAGGAAAAACCGTTATTTGCCCGCTTGAAAAACCCATCGATACCATAGCTCCCTGAGAAGGAAAATCCGGAATCTTTGGAAAACATACCGCTCAGGTAGTAATCGAATCCGTTGAGGTTGAAAATGCTTGAAAAGCCCATTTCTCTTCGATCTTCGGAATAAATCAGACTGGTGAATCCAGAAAGCCTTTGATAGTTGAGTAGGCCTAATTTATCGGAAGCAGAGATGTCTAAAGGGGGCTCTTTGGAGAGGTAATCTGCGGTGGCGAGCTCGCAGCTGACGATTTGCAGATCGAAACTTTGAAAATCGGTTGTCAAATTGAGATCTGCGCTCAGATAGTATTCCGGGAGGAAGAACGGATACACAGTCGCGGGGGTATGCTTCGTCGCCGATGGGAAACCCTGCGTTGCCGATGGGGTATCCCTCTTTACCCGCATAAGAAAGATCTCTTTAAGAGGGATTCCGCTCAACGCGCCGTGCAGATTCAATCGAATATCATTGCCCATGAACGCGTTTCCCTCGAGTCGGATACTGTTGTGCTGATCGCTGGTAACGACAGACGAGGTCAATACGAACGCCACCTCGCCACCACGAGGATCGAGATCGAGAGCTGTTGATCCAAACTCGAGATTTCCCAATCTCAGTTCATCGCTGTGCATCGAGATCGCACCATTATTCCGCTCTATCCTCAGCGTTGCGTTGAGAGCCAGGCTCGATAGTAATTTCATTTCCTCGAGGATGAGGGAACCCTGGGGTAACAGGGTGCGTAGCTCAACGTCACCATCGAAACGCAGTTCCCCCACGGAGGACTTGACCAGGAGAGGTCTAATGTAGACGTATCGCTCGTTGCCATTGAAGATGGATGCTAAATGCACCTTCCCCGGCAGGTGCCTGTTGTCTAGGAGAATGCTTAGATGAGAGTTGTAAGTCAGTTTCCCAGAGTCCAGTCCAAACGATACCTTGCCACTTCCCGAGACCTCTGCATTTAACCACTCGTTCAAATGCTTCCAGTCTCCTCGGAAAGAGACGATATCCATCGGAGCGAGTTTCTGTGAGCTAAAGGTTACGGTCAGGCTTCGGTCCCGATAGTTCAGGTACAGAAAAAGGTCAATGGGGCTTTTATCCTTTATCTTTGTGATCTCCAGGATCTGGTTGCGGTAGCTAACGTGAAAGGTCTGGCGTTTAAAAGCCACTCGACGGGATACCAGCGAGTTGATACGAAGTTGCGAATCGATCCATTCAAAGGACTCTTTGAGGTTCGCCTTCAGTCGAATCGAGGATTCGATAGTCTCGACGCGACCTCTTGCCCACTCAAACGTTGTGATGATTTTGGCGTTTTTCAGGTCCAAGGTGTACTGATCTCCCCGACGATCCAGTTGAAAAAAGATGTCACGAGCATCGAGGTGGCCATTGCGATACGTGACCTTCAGGGATAGGCGGGATCCGGAGATCTTGATCGGATAAAGCCTGGTATCCTGGTTGGAGGGGAAGGAGTGAAGAAGGTTGTTCAATAATTGAATAACCTTTTGATCCCTCTCCACGTCCAGGCTCAGCGAGGAATTACTGATGTTGATCTCAGTCAGAGCTGTTAAAGGGTCCGAATTCAGAATGAGCTTGAATATGTTGTAGTGAATTGTGATGCGTCTTAACTTCAGGATGAAGCTATCGGGCTTGTCAAAGGGACTGATCCTGAAGTTTCTCACCTCGAGAAACATGAAAATCGACGGTGAAATGGAATCATAGTATATTCTACCGTTGACCTGGCGCTCCAAATACGCCAGGCTTTCCTTCTTAAGCGATTCCATTCTCGTTGAGAGCTCTTCGTTGATAAAGCGGAAAAGGAAAGCCGTAGAAACGACCAGTAGAAGGAAAAGAATGATCTCTAGAACTCTGATATAAACTAGACGAACGGACGTCTTCAAAAGCAGCTCTCCGCCCTATGATTTGCAGAAAGGATACCGTAAGGGGCGAAAAAGGGATCGTAAAGCACCAAAAAGGGATCGTAATGAGCGCACATGTATACAATGTAACTATAATACTTAATAGAAGTTTCGTAAAGAATGACCATAAAATGACCGTCCTATCGGATTGGAACAGGCGTGGGATTTCGATTATAGTGCATGGGGAGGAGTTGACGAGTGGACAGATGGAAGGGTCAGGCGAAGAGCGTGGAAGTACTCAAGAGCTTTATAGTTTTAGAAGGGTTGGATGGAGCTGGAACAACGACTCAATTGACTCTTTTGGATCGCCGCCTCGATGCGGTCGATGTACCGCACTACTGCACCTTCGAGCCCACCGGCGGTGCGGTGGGGCGCCTTATCCGAGATATACTGGGGAAGAAACTTCATGTTCACCCTCGAACACTTGCACTTCTTTTCGCAGCCGATCGTACGGAGCATATCGGAAGTGAAGGCATCAGATCCCATTTAGAGAGGGGCGAGCTTGTTATATGTGACCGCTACCTGTTCTCCTCCCTGGCCTATCAGAGCATTGGTTGCGGATTTGAATACGTACTCTCTATTAACCAGGATTTTCCTCTTCCCGAATTGCTCCTTTTTGTGGAGACTCCTCCGGAGATATGTCAACAGCGGCGTCAGAGTCGAAGCCGATTAGACCTCTTTGATAGTGTTTCGTTTCAGGAAGAGGTGCAGCGAAGGTATCAGCTGGCAATAGATGAGTTCCGTCTAACTTCCATGAAAGTGTGCAGGGTAGATGGTGCGTCGGAGGCCGATGAGATAGGGGAGAAAATCTGGAACATAATAGAAGAGCTGTCGATAATTAAGTCGTGAAGCGGATTTTTTGCGCTCTGGCCCTTCTGATATTCACCATGACTCCACTCTTTTCTTACAAGATACGCTTTGCGGAACAGTTTTACCGGTTGTATCATCTTCACCTTTATCAGAATTCGGACAATTCGTTGGAGAATATCCACTGGCTGGAGCAAGCTCTGAAAGCCGATTTCTGTAATCCCCTCTATGCTCTAGCCAGAATAGACAACAAAGAAGAATGGAGACACTATCGGTATCTCTTCAAGATGCATGCTAATCTGAAGCTAGTAGAGTTGTATCGCACCCTGGGCAGCCGATATGACAAGCGCATCGCTTACTTCTACAATGCGCCATGGAAACGTCAAAACCTTGAAAGCCTTGAAACTGCGGAGACAATGTTTCGTTTGTCCCTTTACTATTGGCGTCAAGCGATATCTTGGGTACAGAAACTCGGATTCTCTCCGTATCACCTGGGGGAGATCCAGCTCTGGGAAGATGAGCGGGTCCGAATACAATCGGGTGAGCTCGACTATAGAGATATCATCGAGGAAGATCTGGAGCGATTACGTCGC
>SDBT01015670.1_pt1 | contig 12040 bp, 8 predicted proteins | sample 2277101 | NCBI WGS metagenome assembly SDBT01 (sample SAMN10404973, study PRJNA504765) | marine sediment metagenome | isolation source: marine sediment core GS10_PC15, 103 cmbsf | place: Arctic Ocean: Southern Knipovich Ridge | collected 2010
TCGGTATGGGTGAAGAGGTCATAGCTGATGCCGATAGCCTGTTGCGTCTCCAGGAATCGCTGATGGAAATGCTCAAATAGCTCGCGCGGGGTCTGGCCAGATTTGTCGGCCTCGACTGTAATAGGCGTGCCATGAGAATCCGAGCCCGAGACCATCAGCACCTGATTTCCCTTGAGGCGGTGATAGCGCGCGAAGATATCGGCCGCCAAATAGGTGCCCGCCAGATGGCCCACGTGCATGTCGCCGTTCGCATAGGGCCAGGCTACGGACACGTGGATACGTTCGGTCATTGTGCTCCCTCAAATTTCATGGCATCAGGTTCTCAGCAGTCGTGTTTTCTCAAACTAAACAAAACGCCAGCGCGAGGCTGGCGGCGAATCTGGTCGGATCTGCGCTGTTTAAGAGTGCCCCTCCCAGACCGAAAAGCCTCGCTCCATCGGCAATGAGATCCCGCACATAGTCATCCCTACGAGTACTAACATCGCATTAATTGTAACTTCTCATTCGATGGGGTCAAGCATACCTAGCTAGATGCCGAGCTTACGGGCCAACTCATCAGGAACGCAGAAGTAGGTGACGCTGATAGCGGGATTCTTGTGCCGCGGGAGCTTATAGGGGTAGATGGTTCGACTGCGATAGCCGTACTCGTCTAGCACTCGATAGCCGCCCTGTTCTGCACACTTGCCCCAGCTCCAACGCGTGCCACCACCCTCGCGCTCAACTGCCGGCCTCAAGCCCTGCCCAGACATTTCGTGAACGTAGCGGAAGCCGGCGTGATAAGTGTTCCAAGCAGTGCGGATCAGGGCCTCATCTTGAAGGGCGGACTCTTCGGTGAAGATGAGAAGCCATCCGGCCTGCGCGTACTCGCGGAAGACGGCCACCATCTTCTCATTAGTCTGCTCGCGAATCTCGTGGAATCCGTTTCCCACCATCATGACCGTCGGCTCGCCTCCCAACTCCAGATCTGCGAGGAAATCGATCACCCTTCGCGGCTCCCCAATATCTGCTGATCGAATGAAGCGCAGGTTACCGGGCAGCAACCCCAACCTCTGCTGTCCTATCGCCTGATCGATCGCAGCATCTTCGAGATCTGCCCCAAAATACCGGAGAGTCTGCTCACCGTCTCTCTCGAACCGCTGCCGGATCGCTTCACCGCGTCCGACGGCGTGTTCAATGAATACGGCGTAGTCAAAGCCGTGTTCTGCACTGAACTGATCGAGCTTGTCGTTAGCAATAGAGAAGGTCTTTCGATTCGCGTCCTGGCTGGCGGCGACATTCTCTCCCCGGTGCACCCACGTTCCGGCCTCGGTTGACTGAAGGAGATTCGTCAAGTGGCTGAGATAGGGGTGATAGGCGCCAATGATGCCGAAGGCGCCTGGGGCGCGCGCGAAGGTCCGAGCTCCAAGCTCATTGACAACGCCTTCATTTGCAAATCCAGCCATCTCGAATAGATGCGAGACCGCTGTGGGAAGATTCGACCTGTGATCCGATAGCCTTTCGCCGCGTTTCAGTTGGGGCGTAATCTCGAGCACGCGTAAGCTGAGCACGACCGGAAGCAGCCGGTAGGCCAGCTCGATCTGGAACTGGCTGGCCACCCAGCTGCCGGTCGGTTTGTGATCCACTGCAATTTCCAACCAAGTGTTTAGATCGGTGCCTGGGATGGATGAGGCGGAAAACCATTCCGTGAGCCTTGGGACGAGATTTTCCCGGTACTCCGACGGGATGGCAGTGGCGCTGCGTAGCGCGTCGGCGATGCCAGGACTCTCGACTACGACGAAATCCCCACCCTCTTCGCGCAAATATCCACGCGAATGAAGGAAATGCAGGTCGGTCGTGAGCTGTACCTCGTCCAAGCCGTGTTCACGTGCATACAGCTCCGGATCAAGAATCTTCTCGGAGCCTAACCATTCCAGGATTCCAAGCTGTTTGTGTGCTGAGAGCACATGTTTGAGGATCCACAGGTCTGGAGTTGCAGTCACGCCTGCCGTGTATACGACCGTGCGCAGGACCTTGATGGCTCGGCCCATGCCCTCGCGAGCGGATTGAGGGACCTTGGTAAGCTGCGCCGACTTTCCTTCAAGAATCGCAAGCCATTGGAGGATCTCCGCACCATCTCGATACAAATGTGGAACTTCCTGTGCGAGCAGGCGGAAGCTGCGACTGGAGATGTAAGGGAAACCGGCGGAGCTTACCTCGGTTTCACTCGTCACGATCTCTATTAACTGCGTGCTGTTTGGATGGATAGCTAAGGCCGGAATGTCAGACAGAGCGTCCTGCAATCCCATCATGGTCTCATGAGTCGATTTCTCCATGTTCGGCCTTGCGGACACATTGAATAAATTCCGTGGCACATGGATTGGCGAGCCACCTAGAGCTTAGGTTCAGAGGGCAGTGACCGTGCTCGAGAAACCTCCAATTGATTCGACAGTATATTACTGGGTCCCAATGAGACCTATTCCTCAGATCACTCTTGAAGAAGCCGTACGCATGGTACCGGAGGGCGCAACCCTAATGGTGGGTGGGTTTGGAATGACAGGGCATCCGGTGCACCTGGTACATGCGTTGGCGGAAACCTCAACCAAGAATCTCACCTACATTGGAAACAACGCCGGTGAACCGAATCTTGGCGGCGGGCGGCTGCTCAATCAAGGCCAAATCAAAAAGGCCATAGCGTCATTCATGACATCCAACCCCGATGCCGTCAAAGCGGCTCAGAGCGGGAGCATTGAGGTGGAGTTGCTTCCACAGGGGTCACTTGTCGAAGCGATCCGCGCCGGCGGCGCTGGCATAGGCGGTTTTTACACTGGCACGGCTGTCGGGACCGCTTTGGGCCAGGGAACAGAAACCAAGGTCATTGATGGCCGCACCTATGTCTTCGTCCCAGCGCTGCGAGCCGATGTAGCCTTCATTCACGCTTGGAAGGCAGACGCGGCGGGAAATCTCGTGTATCGAATGACCGAACGCAACTTCAACAAGACCATGGCAACCGCGGCCGACATTGTCATCGCAGAAGCAGAAGAAATTGTGCCCGTAGGCGCACTAGACCCCGAACATGTGCACACGCCCGGAAACTACGTGGACTACCTGGTCGAGGTGAGCACGTCTCTGGAGGACTTGGGTTCCTCCGGCTCGGCGGAATCCAACGTCAGCGAGCAGCGAATGAGGATCGCCCAGCGGGCATTGCAGGAATTGAAACCGGGGGAGGTCGTTAATTTGGGGATAGGAATTCCTACGCTCATCTCAAACCTAATCACCCCCGCACTTGGCGTGATCCTGCACAGCGAAAGCGGGATGCTCGGCGTCGGCCCTTCGCCGCAAGAGGGCGGCGCTTTAGATTACCCAGTCAACGCCGGAAAGATTCCAGTTACGGCACTTCCCGGAAGCAGTTACTTCGATAGTTCCGACTCGTTTGTTATGATCCGCGGTGGACATGTGGATGTGGCCGTAATGGGGGGACTTCAGGTCGACGAAAGTGCCAACCTTGCAAATTGGGCCGTGCCCGGCAAACCGCTGCTCGGCGTCGGGGGCGCTATGGACTTGGCTCAGGGCGCGAGGCGCCTGATTGTCACAATGACCCATCGCCACACAGACGGTTCGCCCAAGATCGTGCCGGAGTGTGAACTGCCGCTAACGGCTCAGGGAACGGTTAATAGTCTGATCACCGAATTGGCTGTTTTTGAATTCATCGATGGGGAATTGACGCTGATCGAGATCATGCCTGGTTCATCGCTTGACGAGGTTCGCGCCCATACGAGCGCGAGTTTCAAAACGGCTCTATAGACGGGTTCACCAAAATACCCGAGAGCAACCTTTGTTCGGATCTGCAGCGTGGCTGTCTCACTCACCTCTATCTCACCAATTCGTCAATTGGACGTTCTAGCGTCAGCAACCCGGGCTCGAATTCGAGCACTTCGCCGCGGGCGCCATCTTCCGTGCGGACCCATTTTTCCCGCAGCAGCACCCGACCTGTCTCTTCAATATAACTGACGACCAGAGCTGCAGCGTCGAATTCGAGCAAGGCGAATCCGTTGTATCCGACTTCGGTGTGATCAACGGAGCCTGCCACCCGCTGATCGGAAAACACCAGATTGCGCTCGCGCTTTACCGGCAACCGGACATCTTCGGTAGGCATGCCGCCATGCCCAATGCAGCGCCCTCGGATGAGCGGACCTTCCGGATGGGTACGAAAAGCGCCATATCCGGCGAGCCGGTGTTCATGCCCCCAGAACCACATCAAGTACCGGGGGTCGTTTCCAAGCTCCCGACCTAACCTGCCGTACTCTCTCTCAAAGGCGCTGAAGCACTGATGGTGTGAGAGCAGAAGGATAGGACGGGTGTCACTCGAACTCAGGACATTGCGTCGAAGCCACTCCAAATTGTGCTCCTGAAACTGCACCCACCACGGAAGTAACTCCAGGCCAGGAATAAGCTTGGCGCTGTAACCGGTATCCAACCCCACGATCCGCCAGTACTCGTTCTCCACGCAAAAGAAGCTGGCCTCCTGGCCGAAATGTTCACGGATCGCTCGAAAGTAAGCGCGGCCACCGGAATACATTTCATGGTTGCCGTTGAGCGCATAGCTGGGAAGGGCAGTGATTTCATCGGTTGGCTCCAACGAGCCTCGCGGCCAATCGTCGGCCCCTAAGAAGTACTCGTCGAATTCGTCCTGGCTACCGGAATAATAGACATCTCCAAGATGCATGGTGATATCCGGTGAGCGGCGCAGGATCTCGTCTCGCACCCGATAGGCGCTAATCGTGCCGGTTCCCCAATCCCCGGCCAGCGCCACGGACACTACGTCCGGCATGACGTGGATGCCTGCAATGGGATCGGTCAGGTCATACTCCAGGAATTTGGCGCGCCGTCGAAGCACCGTTCGCAGGTATTCAACGAGCCAGCGCCAGAAACGAGCTTCAAGAAAATCACCCGCATGACGAATATTGTGTGTGAGCTGCAGCGATCGGGCGCTGTCGCGCGGCGTGTTAAGCAGTGAGGAACGGCTTCGCTTCTTTTGAGTGTCCACTTTCTTGTATCTAGCCGTGGTCGGTCAGCAAGAGGCCATTATGGGAGGGGTCTCGAACGAGGACTCCGGCCTCATTTTTCTCGAAAGGTAGTTTAGCTTGCCCCAAGCGATGCTCCAGCTCGGCCGCATTGGGTACGACGATCGAGAAGTTTCGCAATCCGAGGGCACCGGCAGCGGGAGCAGGAGCGCCTTGCCCAAGCCATATATTCAATCCGATATGATGGTGATAGCCCCCTGCAGAAACAAAGCTTATGCCGATCGAATTGGAGACTCCTTGAATATCAAAGCCAAGCTGGTCATGGTAGAAGTGATTGGCCTTAGCGATATCTGCGACATGTAGGTGAACGTGGCCGATGACCGTTCCCTGAGGAGCAGGACCATCCAGTCGGTCATCAGCGCGTAAGTGCTGCAAGAGTGCCTCCACATCAAGCGGTTCGCGGCCGGAGTGTGGCTTCCCCTGAGCATCCACCGCCGCAAATCCATCATTGGACATGTCCCACCTGCCCCGCTCGGGGGTATCGACATACAGCTCGATTCCATTTCCCTCCGGGTCATCCAAATAAGTAGTCTCAGTCATCAAATGATCGGTTGGGTGATTCGGATAACGAAGCTCAAACAGCCTGGCAACCGCACGTGCAAATTCGCGGCGATCGGGGAAAAGGACTGCAAAGTGATAGAGGCCGGTCGTACCTCGCACCCGTCTGGCGCTGGAATCCTCAGTCATGAGCAGCAGATCTGAGCCTCGCGCTCCCAGGCCCGCTCTACCGGGTTCGCTCCAATGAAGCTGGAAACCTAGAACGCGCTGGTAGAACTCGATCTGGCGCTCTAAATCGGCGACGGTCAAATGCACGTGCCCCGGGCGAGTGTCCGGGTGAATCACGAATTTGTCATTGGTCATGGTGTCCATGATTGTATTTGGCTCCTGCAAGGTGATGCGATTACTTTATCTGAATGCTCTGGGGGAAGGGCCGGCGTACTCAGATTCGAGTGCACGAAACAGAAAGGTTCCCGGGAACTGCGGGGCCAATTTTTCTTCAATTGCTGGTCTTCGCGTCGGGCGGGCTTCTCAGGCCGACGCAGCGAATCGGTCGGCGCGGGCCGCGAATACGAAATCGGCCTCAGAGAGCCCATTGATACTGTGGGTCCAGATCGTGATGCTGGCCTTCCCCCAGCCCAGGCAAAGATCCGGGTGGTGATCTACCGACTCCGCGAGCTCGCCGACTTTGTTTACAAAGTCAAGCGCTGACTGGAAGTCACTAAATTTGTACTGTTTTTCAAGGTGCCGGCCGTCGATCACTTCCCAGTCGCCGCCGAGCTTTTCTTGAAAACGCTGCAGTTCGGCCCCCTCGAGAGGCGAGATGCCTCCCCCGCGGGGCGGATTGAGTTCACGATCAGCTAGATCTGTCATTTGGAAACCTCATCTCGGGTCGAAGCTTGCCGATCCTGCATAATTTGCAGGGCATTTCCGTCCGGATCTCGAAAGGAACCGAACACCGCATTGGGAGTCTCGTTCTCAAAGTAGAATTCGCAGCCGCGCGACTCTAGCGTTGCTTTGCCGGTGGGATAGTCATCGACCCTGAAGACCGGAGTGCTGCCAGCTTTGGCATCTCGATTGCCCCCTGAATGGAGTCCCAAGCGCTGATCTCCAACGCCGAGTGACGCAAATCCATCGTCCTGGTAAAACACGGGCAGGTCCAAAGTTGCCTGATACCACTTGACGCTATCCGCAACATTGGTGACAAATATCAACACCATCGGAATCCCAGTAACGATCAATTAACTGTCCTTGCTCGCGTGCCTTCGCCGGCGGGCAATGGTTTTACTACCGACTCGATGATCTCTGCAGCCATATCATACCGACCAAAAGGCGGCATGATATACGCACCGGCCACGCTGTCCGTCAGTTGGTCGAGAATCTCAACCGCGATGGCTACCCCAGCCTGTGGGGCATGATCACCCGCGGCCGCAACGCGTTTCCGAATAACTTCAGGTATGGAAATACCCGGCACCTCATTGTGCAGAAATCGCGCGTGCTTTAGCCCATATACAGGAAGAACGCCAATAATTATCGGAATATCAAGCGGCCCATGCCTTTCTTCATAGGCAGAGATGGTTTGCTCGACGCGGTCAGGCTCAAACACCGGTTGGGTAAGAACGAAATCCGCGCCAGCCTCGACCTTTCGCTTCAACACTCGAATCTCCTGCTCAATATTCGTCGCGTTGGGATTAAGTGCGCAGCCTACGTAAAACGAGGTAGCCTCCCCGATTTCGTCTCCATGAAGATCAACGCCGGTATTGAATCCCTGCTTTATAAGCTTGATAAGCCCTGAGGGAACTACGTCATAGTTATCTGTCGCCTCCGGGTAGTCACCGATGGAGGTGGGATCGCCCATAACCACGAATATGTTGCGGACACCAGTGGCGTGAGAGGCCAACAGATCCCCCTGCACGCGGAGCAAGTTGCGGCCGCGGGTTGGAAAATGCAAAACGGTTTCGAGCCCAACCTCCTGCTGGATTAGATGACACACAGCCCATGGGCTCATCCGAACGCGAGCCATTGGGCTGTCGGCCACATTGATGACATCCGCTCCGGCGTCAGCGAGCAATCGCGCTCCTGCGAGAAGCTTTTCTACCGACAAGCCGCGCGGAGGATTGATCTCAACTGAGAGCACAAATTGGCCGGCCCCCAATTTCGTATTTAGATGGGTGGGAGCTAATTGACCGCTTGCAATTCTCTCCAGGTCTTCCGCAGCCTCAATTGTGATGGTGCTCGCCTGTTTGAGATCGACCTGCTCAAAGGCATCTCGCATATGGGCGATGTGGTCCGCGGTCGTTCCACAGCACCCCCCGATGATGCTGGCGCCGATCTCAGAGTATGCTCGAGCGTAGTCTGCAAAGTAATCTGCGGTTGCGGGGTACATAATGCGTCCCCCTACTTGTTCCGGCCACCCCGCGTTAGGCATTACGGAAAATTTTGCTTCAGGCACTGCCTGCCGCATGGCTTGAATGATCCGAAGCAACTGAGCGGGTCCCTCGGAGCAGTTAGCGCCAATTACATCCGCCCCAGCCTCCCAGAGAGACTTAGCAGCTTGAGCGGGTGTGTCACCGAGCAATGTTCGGTCGTCCCTTGTAAAAGTAACCGACGCAATAACCGGCAGGTCGCCTACCACTTTAGTGGCTTGAATTCCTTCGCGTAATTCGTAGAGATCGCTTTGCGTTTCCAGGGAAATCAAGTCCGCGCCGGCTTGCTCCAATGCAGTAATTTGTTCTTTGAAGGCTTCAAATGCCTCCTCGGTTTTCACTCGACCAAAGGGAGCCAAGCGGACCCCAAGCGGTCCGACGCTTCCGGCTATAAGCGCATCTGCGCCTGTTTCATCGATAGCTTGCTTCGCCAGCGCCACCCCTGCAGCGTTGATTTCCGCTACCTTGTGATCCAGCCCATGCGAAGAAAGCTTGTGCCTGTTCGCACCAAACGTGTTGGTTTCGATAATCCGGGCACCCGCCTCTAGATATTCCCGATGAATATCCAGGATCATTTGAGGCTGCGACAGGTTTAGCTCGTCGAAACAAGCATCAAAAGAAACTCCCCGTGCATGCAGCTGTGTGCCCATGGCGCCATCTGCCAGAATGGGTTCTCCACTGGCCAGCCAATCTGAGAATTTAGCCCGGTTGCTCATAAGATTCTAGAGTTTCTAGTCCGATGCAGGCTCGGCGACTGCACTAGTCTCCAATTCTTTTCGAGCCTGCCGGGCAGCCTCCGCCATAGCGCCCAGCGCAGGCAATACTTCGTCCCAATTCCGAGTCTTGAGGCCACAATCAGGATTGACCCATATCTGTTCGGGCCGAAGATGCTCCGAGAATGCCTTCAGCCGGGCCCTCACCTCCTCGACCTTCGGGATGTTGGAGGTGTGTACATCGTACACTCCAGGGCCGACCTCACGGCTGTATCCATACTCCGCGAGTTCATGCAGGGTCTCATCGCCGCTGCGTGCGTTCTCGATCAGGATCACGTCCGCATTTAGGCCATCGATGGCGCTGTAGATGTCGCCAAACTCTGCATAACACATGTGGGTCTGCACCTGCGTTTCATCTCTTGCACCGCCGGTGGCCATGCGGAAAGCCTCCACGGCCCAATCCAGATACTCATCCCAGCGGGCTTGCTTAAGGGGCAGGCCTTCACGGAGCGCAGGTTCGTCCACCTGGATCACGCGTGCACCAGCCGCCTCCAGATCCGCAATCTCTTCGCGTAATGCCAGGGCCAATTGGAAGGCCACGTCCTTGTGCGACACATCTGTGCGAGCATAGGACCAATTTAGAATCGTCACCGGCCCTGTCAGCATTCCCTTCACCGGTTTCTCCGTGAAGGACTGCGCCACTCCAAACTCGCGTACCGTCATGGCTTCCGTGCGCCGCAGATCTCCCCAGATAATTGGGGGCCGCACGTAGCGATTGCCGTAGCTCTGCACCCAACCATTATCTGTGAATGCAAAGCCGGTCATCTTTTCGGCGAAGAATTCGACCATATCCGAGCGCTCGAACTCGCCGTGCACTAACACATCCAGGCCCAATCCCTCCTGCGTGCCGATGGTGTAGCCGATCCAGGAATCGATACCAGCCTCATACTGTTCCCGGGTGATCTCACCTCGTTTGTATCGTCCCCGTAATCGACGAACCTCCACAGTTTGTGGAAAAGATCCGATGGTCGTGATGGGGAAGGGTGGCAGCGTCACCTGTTTGGGTCGTCGATCGGAGTATGTCGATTGCCGTTCGTACGAGTCGGCTTGGAGCTGCTGAATTTGCTCCCGAACGCCCGGCTCCCCCTCTGCAAAGCTGCGATAATCCGACCAGCCGCGCTGGCTGGTTTTGATTTCTTGCTCAGCGGATTCTCCATGGGCGACTTTGCCAAGCAGAGCAATTTCGGCAAGTTTCTCTTCGGCGAAAGCCAGCACGCCCTTTAGCGGCTCCGGCAGATGTTGCTCGCGGGAAGCGCGATAGGGCACGAATTGAAGCGAGCACGATGCACTTACCCTGACTTCGCCATGCTCCTGTACCCGTTTGAATGTTTTATGCACAGTGGCCGGCTGGACGCTCCAGATGTTGCGTCCGTCAACGATCCCGACGCACAGGTCCTTATCCTTGGGCCAGCCATGCTCCTCAATCAGGCTCAAGTTATCGCCGCGGGTAAAGTCAAGGCTGACCGCGGCCACCGGCAGATCCACGACCCAGGAGAAGGTCTCCCCTAAATCATCGAAGTAGGTGACGAGATTGATGGGTAGGCCGACTTTAGCAAGCTCCTGATAAGTATTTCGATAATGGGGTTCAAGCTCTGCCGCATCATCGAGCACAAGCCGGGGCTCGTGCAGTTGAACTTCTGTCACGCCCAGGTCCGAGAGTTGGCTCAGCAGATCGACGTAGATCGGTATAAGTTCATCAAGCACCTCACCGAATGGGCGCTCAAGGTGCGCCAAGCTAAGAAAAGTAACGGGACCCAACGCGATAGGTACTGCGCGCTCGCCCAGAATGCTCTTCGCATATGAGATCTGTTCTATGAAGTGCGCGAAATTCGCACTCGCGTGAGAGCCTTTTTCAATCTCAGGGACTAGAAAGTGGTAATTCGTGTCGTACCACTTTGTCAACTCGAGCGCGGGCAGGCCCGCTGCGCCGCGCGCCATGGCGAAGTAAAGTTCAAGCCCCTCGAAGGTCTTGAAGCGATCGGGGATGAATCCCAGTCGGATGGTCCAGTCCAGGACGTGGTCGTACAGGGTGCCATCTCCAACGCCGATTCGGTCGATGCTGGCCGCCAACTGGGCCTCCGCTGACTGCTTTTGTACGGCGTGAAAGGTTTCGAGCAGCTCGTCGGCCGCGACTTTCCCTTTCCAGTGCCCTTCAAGGGCTTTCTTGAGCTCGCGGTCGGTGCCGATGCGAGGATACCCAAGGGTTTGAGTCAAAATATCCGCCATGCTTACCTTCCAGTTACTATTCCTGCCGACGATCTACGACAACAAAAAGACCCCTTATGGAAGAAGGGGTCGTGTGATTTCACGATTAACCCTCATCTTCCAGAAATTTGGCGGATTGAATCCGCCGCTTCTGCCGGAATTGGCACCTTCCTCTCGGGAGGTTGCCGAGGCTTCGTAGGGCCGGTCCCTCAGCCTCTCTGGATGAGGCCACGGAGTCTACCATAAAGCCCTGTAGAGCGATGGTTTATGTGGAACGGCGCCCTTTGGATTGCAGCCTGCGCCCTTTCGGGAGGGTGCGTTGACGGAGATACCTACCTGTGCTATCCTGCGCCAGTTGTTAGTGAAGGGACCTAAGCGTCAAATGGGTCCGTTCCGTGGAGGAGTAGAGAATGGCAGCCGAACGAATGTCTGGAACGGTGAAGTGGTTCAGCCGGGTGAAGGGCTATGGCTTCATCGCACCGGACGGTGAAGAGAGCGAGATATTTGTACATTTCACAGGCATCGAGGGCGAGGGATACCGCAACCTTGAGAAGGGTGAAAAGGTGTCCTTTGTGATCGAAGAGACCGAGAAAGGTCCTCAGGCGGCGCAGGTGCGTGCCGAAGGCTTTGACGTGACCTCCTGGACGGCTGAGCCAACCGACGATCCATCCGAAGGCGGGGGCGAAACCTCATGGAGGGCGGAGGAGGAGGAAGGAGCCGTCGAGGAAGTCGAAGAGGAAGCCGTCGAGGAACTCGAGGAAGAAGCGGCCGAGGAACTCGAGGAAGAAGCGGTCGAGGAACTCGAAGAGGAAGCAGTTGAGGAACTCGAGGAAGAAGCGGCCGAGGAACTCGAGGAGGAAGCGGTCGAGGAACTCGAAGAGGAAGCAGTTGAGGAACTCGAGGAAGAAGCGGTCGAGGAACTCGAAGAGGAAGTAGCCGAGGAACTCGAGGAAGAGGCTGTCGAGGAACTCGAGGAAGATGCGGTCGAAGAACTTGAGGAAGAAGTGGTCGAAGAACTCGAGGAAGAGGCTGTCGAGGAACTCGAGGAAGAAGCGGTCGAAGAACTCGAGGAAGAGGC
>SDBT01015671.1_pt1 | contig 12039 bp, 5 predicted proteins | sample 2277101 | NCBI WGS metagenome assembly SDBT01 (sample SAMN10404973, study PRJNA504765) | marine sediment metagenome | isolation source: marine sediment core GS10_PC15, 103 cmbsf | place: Arctic Ocean: Southern Knipovich Ridge | collected 2010
CACAACAAACTCCTACACAAGGCTGGCGCTGGAGGCTAAAATGAAACGCATCATCCTCATAGCTATCGCCCTGGTGCTACTGCCTTTCATATTGAAGGCGCAGACCAAGGCTGATATGACTGCCGAATTCCGTGACCGGATAGCTGAGACAGATACCTTGACGTCGCTTGTCACCGACACAATGATAGGCACGTTTTTGAATCATGCTCAGGACAAACAGGTAAGGATGGCTAACTATCTGCCTGCCTTCCAGGACATTATCTACAGCCGAGACTCGTCGTCTTATAGGCTTGATGCGGCCTTCAAGTATGAGACTGGCGTTATCTTGAGGACAGCGGAGCTTTGGGAGGCGGTGCTGCTGAACGTGAACTTCCAATCAGACATTGACAGGTTCTCATACCAGATCAAGTTCCACACCACAGACACAGCCCACCTTTATATCCAGGGCAGAGATATCTATGCAGGGGATACAATCCGGGTCTTTTACAACGGGACGGCCACAAGGCTTACCCTAGACACAACCACCTGTGATGTCAGCAGGGACTTGCAGGTCAGGATCATAGAAGAAGCAATCATTATGTACGAAGAGGCCAAGCGCTCATGGACATCCCAACAGTTGCTATGGCAGCAGTTGAGAATTGATATGGGTGTGGTGTCTCCACAGCAAGGAGAGAAACAGTGATAAAACGAAACATTCTAATCTTAGGGCTGCTAGGCTTTCTGGTCTCCCTGGCCTATGGTGCGTCTGTGTCGAAGTATGACAAATCAGTGACGTTATCTATCGTTGGTACGGACAGCTTAACGCTCGACACCACAGACCTGTTCTCCTGCATGAAGGTGAGCGGTATGCACGGCATTATCATTTTCAACGCCTCAAGTTACAATGAGGGTGTGTGGGGCGACGACGATAGTGCAAAAATAACTCTGATATCTAAGATGGGCCCATTAACTTACACCCTTGCGGTCCTAGAAGATACGTCGGTCCCCTGCACAATGCGCGTAAACGTAGATGACGACTCCCTATTCCTTGAGAGGATGCTGCTAGTTACTAACTGGTATGATACTATTGGTGTTACTGCTGGCTCAACCGCCACTGCCACCGTGGAGTTTGATCTGAAGCTATGGCTATTTTAATCCGCATACTTTTCATATTGCTTTTGTGTACACCACTGTTGGCACAGGAGGTTCAGGAGTACCCTGTCAAAGATTTCTCTGGCGGCTTTGTCAATGGCTTGTCTAATGCCATCATGCAGGATAATATGTCGTTGGTGTTAGTGAACTATGATGTTGTCGATGGCAGTATAACTCGCCGAAAGGGGATGTCTCTCCACTACCCGGATGACAATAGCGGCCAGACCATAGAGGGATTGTTTCGATACCAGAACCAACTTAACAAGAAGCTACTTACCGCCAGAGAGCTGACCTCAACTCCCTACTACTCCGATGAAACTATGAGGGACTATATTAACCTGCTCACCCACTGTGATGATGCTGACGTGAGCTGTACGACCGTCGCTTACGCGGGCCTCTTTCAACAAGAAAGCGACTATGCCGCTCCCTATAGCAATGGTTTCACCAATCTCAACGGTAGAACCTTAATAGCGAACGATAGATCAGAGTTGATGGTTTACGACGGGAATAAGGCCTTCCCTGCGCGACCGAGGGGACCAGGGCAGGCGAAGGTTATGGCCGTTGATAGTGGTGGGAACGTGAGCGGGATTGTACGCTACAAATATTCCTATACGGCAGAGTTCATCCCCGACACCATACACGTAATAACCGATCTATCTCCCCCCACCTGGCCCATAGAGGTTGCCGATGGGATGGTAGTCATTTACGACATGGGTTGGATGACTGACACGCTAAGGCAAGACTCTATAACCATATATCGAGAGATGAACTTGAGTGGTAAGTTTGAGAGGTTGGTATCGTTCTTCATCGAAGGTGACACCCTGTTCAAGTATTGGGACACTACCGCAGCCACCACACCAGGGGACACTTTTAACTATCGCTGGGGCCCCATTGGTATACCTCCACAATGGGACTCAATCGGGGGGTGCTTTGACACGTTCCCACCGCCACCCGGGGGGGTGGTAGCTATAGCCGATACAGCCCTAGCTGGTGGCATGGGGATTGCCACGCTATTGATTGATACGTCCCGCTGTCGTACTGTCGTATATTGTGTCCTCTTTGTTGATTCGTCTGGGAGGAGTGGTTACCTTGGGCCGCCGACGCACATTTCGTATTCCTACGCTTTCTCTGACAGCACTGTTGCCGTTAATCGTCCATACAAAGTAACCCTGGATAGTATACCTATCCCAAAAGACAGTGGCATTGTTGAAAAACACCTGATACGGATGTACCCCCGGAACAACGTCCTCAACCCTGGAGGCAATGAGGCTGATGACGTATATTCGTACATCTTTTATGACATCGCTACGCTCGCCATAGACTCAACCACCTACGTTGACAGGGCCGCCCCAGGAACGGGCACGGTGTATTACAACGCCCGCGATGAGAACGATGACTTTATCAGTGACCCAAATCCTTGGGATGCCAGTACAGACGATTCCTTGGTTGGGTTCCAGCCGTCAGCAGTTACCATATTCAATAATCGCTGCTATGGTATTGGTGGCCCCCACGACCGAAACTTTCTTTATTTTTCCGACTTTGGGAAGCTAACGAACTGGCCGATAGACAAATATATCAATATTGCTGGTGAAGCTGGGGATTGGCTAACTGGTCTTTATTCGTTTGAAGACAGACTGTTACTTTTCAAACACAATTCTGTTCAACAATTTGTTGGTGCGACGTTCTACCAGTATTCGATAGAGCCAATAATAATGAATGTTGGCTTAACGGCACGACAGTCCCTCGCAGGTGGGAAAAACAGTGTCTTTTTCGCCCATCAAACAGGCGTCTACCGGATATCCCGTTTCGGTGGATTTAGTACGTATCCCATCAGCGCCGTCATACAGAAGACTGTAGACTCTGTTGGCGACAAGCTCCAGCGATCAAGGGGGCGGGTGGTTGGCGAAGAGTATTGGTGGTCGGTAGCTATTGATTCTAGCGACGTAGAGAAGACATACATCTACTCAGAATTCCCAGCCCCCCACTGGAAGTCTTACAGCTTTGGGATTAAGGACGCAATACCATACGACTACGACACTACCAGAGTAGACTACTCGGCCGACCGATTTATCCTAATCCGAGACAACGATTCGCTTTACCGTTGGAATTATGCAGCTGACACCCTCGACGACACGGTAGCGTTTTTTGCGACCTACCAGAGCAAGTATTTCTTTGAAGGGGGCGACAGAGAGAAGGTCGTTTACGTTGATCTGTTTGGTACAGGTTCAGTAGACTCTCTCCGCCTGATCTTCTATCGGAACTATGGGGAAGGTACGATGGGAACGCCGTTCGACACCGTTGTCTTCTCGCCTGATTTCACCGACCACACACGAGACAGGGTGATTGTCAATGCCATCTGCGAGAACTTCTCACTTCGGGTAGAGGACTTCGGGCAGGGCGACTATATACTTCAAGGCTACACCATTGGCTATATTCCCTGGGATAGAGGTAAGCTATGAGAACTTTAGGATTGTTGTTGATGGGGTTCTTCCTCATCTACGCTGGTACTCTGATTGTGTTGGGGCAAGAAAAAAAGAAATCAGACACGACCAAAGTTGAAGTGACTGATAAGATCAAGCCGGAGATAGCCAGAGCGACTCAGTTGGTCAAGCGGCAGATCAAGACCCGGTATGATATCAATGGCCGGGCAGTCAACCAGTCTCAGGATGCAAAGGGGCACCATCGGGTGGTCGGGTCTTGTACGCTGTCCAGTGGAGTGGACACTGTTTCGCTGAATACTTCGACGGCGGACGGAAAAAACGATATCTCATTTATAAGTTCTTCGACCTTTTCCGGGAGGGTTTGGTCAGCAAATCTAGCCAATAGAAGTAAAACATATTCAATCATGCCACTGAGCGGCACTAAGTTCGTGGTCGTATCCAGCGATACCAGCGACACGGCGGCTGTTCAGTTCGTAGTGGAAGGAGAATGACGTGCCAATCGGAGAAGATGTACTAAAAAGGCAAGCCTCAGGGGAGAACTTCTCTGGTTTTCTGCCGAACGAATCAATTTTCCAGGAGCAGATGGAGGCTCAGTTCGAACAGATAAAGTCCTTTCTGCCAATTTCCCAGGAGGCGTTTAATGCAGACGCGGCATCGAGGGGTGTTTTCCGTAGTGGAGAGGCCCAGAAGTTCTTGTACCGGGACGTTTATGCACCTATAGCTCAGAGCCTTGCGAGTGTTAGCGCCAAGAGTAGGTTGGCCTTCCAAGAGGCCCAGCTAAGGGCGAGGCTTGGGATTGCACAACTAAAACAGGGAGCGGCCTCCACACTCTTTGAGGGAAATATCCGAAGGGACGAGCTTGAGGCTCAGAGAAGGAGTGCTCTCTTTGGGGGTCTCGGATCGGCGTTTGGTGGGATTGCTGGGGCTTTTGCCGGTCCTCTAGCGGAAAGATTCTTTGGAGGTAACAATGGCTAAAGCATTTGCTGGTCTTAGTTTCGCCTCTGGTTTTGCTGGTGGCTTCGCTCAACAGGCCGTCCCTTATATTCAACAGCGTGCTGAGAGGCAGCGGCTTGCCCAGAAGAAAGAAGAGAGGCGCCGGGCAATAACTGAGGGATACACCAAGCTGGGTGTTGGGGCCGGAGATGCCGAAGGCCTTGCCAGCTTAGTCTTGTCTGGTGTCCAGGTCCCGGGCGCTGTTATAGAACAGGTGATGTTTGAGGCCTCGGCTGATAAGTTCGGTGAGGAGCTGCGCTCAAACAACCCCGAAGCCTTCAAGATCTTCCAGCAAATGGACCCAGAGACACAGAGGATGTATATGGGTCGGTCTACTACCAGGCAACTGGAGGGGCTGAGAAAAGGCGTTGCCACCCAAGAACTTACGTTCCTAAGAGAGAAGACTAAGACAGGGGATCTCCGGGAGCTTCCTAAGGGTGAATTTGACAGAGCCATGCAGTTGTTGGAAGAGAGTGGGATTATCAACGCGCAGGCAATGGGAAGCAAGCCCTGGCTGGAGTTCATTATCAGCGGTGGACAGGCAAAAGAGTCTCTATCTGGGGCAAAGATAGGCGGAGTCCCGGTAGAATATGTCAATGAGGCAAGAGCCCTCCTGGGGCAGTTTGATGGGAAGAGGCTGCTTGATGCGACAAATGTTAAAGATCCAGTGGCCTATGAAGCTAAGCAAAGAATCATATCTGCATTACAGATCGGATCAGAGAAAGAATTACGGTTGGTCCTTGGGCTGCCGGACCCAATGCGCTACCGAGACCAAGCACAGAAAGACCTTCAACTCCGAGGTGAAGCGTTGATTCCTCCGGCGATACGGGCGTGGAGTACTGTAGGATCAGAGTTCATAAAATGGAAGACAGAAGTAGACTATGCCAAAACACAACCTGCCTTAGCTCAATATTTTGCTGAAAACAGCATAACTGAAGCTAACGAATTTGAGATCAGGCCCGACAAAATCACAGACAGGGCCATCGAGCTCAAAGGAGAAGCGGACAAATTAGAAGCCAAGTTGAATATGCCGAAGGGGACGGTGGCTGAGCCTCTCTTCCAGTGGGCATCTTTTGTGCAGGGAGCTGAGGCTACAGGGCGGCCTATTGATTGGAATCAACAAAGGATAGCCCTTAAAAATATGCTCCAAACGCAGGACGAGGAGGTAGTGGATATTATATTAAGCTGGTACCAAGAACACTTCCGTCCCACAAAGTCGGGCCTAGAACAGAGTAAAGCCCTGGAAACCCTCGACAGCCTATTCCAAAACCTACCGGCGGAGTAAGATGCCAGAGACGAAGAAAATAAATAAGGTAGTCTTTGACCCTGCGGACTTCGGGTTAGTTGGGAACGTCCCCGAGGCGGCGACTCGATCATTTGATCCCACCCAGTTTGGGCTTGACTCTTCTTCTGTGCAAGCCCAGCAGCAGACTGATATCTACATTGCTGATATCCCCAAAGATAATTTCTTTGCTCATAGCCAGGAATTTCGTAATACTTTATACAAGTTCTTAAAGTCAGGGAAGAATAGCCTCTCAACCCAAGAAGCGGACATGATAAAGACGGCTCAGGGGGCCGGTCTTATCCCTGATGGGCGCGTTACTACCGAAGACCTGGGGGTCTTGTGGGATAAAGTCCAGGCGGCCGAGTCTGATACTGAACGTGACTCGCTCTTAACAGAGTATGAAAACCAGTTCAACATGATGAAGGGAGAGGGTATCCCCGGGTTTGTCAGAAAGGTAACCAACGAGGTAGCAAGCTCGGCGGACAATGCTTTCACCCAAATCTTTGACATAGAAGGGCACCTACAGTACGTATACGATAAGGCGAGAGAGATGGTCCCCAGCCTTCCTGAGGTTGATATGGGGATCAGTAAGGGTTTACATGCAGACCTGGAGGCTGCCGGTTGGGTCCCGATTGAGTTAGGACAAAAGATAAAGATTACTAATCCGCTGACGGGTAGGTCAGTCGTAAGGAAAGCAACAGAACTTGAGGCTTGGGCTAACAACGCCATCGTTACTCTGTTCACTACGCTGGCTACGCTACCGGCCCAGATAATAGATAACCCCTGGACGGCGGCAAAAGGCATTGTAGAGATGCCTATACATGAAATTAAGAACCTCGCTGGGGCTATCTTCAGTATATCTGGAGGGACAGGTTCTCTTGAAACCATGCCACCCCACGATATCCGGCGTCGGGGTATTGAGGCTATTGTATCAGAAGACCCAGAGAACGCCATAGCGCGAATTAGAGAGAGCGGGGGGATAGGATTAGTTTTCTCCTTCTTAATGATCAGAGGTGCTCTTAGGGGTAGGGCTGTGAAGAAGGCAGCAGAGCGGCACGAAGAGCTATTAGGTGAGCAGCTGAAGGACTGGAAGCCAACTGCCGAAGAGGGTCTTGAGCTTGGACGCAGGTTTGAGGAAGCCCAAGAGTTCCTTAAGAAGGAGCCGGTTGAAACTGGTAAGGTCAAGCTCCCGTCAGAGCCAGCCGCTCGTCCACGCCAGGTTGTCGAGAGCGAACTCAAGGCAGTATCCAAGGAGATCCAGGAGATTGAACCTGGAACGTCTGCTCATAAGAGACTTAAGGAGAAGCGGTTAGGGCTTGAGAGAGAGTTTGACATAGCTAAAGAGCGTCCGACATCCAAGGAGCTGGAGAAGGGGTTAGCGGCTATGGAGAAGAAGATATCTGAGACGACTGGTGAAGTCAGAGATCAGCACCGGGTCAGGCGTGACCGCATTGAAGCTGAGCTGTTCCGAGTGCGACAGGAAGAAGTCGCTCATAAACCAAAAGCGCCTGTAGTCCCGGACAAAACAACCAAGACTGAAGTCAAAGAGAAGAAGACGGTCGTTAAGCCGGTTGAGAAGGTAGAGCCACCTAAGCCAGTCATAGACTTCGATATTAAAAATAAGAAGGGCCGCTGGATCATCAACGTCAAGAACCCGGAGAAGCTGACTCCGAGAATGATTGAAGATATCCAGACCAGGATATCTGGAGACGCCAGAGACATTAGGTACCACCCGAAAGAGGGCTTCTTCAGGGTCAAGCAGAAGGTTTCGAAGGACCTCACGGCAGACCAGCTCAGGCAGGCCGTGAACGAGCTCCTGCCAAAAGAGCCCAAGATAGCCCCTAAAGGCAAAAAGAAGGTCCTGGTCCACAAGAAGGACACTATTCCGCCCAAGAAGAAGGCGAAGAAGAAAGTCGAACAGCCGGTCATTACCAGAGAAGCCTACGAAATTCGTCCTGATTCCAAGGATAATAGGCGGCTCACAGTCAGGCTCGAGGTCGATGAGGTTACCAATCCAACTGGCCGGGCTCCAAGTAATGTCCATGACTTCCTGCTGAGCCAGGGTTTCTCCCATAATAAGACAGAAGGCCTCTACCGGCTGAGCAAAGGGAAAACTAAGAAGCTGGATAGAAAGGCTTTCGAGGCTGAGTTCAATAAGCTCGTCCCTGAAGCAAAGCCGAAGGAGATACCGGATAACATCAAGGCCCTGGAGGCTGAGCTTGAAGCAATCGGTGGCGATGCTAAACTGATAGCCGCCCGCAAGGCTAAGCTACAGGAGAAGATCCCGGCTGACTTATATAAACGGGCGCTAAATGAGCTCATCAAGCAACAGCGGAAAGACAACGTCGTCATCGAGGGAGTGAAGGAGTTTGCTGAAGCCCAGAGGAGAGGTAAGAAACCCGGTAAAAAAGTTAAAGGGCCAAAACAACCATCCATTACTGTCAAAGAAGCTGAGGTCTCCACCTTCGAGGGGGTGACAATTATAAGGTTTGACCAAGGACTGGGCAGAAGGAATAGCAACCTCCCCGTCCGTAAGGTGTTAGAGTCAGCCGGGTATATTTGGGATGCAGGCTTGAAGGCATGGCGCCCCGGGAAGAGTTCTAAGCATATCGACGTAGCAGATCTCCAGAAGGTGTTCGATGATCTACTCGGGAAGAAAAAGAAGACACTTCCGAAGCCCCGGCTTATAAAGAAGGAGGCCGCCAAGGGGGGTGTGGCCAAGGCAGAGACAAAACATAGAACCACCAGAAACCCTAATGTGTCAGCGGAAGACCTGGCGGATATAGAGGTCAAGCTGGATGCGGGTATGGTTAAGGGTGAGGTAGATACCCCGGCCTTAGCTGAGATCCGTGCCGAGGTACAGAAGATAGTAGAGAAGACTGGCCTTGAAGCGATGACAGAGGCCGACTTCAATAGGTTTATCAAGAAGTACCCAGAGTATACCGAGGAGATTGTGCTCACCTCAGATCATTTAAGCAGAGGAGAGTTCACTGAGGCTTTTGCCAACGAAGGGCTTGTTGAAGCCCTTGCTGATTTCCTGAAGGTAGACAAGGAGTTATTCACCGACCTCACAGAACAGGCCAGGCTGTTCGAGATCATTGAAAAGCGCGAGGGTGAGTTCCACACCGATGTGACCGAGAGGCGCTTGAAGGCAGAGATCAAGTCACCAGAGACCAAGGCTATCGAGGAGATCAATTCTAAAATCTCCTTCGTAAGGAAACTCATCACTGACCTAAAGGCAGAGAAGGTTGGCGCCAGCCCGAAGTTGCTAGAGACGCTGACCCAAAAGATTGCTGAGGCCGAAGATATCCTGAGCTTCGTGAATAAAGATAAGAAGGCGGAGATCAAGAAGCTGGGCAGTGCTAAGGTCAAATTGTATCAACGGGCAGCCGAGCTTAGAGATATGATGGACCGGGCCTTTGACAAAGGGAACATGGAAGAGCACGCTCGCCGCTTAGCGGAGCACGATAAGATAGCAAAACAGCTAAGGAATATGATTAAACCTGACGCGCTGGAGCAGACGGCGAGCAGAATTCTAGAGAAATACGCCAAAGAACTAGAAAAAATGCAGAAGGATATAGTTGAGGGAACCCTCAGTGGTGGGTTAATCCCGAGGATAGGGGATCTCTTTAATAGCAAGCGCCCCAGATACACCAAGGATCAGATAGAAAATGGCCAGGTGGGTCTCGGCGGGTACACTCTTGATATGGTGACGGGTGATGGCAACCTGGACTTTTCTACCTTTATGAAGGAGACAGCAAGCCCCAAGAAAAAGGTAGATTTCTACCAGTGGTTTAAGAATCAGCTACCAGAACAATTCGGAAAGGTTAAAGAGAAGTTCCAGTTGTTTCCGAGGCTAGACAAGCCAGGGACAAAGGACTTCTTCCACGGAGCCCGAGCTATCCTGAGGCCAGCGAGAGACTTCAGGGGAAAGGCCATCCTGTGGAGTGAGAGAACGGTTAAGGGTGTGGTCGGTCTGCTCAACGATGCTCAGTATGAGGCTTTCAAGTGGCACGTTATTCTTCGAGATTTCATCGAGACTGTCGAGCGCAACCAAGATGTCCCGAGGGGGTTTGGTTCAGAGGTGTTGCGAGGAGAGCTCTCTCGAATTGAGTCATACGTCAGGGGAGACAAGGTGCTCAAGAAGGCTTTAGATAGCCACGCCGATTTACTGGAGGCCATTAAGGATGATCTCGTGTCTCGTGGGCACCTCGATCCCGAGCTGGCCAGGGGGCACTATGTTCCCCACCACATGATGGAGTACCTCACATCCAATAAATGGATGCGCCAAGACCTCCACAAAAAGATACAGGGTGGTTACTTAAAGAAGCGGAGGGGATCAACTGGCGATATTCTTACGGATTACATGGCCATATTTGGCCGCACGCTCGCCGAGATCGCTGAAGGTAAGATGATAGATCGCACAATGGCGGACGCAGCTAAGCTATATAACAAGAGCTGGGAATTAGCTAGACAAATGGAAGAGGCAGAGATACGTGGGCTGCCGAGAAGCAATATTAAGCTGCCCGACGGTTACTCTATGTGGTTCACGGAGAAAGGCTACTTCAAGCATACCGGAGAGACTGTGGCGGAGCGGATGGTCGGAGAAATTATGGATGATCTAGCTACGGTCCCAGAGTACGCCAAACTAATGGAAGCCATACCAGCTGGAGAAGTCTATGTCATCCCGACTGAGCTGGCGAACACACTGAAGAACTTCAAGAGAGATCATTTCCCTCAAATTACCAAACTCGCTATAATAACAGCTTACTGGAAAGAGTTCAAGATTGGGATCAACCCGTGGAGGTATAACCGCAGGAACCTCATTGGTGACGCTCAAAGGATTCAGGCGGCCACCCCAGAACTGTTCCAGGGTGGTGGAAAAGGGAAGACCCTAGCCAATGTTAACAGAGACCTCAAAGCTATAATGACGGGACAGCCAATGTCTAAGTGGGCTGCTGCTGCCTACAACAATAGCGTAATATCCTCGGGTCCGATCTGGTCTGATATCAGGGTGATAGAACAGTTCACCGCAGAGAAGGTCCGCCCAAAGTCGAAGGGGTTCTACCTTAAAAATCCTACCAAGATTCCCGCGAAGGGGTTCGGTCTCATTCGAGAGGCGATTAAAAGACCAGCCGAGTATCGTGAAAACCTCTCTAGGATGTGGGCTTTCTATCGTCAGTTGGAGCGCATTGAAAGGGGAGAGCCTATTATCCAAGGGATTTGGAATGTCAACCCACTCTTAGAGGTAGCCAAAGGATTAGAGAAGCAAGGTAAACTCGATGAGGCCTGGCAGTGGAAGGCAAAGGCAGTAGCAGAGATATCTAGGAATTCTGCCATTGATTATGGGGCATCCACAGCGTTTGAGACAAAGTATCTCCGAAGGACATTGCTTCCTTTCTATATGTTTACCAGACATAACCTAACCTTCTGGCCCAGGTTGGCGTACCATACGGGGGTAAAGAATATTGCAAAAATAGGTCTTATTAGGACCCCGGGCGCTCTATACAAATCCTTCAAGTGGTCTATCGGGGTCGCTGTTGCTGCCGATATTTGGAACAATTTCTATCAAGGAGAGACTGAAGAAGGGCTCACGAGACAGGAACGTGCCAGATTCCATATAACCCTCCCCCTTGAGGGTCGCCACGATGATCCCATCATACTCGAAGACCCCACGGCTTTCTCAGAATTCAACGAGACCTTTGGTTTCGATATGATGTGGAGCGACACCAGGGATGCTTTTTTAGGTAGAAGGTCATGGGAGGGTATAATGCGCGATCACGTGCAGTCGTTAGAGGATGGCGTGATTGGTAAGACTAACGACTTGCTGAACCCATTCTTCAAGACAGCGGTCCAAGTTCCTCTTGGTATAGACATACAGCGGGACCCAATGAACCCAAAGACAGGGAAGAGTCGATGGGATCTGTTCTGGGGTGGCATCGGCTTGCAGGAATTCCAGGAGCCTATAGAGAAGATAGGTGAAATCACTGGTCTTGGGCATGGTTACTCGCAGGGTCTCTGGAACCTCATGCAGGGACTATCCCCGGTGGAGCTGGATGCTTTCTATGACGACGGCAAAGTCAGGCTTAACCCTAAGTTCTTTGGCGGGAAGGAGATCAACCCAAGAAAGGCGGCATTTATAAACGCCACTACTCACGCCTACCAAGTCAAAGAGAGACTTGGCTACAA
>SDBT01015672.1_pt1 | contig 12039 bp, 9 predicted proteins | sample 2277101 | NCBI WGS metagenome assembly SDBT01 (sample SAMN10404973, study PRJNA504765) | marine sediment metagenome | isolation source: marine sediment core GS10_PC15, 103 cmbsf | place: Arctic Ocean: Southern Knipovich Ridge | collected 2010
CATCTACGGCCATGGAGTCCGGGCATTTCTAGGCAGTTGTGGCATCAAGGAAGTCAGGACGGCCTACCAGAGCCCTTGGCAGAATCCATACGTTGAAAGATTTATCGGTACATTACGTCGAGAACTTCTGGATCACGTTATTGTATTCAGTGAAAACCATCTCAGGCGACTGTTGAAGGAATACATCGAGGACTACTATCACCTAACACGTCCACACCAGGGACTCGATGGTGATACTCCGATACCCAGCAACAGACTCATGCGAAAGGAATATCCGACCAAGTTGGTCTCAATCCCCATCTGTGGTGGACTACATCACAGATACGAGCGTGAAGCAGCGTAAGCTATTCACTCCTTAAAGATCCCACATCTGGACATTTCTGCTCATGCATGCGTACCCATGCTATTCGGGAGGAAGTATCACCCGTTGGCAAGAGTGTTTCGCCAGCCTATGCCTAATACTCCCCTGTGAAACAGCTTGAATATGATCGCAGTGTGAAACAGATAGCGATGTTTTTAGTCGGATGGACTTTTTTGGGGGGACAACCACTGATCAACAGTTGGAAACAATAACCGTTTTGAATGGTGACCAATGGTAGCGATAGTTTCTCTGGAGGACTTTATGATATGAAGAATTCTCGATCATTAACGATTCTCAGTGGACTCATATTTCTCTCTATTGACATTGCACTCCCGCTGGGAGATCCACAGCAAAAGCCCTTACAGCAGCTATTGTCCGATGAGGCTATTCCGCTCGTTGATAATCGAGAAGGACCTTTACGCGACGGGCCATTATTCAAGTTTGAGGAAGACCTGGTAGTAGGCGGGGATGAGGATGGGCCTGATTGGCAGCTGTTCCAGTGGCCATTTATTCATCTGGTTGGCCCCACTGGAGCAATGTATATCGTTGATAGGAATGATGTCTATATAGTCAACTCGCAGGGGCAATTAATAAGAAAGCTCGGTGGAGATGGTGAAGGCCCTGGAGAATTTCGAATGCTCTATCGGCTCCACTGGGTTTCCGATGGAGAGGAATTCTGGGCTCAGGATATTAGTTTGTCCCGAATGTCTCGATTTACCGCAGATGGTGAATTAATCGACACATTTCATACTCGCCCAAGCTCAAGTGGATTAAACATATATTCCAGCATTGGTAACGGTGCGTTCGTTGTTATGCGGTTTAATAACTCAGAATCTGCACGGGGGATCGAACATATCACATTTGAATTGGCAAAGAATCAGTTTACAGAAACCGCCCCAATCATTGAATATCGATACCAAGATTCACACCCCACTGAAGTTGGAACTATCAGGATTCCATTTCAGTCTTCTCCTAGGATTCAAGCCTTTCCAGACGGCCGGCTCATCCTAGCGGCTCCAACAGATCAGTTACTACTGATTCTCAATTCAGAGGCTGAACCATTGTTTCGCATCAGTCGACTTTGGGACCAATCGGAGGTTTCCTCGGCTGACATCAGAGCTTGGAAACAAAGGCTACTTGGGCTGCCAACTCCATATGGTAGAGCATATGCTGAAAAGGACTTTCGATCGGTTCCTGTCCCCAAGTATCGATCCCCATTTACCAACCTTGTAACTGATTACTCCGGACGCATTTGGTTAATGCTCCCTCAACCCCCAAAGCAGAATGTGGATGATGAGAGATCAGATATCAGAGTAGATCTTTTCAATCAGGAGGGGAGATGGATCGGGACGCAAACGCTTCCTTTCAAATGGAGTATGCCAGCTGTCATACGTGATGGATTCATGTACTATAGCCCAATGAATCCCGACTACGATGAAGTTCCACGGGTGATCCGAATTAGAATGACTCAGCTATATCCATAGATGCTCAATTTAAATATTGCTAGTATTCAACTGAACGAACTCTGTTGAGCCCTAAAAACAGACTAGATAGCAGAAGATCTATAGTCTGATTTACGACCATCTGGCTCATATGCATCGGCTCGTGATATAGTAGGAGTGTCAAAACGATATCGACTTCATTGCATCAACAGCTCTCACTATGACGAGAGGCCAGGCATGAAGAGATTGTTATTGGGATTAGCCGTGCCCTGCTTATTGCTGGCTACAGGTTCAATAACCAAACAGGGGGTTCAACATCGTCAGGTATTGGAGGACTGTCTAACTCTGGAATGGGAAACAGGTGGCTCTGATGTCAGGTCAAATTATCTACTTGTCCGCCCAACTGCAGAAGGTATTGCAGTCGATCAATCAGGCAATCTATTCGTTATTGATGAGGATCGGATTAAGGTATTCGATTCCGGTGGTCAGGAACTTCGAATTGTGGGACGTCCCGGCCAAGGCCCTGGTGAATTCGAGAATTGTCGACGGTTAACAATTAGTGAGACAGGCTTCCTGACTGTAGTCTCTGGCACCTCTTTACATACAGTACACATGTTCTCACCAGAGCTGAAATATCTTGATAGGTTTCATTACAGCAATGAACAGCCATACAGATCAATTGCATCTGAGAGATCGTCATTTCCTGACAGAGTCCAGGGTGTGATTTCATACAACTTGGATGAGCGAGTCTACTCACTATCAATGAGGGAGTATGTAGAGGGCTTCACCGGTAAGCGAAGAGAGTTACTATTACATGAGAAAGAAGGCTCAGTAGAGATCATCTGCGAATATCCGTCATCGAATTATATCCACGCTGATGGTCCAGCTTGGCACTTCGACTTTCTCGGAACTATTCACTGGGGAGCACTTGGAGAACATCGAATTGTCTATTCACACAGCAAGTTCGATGTTGAACAAAAGGAGAATGGCCATTCCTATACTCTTCACATCCACAATCTGAAGGACGGGAGCGAAACACTAATCGAGCATTCCTTTGATCCAATCCCAATAGTGGATCGTGATACTGCAAGATGGCGCTCCACATTCAGAAATATCCCTGATGAACGATCACGGGAAGATGCACGGAATCTCTTTAGAGCTGTGGATGAAAGACTGAGACAAGAAGATCACAAAGCTTCGTTACTCGGCATTTATACTGACCGGCAATTCGTATTCGCCATGACATATTCAATGCGTGACACATCGCATGTATTAACAGATGTCTTTGATACGAACCAGGGCATCTATATCGGTTCCATGTATCTTCCATGTTATCAGTACTCGATGCCGAGTCTTGCCTGTATCAGAGATGGGTATGCATATGAGATCAGCGACTACCGTGCGGAAGATCCGGAGGAACCACTAATCCGCAAGTATCGGATTGATCCGTCGGTATTTCGAAATCCGTGACTATTGATAACGACTTAGATTCTGAATCGGCCTGACAGTCTTTTTAGCCGCCTTAATCAGATGCACATAATTAAGCCTCAACTCGATCATGTATCACAGTATTCAGATTAATCCTCATGCTTTAGGGCGATATCTGTCCCTTCAGGTGTTCTAATTCCTCTACTGCATTCACGATATCTTCGATACCAGAGCCAAGTATAAGACTGTTTGCCATCACAATTCTTTTCTGTGGATTTAGCAGAAGAGAGGGGTACATGAATCGTTCCTGTACAGGACGTGGAATTTCGTAGTAGTGAGTGAATCCTTCCTCAAGGGTTAATTCAGCACATCTATATTCGAGCAATAGGCGGATGCGATTCTCTGGGGTATCCTTCTTCACAATATGAACCACCCTATACGTCGTTCCATATTCCCTCCACTCTACAAATCCTCCATAGCTCTTATTCGTTACCTGATATAGAGTTGTCGTTGAGGCGCAGGAAGACAGAATAAGTGGAATCAATACAATAATGCTGGCTGTAATTGTCTTCATATGGGTCAGCTCCTAGAAGACTGACGCTCCTCATTTGTGGGAGTTTATTCCAATCATCTTGATCCGACTATGACTTGATCTGCTAGAGTATTCTGCTGAGAGCCTACCGATCCCATGCAGCCGACAATAGCGGTCAAACAGACTGTCAGTCTCTTTACAAGCTAGCGTCGTTCAGATGGTCCAATGGGGCCAGCACCTGCTTCCCTATTTGATGTTGCAGGTCTTAGCCACACGATCTGCTGAAGTTGAGCATCTATCCCAATTAGCATCATTGGATCTCTGTCTTGCAGTACTTCGATATCGACCAAAGTGCCAAATTCATATATGTAGGTAGTTTGAGATCTATTAGTTGGATCGATGCGATGCACATGCATATCCTCTAATCCGATCCCACTCTTTGTGAATTGTCCTGCTGTCACTATCCAAATGGCATCGGTTGAAGCAGAGATGCTGTATACCAGGATTTTGGGATTGTTCCCAGGGACCTTTGGGGGGTTGGCGAACTTAACATTTCGATCGTTTGCTTCAGACAATGCTGGTAGACCGACGTGGCCTTCCCGGATAAGGTCACCGTCAATACTGTATTCTTGTAGCAAATTGAACATTGTACCAATCCGCCACAATCTTCCGAATGCAGATTCTACAAGTGACTGGCCATACCTTGCCTGCGATTCAGCTGTAGTTAGGAATGCGTATTCATCACCGAAGTTTCTGAGAAGGATTCCATCAGCACTGAGAACTGATATTGCTTCTCTTCTATCATTCACTGTACCTGCCAATGCCAATTCAGTGTCTGACAGCAAGCCCAGCGTCCATGAATTCACTGACTTTGTGAAACTCTGCAAGTAATTGCCCTGCCTATCAAACTGAATGACTCTGGTTTGATCCAATACCCAGATAGATCCAGACGACTCATCTGCCTTAATATCGATCGGGAATTCGAATTCCCCTGGGCCTCTACCGGCACGTCCAAATGCTCCTAGCTCAGCACCAGTTCTCGCATTGAAGATGACCACTTTGTTTGCACGAGGATCAATAACCAAGAGTGAGTCACCAAGCAGGGTACATTGCAGCGGGTAATGAAGTTCCGATGATATATACATATCAGCCTCTATATCAGGAACTGTGTTGAATATCTCAAGTTGTGTTGTTTGCCCCTTGATCTCTACCTGTAGGCCTGATAGCTGGAGGAATGTAATTACGATGATTGGAATTATGCGTGAAATCATTGATGGTAGTCTCGGCGCCAATGCAATTATCCATTTCACCGACTTGGTGTACTTATAGTTCATTCTGAATTCACTATACCCTATACCCTCATTGGGATCAATTACTCCAATCCAAGAGAAACGGACTATAGATCTTCTGTCATCCACCGCTGATGTCAGCTGCATGCGCTTTTTAGGCATTCAACCTGTAAAGGCATGACTATTCAGGACCGAGTTTCTCCTTCTGACGAAGTTTATAGATTTCGTCTCGTCGCTCTTGTCTCTTGTCGGATAGGTATGACCCGGTTGTTAAACCAATGAGTACAATTCCGAGGACCATAAGACCAACATTGTCTAGTCCACCTTCGTGTAAATAGTCTGCCAGACTGTAACTGAAGACAGTTAGCCCGAGTACAATCCGAAATATTGGAATGACTAGTTTTTTTGAATTCATAGAGGTTGTAAGCCTAGCCACGATTATCTGGTTCCATGGTATCATGTATGACTGTTGAAGACAGCAGCCTATCATCCCTGCCATTTGAACACAAAAAGACTAGTAATCATTTATTGTTTTGACTGATTGTCGGAATACAAATTCCACAATTAGTGGTATTGTCATTATTCAAGAACACATTTCTAGTTACTGACGTCGACACCCAAATAGTTAGCTTCAATAATGGACATATGATGAAGAAATCTGCGATTACATTCATTGTATTCTTGATGTCCTCTTATTCCCTAACAGCACAAGAAGTCCAGCCAACTATCTCCAGAGTTCCTGTTGTTGCGAACTACCTTGATGTTCTGGAAATAAGCGAAACTCATCACTATGGGGTATATGAGCCTGCCGATAGTCCCGAAGCATGGGGATCCATCTACCACCTTTCACCAGGACCAAGAGCAGGTGTTCTGATTACTGATCCTAGAATGAACTCTGTATATCTAGTTGTACCAGGCGAGGGTGTTGTTCAAACCTTTGGTGGAGGTGTGGGTGATGGACCAGGAGAATTCAGGTATGCAACAACATCAGCCTGGAATGGTTTGAATGAGATATTAATTGCAGACCGGAGTCAATTGCGAACCACTGTATTCAATTTGGATGGTGAATATCAAAGATCCTTCCAAATCCACGAAGCTTTCAGGATCACCATAAGTTCTGGAGAGATACTCTGGGTGACTGGTAACTCCTTTGCCATGCCAGATCGAATTCGAAGGTACGACACAAGTTCTGGAGAATACCTGGGTGAGGTTGGTGGGCGTTACCAGGATGAGCCGTGGGGGAATGCTCCAATCTTTGGCAATGTCGTATCGTCACCTGCTCGGATATTTGCTCAAAATTCATATCCGTATGAAATTGTCGAGTATTCTCCAGATGGACAGGTAGAAAGTATCTTCGGCCGACAGGCACGATGGCTTGATCCACCTGAAGAAGATGAAAATGGCGTCTTGAGTCAAAGAGGGGGATCTATCAGGGGTATTGGCTGCCTCCCAGACGGTACGGTGATTGTTTTCCTATGGAAGAGAATTGATAACGAAGAATTCACGATTGAAGGCTACTTTGACTTATTCACCGCCTCAGGAGCCTGGCTCACTACTATCCCAGCAAATGATTTGCGTGAAAACACTATGGCCGCTCGGTTCACGGTCGCATCTGATGGGGCATTATGGATCTATTGGGCTGGAGATTATCCGACAGTAACTAGATATCATCTGCAGATAAAAGACTAATAATCCTCAGCGGATTATTAGTCTGTTGGTTGATGTGACATTCAAGGTTACTTGAATTATCTCCAATTGGAGCTCATTTGTTAGGAACCTAGGCCTTGTTGGTATTAGGACATGTTGACAAATCTGTGGCAGGACTGATAATCTTAATTTGATATATTGGTATTCTCACTATGACATCGAGAGGGGTTGAAGGGTGCCATAGTGGCTGCATATCTTCTGCACCAGTCTACGTATGTGTCGCGTAGTCAACGTGCTCATAATCCGCGTATCCATGCATTTTGCTCGGGATACGAAACTCTTTTTATATGGTTACTATTGTTATGTGCCATTTCGTGTGCAGGCCCGAAAACTAATTCAGTCGTCCAAGATGAACCTGTCAGAGTGATCAGTGAGCAAGAGCGACTGGATATCTCACTAACAGTCCTTCTTTTGTCGAAAAGAGAGCTTAGTGCATTTAATTCCTCATTGGATCCAGTTAGTTGGATTCACCAGTACTGGTTGAAGAATGATCCCACTCCGGATACTCCAGAGAATGAAACTCGGCGAGTTTTCAGGCAAAGGGCACAATACCTACAAACTCGATTCCCGAATGTGCTTATTAGTGACGTTCCCGAACCATGGATGTCGTTTTTTTTGAATGGTGCTTGGGACTGGATTCATTCAGGGGATATTCCTTATTCTGTACGGCGACGAACAAAGCCTCGAGTTGACTCGGGATTACAGGCGTTTAGTGACTCCACCTTTTACGCTGATGAAGTACTGACTTATCATTCGCCTGATTTTTTCAGGGTATTCTTAAGAGATGGCAGAATTCTACATGTTGATTATCCAAGTATTACATCACTAAAGAGAACTTGGGAAATACTAGAAAACCCTCGATCAGGCATGATGCGCAAAATCAAGGCGCTCAGAAAAATTACCTGGTTTGAAACTGAAGATATTGCCACAAGACTACTGGATCTCCCTGATGCATCGATAACGAAAGTGCAGTCTTTCTATGAAGAGAGTTGCAGGAGGATGGCCGTTCGGCGAGCATATTGCCTAGGTATCGAAGGTGCACGTAGGTTGGCTGCCTTCACTGCAGCTGGTGGCTCTGAGCGAGAACAATTAGTCCGCGCTGCTAGAAGTTTCTATTCTGAAGCAGAGTTGCACGATGATTTGCAGAACCTGAAGAATCAACGTCAGAGCAGTACTCGCACTATCAACAGAAAACCTCACCCAAATCTCTATTCCAATACTGAAGAGCTGTTAGAATCTCTAGCAATACGGTTTCCAACTGATAAGAGTGTGACAGGTTGGGATTGGAGAGGAGACCTCTATCTTTCCCTAGGTCCACCATATCATCTGCTGATTGATCAGCGGATTGCGTATTATGTCTATGGTTATCCAGAATCGTACAAGATCAATTATGGAATGCTTGGATTCGTTGATACAGATGCGCTCGAAGATCTTGTCCAGACATATATCAAACGGGCACAATCTGATATTTGGGCAATAAGGGCTGAAGCCCGTATTACTGCGTATGAGCTGGCAGCTACCATAGTTGAATCATCAATAACATCATCATCCATTCTTGAACACCTTCACAACCTTGCTCCTCCGATGGCATTAAGTGTTGGTCTTGGTGGGGCAGACTATGCAATGGCAATCTCAGCAGATGCTGTGGTATTTACGGATTCAACTGAAGTCTTAGATATTATGGCAAGTATTGGAATACCCTATAATCAAATTGGTCTGCTGGATTTCAATAATTCCCTTCAAACAAGGCTTGAAACTTCATATCAGCTCCTATGGGATGTAGCCTATCCTCAGTGGAGCGAGCAGCATGATGGTGGATTCACTTTAGAAAGACCAAGTGGCTCATCTGAAGATTTGTTTCTTGTTGATACATTTCGTTACCAAGTGGAATCCGGCAACTATTTCCTCTATTGCTCAGCGCTTGATCCTGATACAGAGCGCTCCGGGGGAGTTGTAATACCAATTGATATGCGATATGAGGAATCAGATGGTCCCCGGATTTCTCCGATTGCTATAGCAGGTGAGATACGATCACTGGAGCAAACGAACGCATTTGTCAGGGGAGATAATACAATTATTCCCTATCCAGGACGTAACCTCCTATTTGGAGAGGACGTCTGGCTCTATTACGAAATAGACGACTTGGAGTATTCAGGTTATGGAGATTATGCTTGGGAGGAAGACTACTTCGTTATCCCAGATTCACCAAATGAAGGTATTGTACACATTACTTCAGGGATAATTCACAATTCCATCACTCCGAACATTTCAAGGACCTTTATTATCGATTTGTCAGAAATGGAGAATACTTATGCAGGTCCAATTATTATGGTCATCTTGATTACTGATAATGTGTCAGGGAATACCGCAATATCAGCGGCACGATTCAATGTTGAGAAGAAGTAATTCCTGCTCGTATCCTCACCTTCTGAGCAACCGGTTCAGATTGGTAGAAATGAATAAAGTGCTCGCCACCCTGGTTGCCCTGGCTCCTCTACTGCTTTTTGCCTGCACCTCAACTGAATCGGATTATGTCAGCCTATTCGACGCGGATGGAACGAAAGTCTTGCAGTATAGGAGTGCAATTGCACCTGAGACGAACCCAATCAGTCTTGGTAATCCAGTCATATTCGGTCGAGACCAATCTGATAGCACCTATTTCTTGACATCAGCCTCATTTATTGGACGTGATTCTGGTCAACAGGTATTGGTCGATGACAATAGGGCAGGACTAATCCACATCTTTGACTCTGTTGGTAACTGGGTTAACTCTTTTGGGGAGAAGGGTCAAGGACCACGACAGTTTGGATCCTACTATGTACCGCACCTGGTAAATAATGAGATACTCGTGTGGGTGGGCTCGAATAACCGACTTATTCGGTTCGAAACAGATGGAAGGTACATTGAGACAATTACGAGTCCGGAAAGAATTGGATTAGCTCCTATCCCGATCACGGGATCAAATACTGGTCCTTATGCAATAGTGAAATTGTTGAATAATGGGCCTCAACCAGGGCAAATCGATGTATCCACCGAGATGACAGTGTTGAAACTGAATTCGAGGCTATCACAGCCTATTTCAGTATTCCATGAGCAGCGCTCAAACCAGGCTGTGTGGATAGCTGGGGGATGGCTTAACCCTCCCTATACAACGTGGAGTAGCCCCTATGCAATCGCACCCGATATGCCATTGGCCATTGGTGGTGTGGGAACTTACCAAATCAGACTACTAACTTTCGATAACGATCAGATCGTTAGAATTGAAATACCAGAAGAGCTGATCGTTATCCCCCAAGCAGTCAAAGAACTGGAGATTCGCAAGTATAGATACTGGGGTCTCGAGGAAGAAGCCCGCCGAAATTTGCAGTTTCCAGCGAGCTATCCAGTTATTCGATGGATGCGTTGGGATGAACTTGGAAGACTCTGGGTTGAAAGTCATTCAAATGATGAGATTGAGAGTGATATTAGACACTATAATGTCTTTGCGGCCAATGGCAGATGGCTCTTTCGTCAGGAGTTGCCTGGTAGACTAGCAAATGCTTACTCGGATGGAGTGTTCATCACTGAGTTTGACTCGGAAGGAGTGTCAGTAGTTCTATACTATCCCATGACATGGAAATAGTAGTGTGGACGTAGCGCATCCGGCCGGTCCCATGAAGAGTCCTTACTAGCGCATGCAGATGGTATCGGCGGCCAATGACCGACGGATCTCAACATCCTATACTCTACCTCTGCAGCTGATGCGCAGGACAATGAGGATGCAAAACGGTTTACTAGTCTTTTTGTGTTCAATCCGCAGGCTTGGTATGCTGATATCCTCAATCGAACTATTGGATTCTTTGGTAGGTCTGCGTAGTTATCAAACACTGTCTGGGTACTAGAATAGGACTCTCTAATGCTCCGGAATAATGTCCGCTACGTCTTGTCTATATTCCTCGTCGGACTCTTTAGTTGTTCAAATCAGATCGAATCTGGAGTCACAGTCGACACCTCAAGTGGAGTACGGGAGATAACCTATCATGATTCAGCGCCACCCCAAGTAGATCCATATTCTATTGAAGAAAGTACTCAGTTCGGTGTTGATCAGGGAAGCGACACGTACCTGCTGACCTCTGCCTTTGCTCGCACTATCTCAGATGATGGAAGCCTATATGTGCTCGACGTTCTACGAGCTGAAGCCCACCGATTTTCTTCGGAGGGTAAACACCTTGGCCAATTTGGGAGGAGGGGGCAAGGTCCAGGAGAGTTTTCCATTCTTCAAGACCTCATCTATCACGATGGGCGACTTTATACCAACGATCCCTTCAGCCGCCATGTGACAGTCATGGATCCATTGGGGGGTTTGATTGAAACGATTCCCTGTCCAGAAGAGGTACCGATATCTCGTTTAATCATTCCGTACAGCTTCGGTGATGAGGCTGGGTACATTCTGATTAAGAAGGACGTGCGACTTCCATATGTCGAGGGAACAGTCACAGAGGCTCAGTTCCGGATCTTACGGTTAGATCGCTTGTTGAACTTGCGCAGGAGCCTCCTTGATTCCACACGGACATTTGACGTTGTACGGATTGGTGGCAGACCGTTGTCCCTGCTCCACGAGAACCACACGCCGGCCACGGGAATCGCACCCGGCATGCCAATTGCATGGTCATACGGGGAGGACTTCCGAATCGATTTTCTGAATCCCAATACCGAAGCTCAATGGGCGGTGACTATACCTCACGTACCCCTCCCATTCTCCAAGGAGCTCAAGGATAGCCAGCTACAACTGTACGAGAGCATCACCCGGAGTAATGAGGCAAGTAGGAGAGTAGATTTCCCCAATCACCTCCCGCACTTGAATGTCATGGACGCAATGATCTGGGATGACGTGGGACGGCTCTGGGTTCAGGAGTATCGTGACTACACGGCTACTGGTAGCGTATTCCGATTCTACGTCTTCTCCAAGGATGGCGAGTGGCTCTTCAGGCAGGATCTGCCGAAGAGGCCATCGCTGATTACCGGAGAAGGCTACTACGCCGGATCCGAGGCTGCGGATGGTAGTCCCCTGGTTCAATTCTATCGATTCGTGGGTAGGTGATAATGGTATTTAACCGGGCCAAGGTTACCAAATGAGCCCAACATGCTTATACAACTGATATCAGCGGTAAGACAGAAGATCTATAGTCCTCTGGTGCTCGCTGAGATAGATGTGATAATATGACTAATAATTCGTGTCTCCCGAGGGAGTATTTAGTTCGCAGGTAGTGTGCTATTCATCATACTCGCATGTCAATTGCT
>SDBT01015673.1_pt1 | contig 12038 bp, 8 predicted proteins | sample 2277101 | NCBI WGS metagenome assembly SDBT01 (sample SAMN10404973, study PRJNA504765) | marine sediment metagenome | isolation source: marine sediment core GS10_PC15, 103 cmbsf | place: Arctic Ocean: Southern Knipovich Ridge | collected 2010
CAGCTCGAAGACCAGAGCCATCGGTGCCCGAACGATATCGAATCCTCCTAAGGCGAGACAAGCATCGCCGGGAATGGAGGCAATCGCTTGCTCGATGGGCACGAGTTGGGGATGAGGCATGGATTACGCCCCCCGGCTTGAGGCAGGGGGATTATCAAGGTCGGATGATCGCCTTGACCACTTTCAAGTTTGCCACGTCATCGAGAGCTTTCGCGGCATCGTCGAGCGAGTACTCCCGACTGATGAGGCCGCGCCAGGGAAAGCGCCGCCCGATGGTTGCGATGGCTCGGGTGGCGCGGTAGAAGTGTCGGAACTCGAAGCCGAAGCTGCCTAGGACTTCGAGCTGCTTGCGATTGAGGTGTTGATGTGGATTGATGGCCACGTCGCCGACGTCGGTGTACTGTCCGGCAATCACTACCGTTCCCCCCTCGCGGACCATCTCGAAGGACTCGACGACCGCCTCCGGCCTACCCGCCGCTTCGATCACGATGTCCGGGCCTCGCCCCTCGGTTTCCTCTCGCGACCAGGCCAGACGATCTCCGGGTTGGGTTCCGGAGATGTCGAAGGTGGCGTCGGCCTCCATTTGTCGGGCTGCCTCCAGGCGAGAGGCAGGAGCACCGCTTACCAGTACCTTGCCGGCTCCCGAGAGTCGTGCGAAAGCCGCTGCCGACAGACCGACCGGCCCGGAGCCTACAACGAGTACGCTCGAGCCCATCGAAATGTGGGCGCGCTCGGCGGCCATGAAACCGGTGTGAAGGCCGCAGCCGCCGCCCATGTAGTCTTCCACCGAGAGGCCTTCGGGCAATTTCAGCATTCGTGTTCCGGGCTCCAGGTAGATGTGGGTGGCCCAACCTCCTTGAGGTTTCTCCGCCGGCAAAGTAATGCCGTAAACCTTTCGATGAGGACAGCGTGTCGGGGTCAGCGCCACCGAGCAGGCGTAACATTGGCCGCAAGCACGGACGACGTCGTAAAAAACCACCTCGTCTCCTGGAGACAAGATCGTGTTATCGGCGTCACGCACCTCGCCGCCCGTCTCTTCGACTCGACCGGCTGAGATATGGCCGGGAATGAGGGGGTAGGGGACACCGGCGAGCCTGCCGTGAAACAGATGAACATCGGTGCCGCAAACTTCGCTCGCCAGGGTTCTCAAGAGCACCGCTCCAGGCGCCATTTGGGGAATGGGAATGTCTCGCAGCTCCACCGGCTCCAGTGGTCGAGGGATGACGGCCGCCTTGCAGTGAGCCATAGCCGCTAATCTCCTTTGACGATAGTGGAACGAAGCGTCGCCCGCTGAATGCGATCCTCGCATACCCGGTATCCAATGCCTGGCTCGCTGGGAACGGTAATGGTGCCGTCGGACCGCACTTCCACGCGGGGTTCGATGATTTCTTCGGTGAAGTAGCGTTTGGAATCGGCCACGTCGCCTGGGAGAGTGAAGTTGGGAAGCGTAGACAGAGCCACGTTATGGGCGCGTCCGATACCGGACTCCAGCATTCCGCCGCACCAAACCGGCGCTTGGTGGCTAAGAGCGATGTCGTGAATCGCTTTGGCATGGGCCAGGCCTCCGACACGGCCCGCCTTGATGTTGATGATCCGGCAAGCGCCCATCTCGAAGGCTTTACGTGCATCCTCGGGGGAGTGGATCGACTCGTCGAGGCAAATGGCGGTCTTGATCTCACGTTGCAGCTTGGCGTGATCCCACATGTCGTCGTAGCCCAAAGGTTGCTCGATCATCATCAGATCGAAAGCGTCGAGCTCTTTGAACAGGGCAAGGTCGTCGAGTGTGTATGCCGAGTTGGCATCGACCATGAGAGGGGTATCGGGAAATCGCTGCCGCACTTTTTCCACGATCTGCTTATCCCATCCCGGCTTGATCTTGATCTTGATGCGGCGGTATCCGCTGGCCAACTCGGCTTCAATCTTTTCGAGCAGCTCATCCGCGCTGCCTTGAATTCCAATGGATACGCCGGAGGCGATTTCCGACCGCGTCCCCCCCAGAGATTTGGAGAGCGGCTCGTTTCGCTGCCGGGCGTAAGCTTCCCAAACACCCATCTCCACCGCCGCCTTGGCCATGTTGTGGCCGCGTATCTGCGCCAACGACGGCAGGATCTCGCTTGGGTGCGAATACTCGCGGGAGAAGACAATGGGGGCGATGAAGTCTTCAATCAGGTGCCAAGCGGTGCGGACCGTTTCATAGGAGTAACCGGGATCATGGTCAGCCACACACTCGCTCCACCCGCAAACGCCGTCGACCCAGACTTTGAGCAGGAGAAAGTTCTGGAAATGGGTGCGCGCAAAGCTGGTCTCGAATGGATGAATCAGATCTAGCTTGAGCTCCCGTATCTCTATCAACTCGATTTTCATAATCTTATCCGAATCTCCTTATCCCCTTTTACTTTTGGTACATCATTCAATAGCCGATGGCGCAACCGTCCTTTCTAGGATCGGAGCCGCCCATGAGAACGCCGGTTTCCGGATCGATCAAAATGGCTTGGTAGCCTCCATAGGCCCCGGTGCGGGTCATGGGGCGTTGGCCTTTCTCGATGAGACCATTCAGTACGTCGATGTCGACTCCCGATTCGATACCGACTCCATTCGAGAAGTGGCGGAAACGGGAGGCCTCTCCCGCTTCTTGGACGCTCATCCCGAAGTCGATCAAGTTCGAGAGAACCTGGACGTGGCCTTGTGGCTGCATGCTTCCCCCCATGACGCCGAAACTGAGCCAGGGTTTTCCGTTGCGAAACGCCATGGCCGGCATGTTGGTATGAAGGGCTCGTTTGCCGGGAGCTATCTCGTTCGGATGGCCGGGCTGAAGAGAAAAACCTGCCCCACGGTTCTGCAGGGTGATGCCGGTTCCCGGCACCACCAGGCCCGAACCAAAGGTGCCGAAGATGCTGTAGATCAAAGACACCGCGTTGCGATCTTTGTCCACCACCGTGAGGTAAACGGTCTCGGTGTGATCTTCGAGACCGGGGGGGACGCTGCGGGCAGCCCGCTGGGGATCGATGAGCTTGCGCCGCCCGGCGGCGTACTCCTTGGAGATCAGCGTCCCGATGGGCACCTGAGCCTTTTCCGGGTCGGCCAGGTAAGCATCTCTGTCGGCAAAGGCCAGCTTCTTGGCTTCGATCATCAAATGAAGCGTGTCGGCCGAGTTGTGCCCGAGACTTTTGATGTCGTAGTCCTCCAGAATGTTCAACATCTCCAAGGCGACAAACCCTTGGGAGTTGGGGGGGAGCTCGTAAACGGTGACTCCCCGATAGATCGTGGAGATGGGCTCCACCCAGTCGGAGTGGTGATCGGCGAAGTCTTGACGGGTGATGAGCCCTCCCTCTTTTTGAATGAAGTCGGTCATCTCGGCGGCTATCTCACCTTGGTAGAATACCTCCGGGCCTTGCTCGGCAATCGCCCTGAACGTCCGGGCGAGGTCGGGCGAGCGAAAGACCTGGCCCGGTCGCGGAGCTTTTCCGTCGACCAAGTAGTTGCTTGTGGCGCCGGGATCCCGCGAGAGTTTTGCTTCTGCGGACTGCCAGTCGGTGGCGATGATTTCCGAGACCGGGAATCCTTCCTCGGCATATCGGATTGCCGGCTGGAGCAACTCGCCGAGCTCGCGAGTCCCGAAACGAGAAACGAGCTGGGCCCAACCGTCCAAAGCCCCGGGCACGGTCACGGTGAGTATGCCGGCGCCCGGCATCGACTCCAGGCCGTCGGCCCGTAGCTTATCCGCCGAAGCCAGGGAGCCGGCGCGCCCGGTGGCGTTCAGAGCCGAAAGCTCGTCGGTCTCCGCCCAGTAAACCAGAGCGAATAAATCACCGCCGATGCCGCACATCATGGGCTCGACGACGTTGAGCGTCGCCGCGGTGGCTATTGCGGCGTCGACCGCGTTACCTCCATCGCGGAGCACAGCCAGCCCGGCGGCGGCGGCGAGCGGTTGACTCGTAGCGACCATCCCGTTCGAAGCGAGAACCGGCGAGCGTCCCAACTTGGCCTTAGGAGCGGGGCGGTCTGCCCCTCGCACCGGAGAAAATGAGAATGCAGATAAGATTAACAGGACCGTCAACAGGATCAGAAGCAGCGGATAAACGGTAGGTTCGCAAGCTCTCATGGCTCCTCCATTTTTCTTGGAGCATAACACAGGCGGGCATTCCTGCGTGTCGTGGCACCTGAAGCGCCTGAAGCGCTGAAGCCCTCACTTCCAGGGAAGGAAGCGTCCAATCGCGTCTATCTTGGACAGATCGAAATAAATAACCGTGACCATGAGGAACAAGAGCAGCACGAATCCCACCTGGAGCATCCGTTCCTTCATTTGAAGGCTGAAATCCCGACGCGCCACGCCCTCGAGCGCAATGATGGCTATGTGGCCGCCGTCCAAGATTGGGATGGGGAGCAAATTGAGGATGCCGAGCTGAAGACTGATGACCGCCATCAAAGTGAAAAGGTTTCGAGCCCCGCTACGCGCTGCCCTTCCGGATGCTTGAGCAATACCGATGGGACCCATCATTTGCCGCATCGAGAGCTTCCGTTGGACCAGCCTTCCGAGTACCGCAAAGGTGAGCCGGGTGATTCGGACGGACTCGCCCACCGCGGCGGCAAACGCTTTGAAGGGGTTGAGGTACTGCTGGACCCTCACCGGAGAGGGCAGCGCGATTCCGATTCGATACCGCTCTCCATCCTGGCGAGGTGTCATGGTGAAGTCATGCTGGGTAGTTTCACGTAGAACGGTCACCGTGACCGCCTCTCCTTGTTTCCTCTCGATGGCAGCCACCAGTTGGGGGCTGCTGAAGATGGGTTCTTCATCCACTTTGATGATGAGGTCGCCTTCCTGTAAGCCTGCAGCTTTTGCCGGAAAGTCATCTTCCAGGCTGACCGCGTAGGGTTGAGTGGCGGGAAACAGGCCGGTGTAACCGATTCGCTCTTTGCCGCGCGCTTCGACCGACATCTCGGTCTCAATGGTTTGACCGTCACGCTCCAGAGCGATCTGAAGGGTCTGGTCGGGGCTGATGTAAAACGTGTCGAGTGCTTGGAGCCAGTTTTCCACCGCCGAACCGTCGACGGAAAGGATCTGGTCTCCGGCGATGACCCCGGCTCGCTCCGCCGGTGAGTCCTCGGCGACGTAACGCACCAGCGGAGGATCATCGAGCCCGGCGGGGCGTTCAACCCCTGCCATGAAGAGCAGGGTGAAGAGGACCAGCGTCAAGACGATATTCATCGCCGGTCCCATGAGCAGAATCGCAACCCGCTCGAGCTTGGTGCGCGAGAAGAACTCCTCAGGGTTGCCGGAAACTTCGCCCGGGTTCTCACCCGCCATCTTCACGTAGCCCCCGAGCGGCACGAGGCCGATGCGATACTCCGTGTCGCCCCACTTTTTGCCGATCAGTTTGGGTGGAAAGCCGAGCGAGAAAACGTGGCACTTGACACCGATCCACTTGGCGGTGAGGAAGTGGCCGAGCTCATGAACGAAAATCATGACGCCCAGCACGAAAATGAAAGCCAAAACGCTCAAAAACAACGTGTCACTCCTATATTTGCATTGCCGGTTGAGTGTTGCCCATTAGGCGACGCGCTTGCTCCCGGCCCCAAGCGTCGGCCCCTAGCACCGTTTCCAGATCCGTCGCCTCTCGGCGAGTGTGTCGAGCCATAGTCTCGCCCACGACGTCGGGTATCTGCAGGAAACCGATCCGTTCCGCCAGATAGGCGGCCACTGCTTCTTCGTTTGCAGCGTTAAGAACCGCGGGGATCGTCCCTCTGCTTTCGGCTGCCTGGTAAGCAAGACCGAGGCAAGGGAAGCGCTCCAGGTCGGGAGGGTGAAAGTTCAATGTCAAGGGTTGCCCCAGATCGAGACGGTCGAGTCCGGTCTCCAGACGCTCAGGATAGGTGAGCGCGTACTGGATGGGCAGCCTCATATCGGTTACTCCCAGTTGTGCGATGAGCGAGCCATCTTCGAACTCCACCATCGAATGGATGGTGGACTGGGGATGGATCACGATGTGCACTTTAGAAGATTGAACGCCGAACAGCCAGCAAGCTTCGATCACTTCGAAGCCCTTATTCATCAGTGTAGCAGAATCGATGGTGATCTTGGGTCCCATGCGCCAGGTGGGGTGATTGAGCGCTTCCGCCGGTCGAGCCCGCTCCATTTGCTCGATGGTGGCCTCGCGAAATGGGCCGCCGGATGCGGTGAGCCAGATCGACCGCAGCGAGCTCTCCCCTCGCCCGGCAACACACTGGTGGATGGCGTTGTGCTCACTATCCACCGGCAACAGGCTCGTTCCTGCCGTTTCTACCGCGCGGGTCATGATCTGCCCGGCAACAACCAAAGTCTCCTTGTTGGCCAGGGCCACGTCTTTTCCGGCCTCGATGCCTCGAAGGGTCGGCACCAATCCCACCGCACCCACCGCCGCGGATACAAACAGGTCGACATCGGCGTGGGTGGCCACGTCGCTCATCCCCTGGATCCCGCTTCCCACTGCAATGTCCGGAAAACGTCGCCGTATTTCTTCGGCTTTGTCTTGTTCCCGTATCGACACTACCCGTGGCTTGAACCGAGCGATTTGACGGGTCAGCTCCTCGACCTGAGATCCCGCTGCCAAGCCAACCACCTGGAAGCGGTCGGGAAAGCGCTCGATGACCCGCAGCGTGTTGGTTCCTATGGAACCGGTCGAGCCGAGAATAGATATCCCCTTCATTGGATCTTTTGATTCCCTCTACCTAGGCAGTGTCAATGGGGTGGTGATGGCCTAGTACCTTCCACCTTGCGCAATGTTCCATTGTAGCGGAAGAAATTTCGCTTCCCAAATCCCCCAAATCCCCCAAATCCCCCGAATCACCCGGATCAATAGGGGATAGGGGGATAAGAGGGGATCTCATCACTGCAGGTAGACGAAGCGGACGTAGAGCCATAGCGCCGGAGCGGCAAAAAAGACACCGTCCAGGCGATCCAAAATGCCACCGTGTCCCGGGAAGAGCGAAGAAGTGTCTTTGACTCCCACCGCGCGTTTGAGCAACGACTCGAAAAGGTCACCTGCCGCGCCGAGAAGACCGAGCAGTAAGCCTAATCCTGCCGCCTGGATCCGGTCTAGATGGGGAATCAGAAAAGGACCGAGGAGAGCGGCGGTCAGGATCGATACGGCCAATCCTCCGACCAGCCCCTCTATCGTCTTTTTAGGGCTCAGCTTTGTTGCCAGAGGTCGGCGCCCCAGGGCTCGACCGGTGTAATAGGCTCCGGTGTCACCCAGAAGGATCACCATCAGGAGAATAAAAACCCAACTTCTGCCTACGCCGTCGGGCAGTGCGTAACGCAAACCCACCACCGCCCCGGACAGGAGTCCGGCATAAAGCACCCCCAGCACGGTCGCCGACACTTCGCCCAATGTCTTCCCGCTCGGCGCTCCACGTCCGACGGCGGCAAGCCCTACCGCTACCAAAACCACCAAAACCGTCCAGTTCCCGGCCGGCACATCCGGATGAAAAGACACGGTGAGCAGGGCGGTGGCCGCATAGCCAATGATGCGAAAGGGACGGTATCCGCCTCGTTGAGCCAGCCCTAGAAACTCGTGAACCGCGGCCAAAGCTACCGCTTCCGCCAAAAGTAGAAAGCTCCAGGCCGGCGCCAGCAAGAGAATAGCGAGGAGGGGGGGGATCAGGACGAGCGCGGTGAGAATCCGCTTCATCCTATGGCGTAGCTGCGGTTGGTGGACTTTCCGGACATCTTGCGGATGCCGCCGTAGCGACGGTCGCGCTTCTGGAAGTCGATGATGGCTTCGAAGAGATTGCGCTTCCGAAAGTCGGGCCACAGCGTATCGGTAACCCAGATCTCGGCATAGGCGATCTGCCAGAGCAGGAAGTTGGAGACCCGGAGCTCTCCGCTGGTTCGGATCAGCAAGTCGGGGTCCGGTTGCCCGGCGGTGAACATATGTTGGGATAGAGCATTCTCATCGAGCTCAGGGACTTCGCCACGCTCCACCGCTTTGCGGACGATCGCTTGGCAGGCATTGACGATTTCCGCCCGGCCGCCGTAGTTTAGGGCAATGTTGAACAAAAGCCCGCTGTTGGTGCGAGTCTGCTCTATGCCCATTTCCAGCTCGGTGACGACGTCATCGGGTAGCTCCGCCATGCGACCGAGCACCTGAAAACGGATGTTGTTCTTCATCAGAGTGGAAAGCTCTAGTCGCAGGTACCGCTTGAGAAGCATCATCAATGTGTTGATCTCGCTCTTGGGTCTTTTCCAGTTTTCCACCGAAAAAGCGTAGAGCGTGAGCACTTGGATGCCCATTTGGGCGCAGGTTTTCACCGTTTCGCGTACCGAGTTGATGCCGGCCCGGTGCCCTTCCACCCGCAGCAGTTTACGGGCTTGGGCCCATCTTCCGTTGCCGTCCATGATGATGGCGACATGGGCCGGGAGTTGCTCGAAGTCGATTTGGTCGAGCAACTTCTCTTCGGGCGAGCCCGTGCGGACATCTTTTTCTGTGTCGGTGCGACTCATATTCTATCGATCGCTCAACTGTAGCACAAGCAGGCCGGCTGTCAAGAATGTCGAACCGCGAAACCGCGAAGCCTACTTGCAGGGAAGGAACCGGACCGTCGTTTCCATTTCCTTCAACACGTGCGCCAGAGCCGACACCGTACGCTCTATGTCTTTTTCGCTCGTGCGCCGCGACAGGGAAAGCCGAACCGTACAGTGCGCTTCTTCCTCGGTCCTTCCCATGGCCATGAGAACGTGAGTCGGCTTCGGGGAGCCCGACTTACAGGCCGATCCCGAAGAGAGGGAGATTCCGTGTTGGTCCAGTGCTACGACCAGCGATTCTCCACGTAAGCCGGGCAGGGTGAGGCTGAGCGTGTTGGGGAGTCGATGATTTTGGTGACCATTCAATTGTGCGCCAGGGTAAAGCTTGGTAATTTCGTCTCCGAGCTTGTCGCGCAGAATTCCTATCTGTGGCGCTTGCTCGAGAGAAAGCCGAGCCACCTCCGCCGCGGTTCCTAATCCAACGATAGCCGGGACGTTCTCCGTGCCGGCCCTCATACCGCCTTCCTGTTTGCCGCCGTGTACGAGCGGCACCAGCTCGACGCCTTTTCTCGCATAGAGAGCGCCGATGCCTTTGGGGGCGTGAAACTTGTGACCTGAGAGACTGAGCAAGTCGACGTCCAAAGCTTCGACGTCCACCTTGATCTTTCCTACCGCCTGAACCGCGTCGGTGTGAAACAAAACCTCGCGCTCGTGGGCGAGAGCGCACAAGTCCTTGATCGGCAGAACGGTTCCTACCTCGTTGTTGGCCATTATGATGGAGACGAGGATGGTGTCGTCGCAAAGAGCATCCTCGAGCTTTACCGGATCGAGCCATCCGTCCCGGTCGACTTCGAGGTAAGTGATTCGATAGCCGAGTTTCTCCAGAAACTGGCAGGTGGAGAGGATGGCCGGATGCTCGGTGGTGGTGGTGATGATGTGGTTGCCTCGGTCGCGATGGGCGAAGGCTACCCCCTTGAGGGCGAGATTGTCCGCTTCGGAGCCTCCTCCGGTAAATATGATCCGGCGCGGTCGGGCGTTAATGAGCTTTGCTATTTGACGGCGAGCTTTTTCGACAGCTTGTCTCGCATCTCTTCCGGCGGCGTGGATGCTCGAGGGATTTCCGTGAAACTCCTCCAGGTAGGGGAGCATAGCCTTGCGCACCGGATCGGCAATCGGCGTGGTGGCGTTGTTGTCGAGATAAACTCGGTTGTTGGGTTTTTTCCGTTTGGGCACGGCCCTATGGCTGGCAGTGCCGCCGGCGGTTACCTGCCCGGCGGCGGAGCGGCGGGTTTCCTCCGAGCCCGGTGCGATCTTGATGATTTCACAAAGCAAAGCTTTATAAACGGGAAAACCGGAGATATCGTCGTGGTTGTTGGAGTCGGTGAGCTCGTTCACATTCCATTCCTGCCACGCCTTGGGACCGACCGGTGTACCGCCGCCCATGTTGCACTCGATCGCTCCTTGGGCAATGTCATCAGTGACCTTCGCTCGCAAGGGCACCGCGCCGCGCGGGGATCGCACCTCGACCAGATCGCCGGTCTCGATCCCCCGCTCGGCTGCATCCTCGGGGTGCATCTGCACCGTAGGCTCCGGATTGTCCTTTAGTAATCCTTTGATCCCATGGTGCTGGGAGCGAAAGTCGGTATGGGGTCGAGCGCCGGAGTTGAAGACCAGCGGAAACTCTTTCGCTACATCGGGGCAGGCTCGAGGCCCCTCACTGGGCTCGGTGTACTTGGGCAGGGGCTCATGCCCGTATTCTTCGAGAAGGGTGGACCAAATCTCGAATTTGCCGGTGGGGGTCTCGAATCCGGGCTGGCCATCGTCTCGGAGCTCCCCCTTCTGCCATTTCTTGTACTCCATCATAGGAGTGGCAAGCTTCACCCAGCCACCGGCTTGCTTGATCTCTTCGAGTGTGTAGCCGGAGCCTTCCAACACCTCGCGAATCATCGCTTCTTCGGTTTGTGGGTAGAGATCCCCGTAGCCTAGTCGTGCGGCCAGCTCCGCCATGATCAAATAATCGTTACGCGCTTCGCCCACCGGCTCGATGACCTTTTCCCTCAGTCGGAAGATGGGGCCATAAACCATGTAGGAGTCGATCTCGAACATGGTGGTGGCGGGTAACAGGATGTCCGCATAAGCGGCATCAGCGGTCAGTTGCCGATCGATGGTGACCAGGAAATCCAGTTTGGAAAGCGTCTCTCGCCAGATAGAAGTTTGTGGCCAGGATGTCAGCAAGGAAGCTCCGTGAACGATCAAGCCCCGGATCGGATAGGGATCCTGACGCAGCACGGCATCGATGAGTCCGCTGGCATGAGACTCTTCACGATACAGGGTATAGATGGGAAACTTGTCCCGGGCCACCGCCCGCTCCGTCGCGGGATTCGGCTGGTTGCAAGAACGGTTGATGGGGAAATGGCTGCCCTTCATTCCAAGCCCGATACCCCCGGCCACATCCAAGTGGCCGGCTAGAGCGAAAAGAGTCAGAACGGCACGGATGGCTTGTATTCCGCTGTTGGAATATTCCAGGCCGGTGTACATGATCGGGCAGGCACCGGTGGCACTGGCAATATTTCGCGCCAGGCTGCGGATGGTCTCCGCCGGCACGCCGGTTATCGACTGCGCCACTTCCGGCTTGAAGTGCTGCGCGTAAGTCGCGAGCTCCTCGAATCCGTGACACCAGTTCTCGGCAAAATCAAAGTCGTAGAGATCTTCATCTATGAGCACTTCGATCATGGAGAGTGCTAGGGCGCCGTCGGTGCCCGGTCGGATGGAAACATGCTGAGCGTTGGTACGTTTTGCCGTCTCGCTTCGGCGGGGATCGATGACCACGACATCGGCACCGCGGCGGGCCGCCGCCTCGAGTCGGTGCATGTCGAGGGGAGGAGAATCGGTGGCGGGGTTGGCACCCCATACCACCAACATTTCGGCGTTCTCCATATCGGTGAACATATTGACCAGCATTCGACCCATGGTGACGTGAGGCGCAATCATCGCAAATGAGACATAACAGAGCGCTCCCACCCCCATCGTGTTGGGCGAGCCGAAAGGAAAGAGCAGGCTCGACGCCGAGGAAACAGCGACTCCTTTGGGTTGGAAAATGTCACAGAGAGAGGCTTCGAATGTGCCGCGGCCGGTATAGATGGACACCGCTTCCGGGCCGGATTCCGCTTTGATATGGTTCAGATTCTCGACAATGACATCATAAGCTTCGTCCCAGGTGATGCGCTCGAACTCGAGGGTGCCTTTGGGGCCCACCCGCTTCATGGGATAGCGAAGTCGGTGTTTCGAGTAGACAATCTCCGGAGAATGTTGTCCTCTGCGACAAATCATTCCGAGAGGGTGGCTCGGGTCCTCCTTTACACAGACTAGTTTTCCGTCTTGGAGTGTTGCCTCTATCCAGCAACCTGCGGGACAGATACCGCAGATCCCTCTTTTAATTTCAAAACCGTCGTCGGTTGATTTCTTCATTTTTTCTCTTTCTGTAAGAAATGACCCGCCTGCATAGTGTGGCGCCGAGGTCCGCCGAGGTCCGCCGAGG
>SDBT01015674.1_pt1 | contig 12038 bp, 9 predicted proteins | sample 2277101 | NCBI WGS metagenome assembly SDBT01 (sample SAMN10404973, study PRJNA504765) | marine sediment metagenome | isolation source: marine sediment core GS10_PC15, 103 cmbsf | place: Arctic Ocean: Southern Knipovich Ridge | collected 2010
GCGGAAGACTTATTTAACCTTTCTACTGGCTTTGATGATATTCCGAGTGAAGATATTGAAGAAAGAATAGACCAGTTACGGGAACTTGAGAGGGTACAAACCAAAATAGCCGCACGACTAGCGTTGCGGCCACTTGGGTCGGCAGATCCCCGCCAGGTTACGGCAGCTCGGGCCCGGGTCGCTCTGCTTAATGCGGGCGAGACAGTCTTTCCGGGCCGAGTGGGGGCAGAGCAACCATTTAAACCGGGCCTGCCTGGCGAAGTAGACATAGACGAGACGTTCGAGCGGCGGCTGAGAAACCTACAGCGGATCGGCGCTGAGGCCAACGCCACCGAAAAGCAACTGTTCATCCTCCAGCAACAGATAACTCTCAAGGCGGACGACCCGGAGCGGTTCGACACCCCCGAGCGCCTGAGACGGACCTCGGCGATCGCCGGTGTAACCTTCGAGCAGGTAAGAGAAGTCCAGATCCAAAAGGAAGCTGTCGATTTACTACGGGAGCGTGACGTAGCTCTCACAGAGATCGACACTAAACATCAGATCATGGTCGCGGGCTTGAAGCGGCTGGCCGTGGCCGAGGCCCAAAGTACGGAAGCCGTCCGTCTCGCCATCCAGACTTTGCAGGAAGAAGATAAGACCCGCAAGGCGATCGAGGCCCGCCCTCTGAATGTTCGCGAAAGAGAGACCGCTGCTGCTCGTGCAAAGAGCACGAGTGCCGCCCGCCTCAACATAGCAATCGCGAAAGAGGAAGCGGCGATCCGCAAGACTCTCACGCGAGATCTGAACGATAGTGAAAGAGAGCTTGCCGCTAACCGAGCGAAAGCTACCGAGGCCGCCCGCCTCAACATAGCAATCGCGAAAGAGGAAGCGGCGATCCGCAAGGCTCTCACGCGGGATCTGAACGATAGCGAAAGAGAACAAGCCGCGAGGCGAGCACGCGAGGTGCAAGCAGGGCAACAGGTGGTCGGAACCAATGTTCTTTTCAGGGGGGTTGATCTCGAAATTGAATCGCGTGGCCGCCTCCTGGAGGCCCAGAAGAAGGGGAAAGGCGACGCTGGTCTCATGAAGTACCAGTACGCGCGACAAATTCTTTCCGTGGACGGGGCCTCCCTACCCTTCATGGAGTTGAAGGACTGGGTTTCCGAGAGCCTCACCATGCTTGATCTCCGTGCAATCGGGTCCGTTTTGGACGATAATGAGATTGGATACGATCTCAGGGACGAACACGAATGTCCACGCTGTAGCCAGATCAATGATCCGGTTCTGCCCGTGGACGAATACTTTTTTCGTCCTCGCCGGGCTGACCTGGAGCGAACGATCGAACTGGCTAAAAGTGATAGAGGACGAGACTAGATATCTCGTCGCCAACAAACACTTTGGTTGGAACGAAGTTCGTCGGATGGAAGCCTGGAGACGTTCCATGTACTGTAAACAGTATTCCGAAGACGACGAACGAGCGCGACGCAACGCGGAACAGCCTGGCCAGAATTCAGCAGGCGGATCTGGTTTGAACCAACTCATGTAAGGGAATAAATAGGGTGTAGCTATCGCAACGCAAAATCACCAACTCAATTTTATTCTCAATCTCAAAACTCAGGGTTTCAACTCCGGTTTAGGGAAGGCCATCGGGCAAATCTCGAAGCTTCAGAAGCAAGTCCAACAGATTGCCAAAACCGCAGGAGTTCAGAAGAAGCCCTCTGCGTCAGCAAACGCAAAAGGACAGGGCGGGTTCCTCTCACGGATGATCCCGCTCGATCTCTTGAAGCAACTTTCAGGCCCGATCGGAAAGTTTGCCCGTGGTCTGACAGCAGTAGCGATTGGATACAAGATCGCTTCCACCTACGTCAAAAATACCGTAGGTGTCTGGTCGCAATTCTACGTCCAAATGCAAGACCTTCGTCGTGAGGCTCAGATGTCCCAAGTGGACATCGGGAAATTCAGTACTCAGGTGATATCGTCATCGGCTGCTTACGGTATCGCTTTGAGCAAGGTTGCCAATATGGCTCGCTTTGTCGGTTCAGGTATAAACCTGGCAAGTGGAAATGTAGCTCAACTGTCAGCGGACTTGCAAAACCTCGCTGAGTTAACTGGAGCCGAGCCAGAGGTTGTTGGACGCCTTGGTCAGTTCCTATTCCGTCAACTTGAGCTGAGTGAAGAGCAAACATTCAAAGTCTCAGCGGCCATCAGTGCGGTCGGCCGCTCAGTTAACGTTTCTCAACAGGAGATGACTACAAGACTTCTAAAGGCTAAGGAAGCCATTGCTATTGCTGCCGAAACTCTCGGCAAAGAAGGTGCGGTGAAGTCCTTCGCAGCTCTGATTGGAAGCATGAAACAAGCAGGAGCAACCAGCGAGGACATCGACAAAGTAATGGCCAAACTAGGCGATCGTGGCTCTCTACTCGGCCGTAGGTTTGCGGGTGCCGGATTCGAGTTCACTGCTCTACAGAAAGACATGTCAGGTGTTACAGCCATTATGGAGAAGGGCGGAATGCAAGCTGCCGCAATGGCTGAAATCTGGGATAACCTTGGGGTCACCACACTCAAGGTTCTCGGGCGTGGTCTCAAGCGGGTAGAAGAGAACGCGAAACCTTTTGAGCAAATCATGAGAATGAGCAAGGAGTCCGTCAAGGCGTGGGTCGAACAGGATATCGGCCCCATGGAAAGGATCGGTCGTGTCTTCAAGGCGTTCTGGGCGGACCAAATCAAAAGCATGAACGGACTCTTTGGGAAGGACATTAAGCAGTGGGGACGAGACTGGGGCTTTGCTTTTGTTATAATCCGAGACGGCTTCAACGACATGACGAAATGGATAGGTGAAAGACTACCGGGAGCTTGGGCTGGGTTGCAGAAAACCATGAAGGATTGGGGAGGGACTATTTCGTCAATAGGTAGATCGATCAAGGTGTGGATTGTTGATAATACCCGATGGGCAATCGACAATATAAGCACCTTACTGACAAAGTTCGAGCGGGTTCAACGGTTCTGGGATGAGTTGACCGGTGGAGCCAACCGCCGAGCTGATGAAAGTGTAAAGCTCATCACCAAATTCGCTGAGGCCGCTGCAAGGGCTGGTATGTCGAATGTGGATGCCAATGCGCTCGCGAGAGACAAGATTCAGGGTGACGTAAACGCCCAAGGAAGCTTCAAAGGGCTCACGAACCGAGAACGAGTAGCGGCTATGCAGTTTGGCATCAAGCCTCAAGTTCCGAAATCGGAGTCACCGAGCAACAGCAAGGACCCAACCATTCAAGTACTCAACAACAGCCTAGAAGAACTAAAGCACATGCGCCAGGAGGCTGCGGAGGAAAGATTGAAGCAAGAACTTAGAAACTCCGGATATGTTGGTGGTGGAGTCGGTGGGGGCCGACCACGAGATGAAGCCGCCACCGTAACAGCAGCGAGGCAGTAATGTCGTATCCAGTATTTGACCGACGCGGAATCAAAACCTTCAAGATCGAGTTGGTCCGAGCCTCGTTACTCAGCGAAGTCGGAGTTTTCACCGACATTGAACTGGAATTCAGTGAGATACCGGAACGTGTACTTGTTCAGAAATCCGCTGTGTATACGGATGTCCCCATCCCCGGACGGTCCGAACCCTGGAAGAACTATAGCCACTCCAATCCTACAACAATAACGTTTACTGCAAAATTGGTTGCGATTGGGGCTCCAACTAGCGGCAGCCTTGGAGCAGCTGCGGGTTCAGCAGCGGTGAATCTGGCTTTCGCTGGTCTCTCGGTTGCGGGCGTTCCTACCTCTGTGAACGTTAACATACCAGAGGTTGGAGAGGACGCGAACTTCCTTGGGATTCCAAACAACGCCATCAACCGAGTAGAAGCGCTCGCAAATGCCGCGCAGAATATTCCACTGATACTCCTCGAATGTCAGAGGAAGGCTGATTGGCTTCGTGCTCTGCTCCATCCTCAGCATGACTCCCAAGGTAGGGTGTTTCCGCCTCCTCTAGTGAACCTTATTCACGGGGCTAATTTCACTATGCGTGGAGTCATCAAGGACGTAAATCTCACGTATATGAGTCCTTGGGAACCGAATACGCTCCTCTCTCAGCAGATTGAAGTCAACATCACCTTTGAAGAGGTGAACGACACACCGAAGGGGTACCTGGAAGTCCGGAACGGGTGGAACCCACAAAGCGGCGGTGCAAACCGGTTCCGTCCGTCTGCCACGGACATGCTTCAAGCGGCACGTTCAGTATCGGGGATCTAAATTATGGCTGATCAGATTCTTCTCGACTTCAAATCTCGGTATCGGGCTACTACCGTTCGAAGATTTGATGACGCAACAGCCAACCAAGATGGAAAGCCCTACTTCGATCTCTTCAAATTTCCAAACATTGTAGAGACAAAACCCACCGTACTTCACAGAGTAACAGCGGGAGAAGTAGGACGACCAGACACCGTTTCGTTTATTGTCTACGGAGATCCAAATCTGTTTTGGGCTATCGCTTGGCGAAACGGATGGTTGTTACCGTTACGAGATATCACCGTCGGAGAAATGCTTATATGTCCAGCTCTTGAGGATATATTGGCCGCTCTACAGAACGCCAGCTAATGCCGACCCCAGGAATCAGCAGTCCTCAGGACCCAGCGTCCACCTTGAACAACCTTGGGTTCGTATCCCCTGTTCCGGCACATGGAACAGGGACACTTCGAACCCCATTCGTGGAGTTGTATCTCGGCGGACGTAAGCTCCCTCTGATCGACGTTGGTGCTCAGTTTGATCAGTTGTTCAACCTTGCTGACCCTACTCCGACGAAGCCGAAACTGCTGCTTATAGATTTCCGATATTTACTCAAGACTGCAACGAGTTCGGCCAACGAAGTAACCATCACCATTCTTGATCCACAGCACGACTACCTGCTCAACATCCTGTCCTCTCAGGATTCAGCAACCGAACCATTCTCATTTAGGTTTGGATGGGTAGGGATCGATGACCAAACCGGTCGTCGTTATCCAGACTTCACTGTAAAAGACTACTCCATTGCTTACAGCAATTCGTTTGAGGGAGCCCGAATAACCCTGCAAGGAGTAGACGCTGGGTATGAGCTTTATACCAAAGAGGTGTCGGCTTCCTTTGACCCAACAACACCAATATCCGCTGTCATTGAGAGCGTGATACGCCAATCCAGTTCAAACTTGGAACCGGATGTCGAGGCAATCACTATTCCTGTCGGGAAGCACGCAATCATTCCTCAGATATCTCCTCTGAAGTACATCAATCACCTTCTTCGTATAGCCCAATCCGGAGCTAAGGCGAACTCGACCTACACCGTTGAGTTTGAGCCGACTCTCCTCGGTAAGACCAAGATGATCATTCGTTCCGATGGCGTAGATGAGAAGGCCATCAAAAAGTATGTCTGGGGTCGCGAGAAGATGGGGACACTGATCGACTATCAGGTGGATATTTCAGGTGCGACGTATTTAGCATCGGGAGCTGCTCGTGCGGCTGCGATTGCGGTCGATCCTCTTACGAAAAATACGGTTCAGGCGTCGTCTACTCAAGCGGAAGACGCATCCACAGACAAGAAAAAGGTACTACGTACTCCCATTGACCCTACCAAGGTGTACACCGTTCCCTGGAGCAACTCTGATGAGCTGAGCGGATTCCTACAAGGTGTGCGTCAAGACGCGGACAAAAATAGCGTCCACTGTCGAGGTGTCGTACACGGAGACACCGACCTTCGGCCGGTAAAGCAGATCGTTGTTCAGGTTCTTCGAAGTAACCCGTTAGGTACGGTGAACCCAATCAACGATAACTCTTTGTTGCTGACATCGGGCGTATGGAAACTCTACAGCGTTGAGCACATCATTACAGCAGGAACGTTCAGGACTCTGTTTACAGGATACAGGAACTCGTTGGCTTCCGGGGCAGAATTATCCATCAAAACCCAGTCAGTGGACCTCAGCCAAAATGATACAGTCCTTGGTAAGCTGCTGAAAGCTATCAAGCCAGGCTTACGGGAGGGTTTTTAATGTCGGGATTTTCAGCTGCGGAACTATTGGAATATCCGGAAATTTTCCGAAGTACGATGTTCAAAACTGGAATTTGGCGTGCACGCGTCATTAACGTTTTGGACCCAGAGAACCGTGGCAGGGTACAAGTTCGCATTGTTCAGTTGCATTCGACTCCTTCCGGTTCCACTTTGGGTGCTGTCTCTTCAGCTGCTCAAGGCAAGGTAGAGACTGTCCGAGCAAGTACCGGAAGCGCCGAGGTCTCGATCACACAGAACGAACTGGGAGTTCCGAATCCACCGGGAAGTTTCGATGGAGTTCCGGATACCTCACTGCCGTGGGCAGAACCGTGCTTCCCTTGGGGAGGCCAGAAAAGGTCTGCTGAAAATGCAGCTCCAAATGGGAACGTGCACGAAGGGTTCTACATGATTCCCGAAGTGGGTAGTTGGGTTTTTGTAGCGTTTGAGAACGGATTCGTGCAGCACCCGATTTGGATTGGGTGCTGGTATGGTGCGGACGAGCTTCCTACGGAAATTGATACTGCCAATCCGGAGAAGGTTCGTCTCATCAAGACCCGTATCGGGCACATGCTCCTCTTCAATGACGCTGCTGGATCAGAGCGAGTATTCCTGGCCACAGCGGATGATGACGGGGTGAACACCGACGGTCCCAGAATCAGGTACCTCGAACTCAATGACACGAATACCCAACTGATTCTACGGAACGCGCCGGTAGGGGATGACGAGCAAGTCCTCATCATGGACCGGACGACCCAGAAGATCACCTTGAAGCAGGGTGTTGACCAACTCGTTGAGCAGGATGGATCTGTACCATCGACGACCATGAAAAACTCGCCAACACAGTCCATCATTCAAGATGAAGCCGCAGGTACGACGACAATCATCGATGGGGCGACCTCGGCCATATTCAACAGCACTGCCGGAACAGTCACGATCACGAACGGTGGTACAACCATTACGATTGCAGCCAACGGAGATACGTCAATTCAAGGAGTAGCAGCATCGTCGGTGAATTTAGGAAGTTCCCCACTTCAGGGGGTGTGTGTAGAGAGCTTAATTACTGCGGTTAGAGCGATGGTGGACATTTTTGACGCCCACCAGCACACAATCACCGGCGGATCGTCAGCCGGTACGACAACAATTCCGCTTACGACGCAGACCAAGCCCATCGTTGGAACGGACTCCTCGAATTTCGTTAAAGCCTCGATAGTGTAAGGGAACAGTTATGCCTTCCAGTGAACGGTTTGCCAGAGGAGCAGGAGTACGAGGAATCGGGTTCCCGATCGACAAGGGGGCAGAAGGGTACTTCACTCGTCGTAACAGTAGGTCTCTTAGGCAGTCATCGATTATGATGATATTGGCGACGCGTCCTGGCGAACGTGTCATGTTACCCCTCTTCGGTAGCCGGCTGCACGAGCTGATGTTCGAGCCAAACGACGATATACTACAGCAGCAGGTGATCGACGAGACAAAGGGTGCAATCGCTAGCTGGGAGCCAAACGTACGTGTTGTAGCGGTCTTTCCGGACATACGTCTAGACACCGTGAAGATTTACATCGATTTCGTAGACCTGGCGGACCTTCAACAGGAACCCCGCCGAATGGTCTTTGACCTACCCCGGGTGACATAATGCCGCTGACGGAAGCCGGATTTCTGCCGGACATCGACTATACCGCTCGCGACTTCGACACCATCCGTGAAGCCCTGGTCAAGCATCTCCAGAACTACTTTCCTTCGGACTGGCAGGACTTCGCGGAACCCAACCTCGGCACCGCACTGATGGAATTGGTCGCCTACGTTGGGGACCAGCTATCGTTCTACCTGGACCGTGTAGCGAACGAGATGTTCTTGCCTACGGTGACCCAGCGCGAGAACGCCCTTCGCCTCGTGAACCTGCTCGGGTTTGTCCCTCGCACGTCAGCAGCTGCGGTTGCCCCGCTACAGGCAACACTGGAAGCCCAGGCGACGGCGACTACGATCTCCCCCTTCGTGGTGATCACAGACAGGAACGGCAACCCATGGGAGATCCTGGAAACGATCGAGATCCCCGCTGGACGGTCTGACACGAACACGATCCCTATCATCAGTGAGATCCTCGGCGAAGGGGATGGGGTGTCTACGAACTACTCGTTCATCACCGACAACGATAACCTGGTACTCGGGTCCGCCTCGCTGAGCTTCGTCCTCAACACAGTCAGCTACAGTGTGATTGCAGGTGTTGACGGGAACATCGTCCTTCCCTTCGGAGGCTCCGGATTCCTAGATCACCTGACGGGCGACATTACTCTCGTGTTCGCCCCTTCCCAAGTACCGGACGATGGAATTAACATCACCATAACCTACACCTATGACCAGAAGATCAACGTCTTCCAAGGTCGGACACGGTCGGACACGTTTACCTCAACCGGACAAGCGCTCCAAACCTACACCCTCACCTCGACACCGGTTATACTGGACGCGATCGTTGTCGACGAGTTCCCGACGCCCAACCCGAATCGGCTGGAAGTCTGGATAGGCGATGCTGGAGCCCCGTTCGGTAACGCCACGGGACAGCTCTGGAGACGCGTGGAGTCTCTCGTGACTGCCGGGCCGACCGAGGAGGTATTCGCGGTCCGTGTGGATGAGGACGACCAGGTCATCATTGAGTTTGGTGACAACCTCGCCGGCGCGATCCCGGCAGCCGGCTCCTCCAACATCACGGTCATCTACCGAACAGGAGGGGGAACCCTCGGAAACATCAACATCGACGACATCACGACGAGCATCACGGGCTCGTCGGGCTTCTTCGGTGTCACAGTCAACGTCCGCAACTCAGACCGAGGCTCCGGCGGGGCCGCCCGCGAATCACTCGACGAGATTCGCATCAACGCCCCTGCCTTTTTGCGAACAAACGACACCGCGACCACCGAGGACGATTTCGACACCCTAGCTTTGTTCAGCTCAGCCGGCCAGGGGGCTGTGACGCGCGCTAAGAGCCGCCTGACGCCTTCCGCGCAGATCACGACAAAGACAGTGCACACTAGTGAGGTGCTCGGCACAGTGCCCGCTGGGACGCCTCTGGAGTACTTCCTGCGTTTGCCGGCGACCCCGGCTGTCGTATCGACCATCAATGTCAGCTACGAGGTTCCCGCTGGCGTCCAGACAGTCACCGCGAACGACCTTGGTGCTGGACTCGCTGGCTTGGTAGGGGGAGGCGGTACCCTCGACACGGTACTATCCCGGCTCCGATACGACAACCAGGACATTACTGGCGAGGTTCCCGGTGGGTTCGCCGGAGACGATGTCATTTTCGACTTCAACGGTCTCGTCGCTGGAATACCAATCTTCCCCGGAACAATGAGCTTCCAGTACACCATCGATGGCGTCGACTTCATAGGTCTCGACTCAGACAACGGGGACGGTACGGGTCAGCTCACCGGAACATTCGTAAACAGTACACTTTCCACGATCAACTACGCCTCGGGTGTGGTGCGTGTTGTGTTTGGTACCCGACCGACTCTTATCTCGGGTAACGCGGAGACTTATGATCTCGATTCCCTGAATGCGGGTGGTGCGACTGACTTGGTGTACTCCATCGACGGCGCGGGCGACGTAACGATCACGTTCGTCTCGGGCGACTTCGTAGACCACACCGCTTGCACAGCTGCCGAGATCGCTACTAAGATAAATGCAACCACCGCAGGATTTGCCAACGGTACTACGGGGAGCGTGGTTCTCACCGGAAGTACGATCGGTGTCGCCGGCACCATTGAAGTCAAAGTAGCTGGAGGCAACCCGGATGCCAACGCTGAGCTGGGATTCTCCCTCTCACAAGTAACCGGTACAGAAGATCCTCCGGACTCGGCGAGCGTCATCAGCTTCGATTACCAAGCAGCTCTGCGTTTGGTTCTCCTCACGGTTCCGGTATCCGGGTCAGACATTACGATCTCAATGGAGTCCGGCCCCACCCTCACACAATTCCCCTCGAACAACGTCGAAGTCTACACTTGGTCCACCGGACCGGATGGGGCTCTGACCACACCCGGGTCTGCGTTGAAGGACTCTCTGAAGACCTTCCTCGACCTCCGACGTGTATTGGGGACTTCAGTGGAGGTTCTGTCTGGTTTTATCGTAAGAACGAGCTACTTCTTGGAAGTCGTATTCGATGCGGCTGTGTCGCAAACAGAGACCCAGAACCGTATCATAAGTGCGATCGAGGAATTCTTTGCTGACCCGGTACAAGTACAGGCAGGTCAGGACGTTCCATTGGCGGCAGTGTACGACGCAATCTTCCCCCTTCAGGGAGTCGTCGAACCAACGGTTGAAGAGGTAGCTATTCGTGTTCCTATTGGAACGGGAGACGGAGTCACCGCAATCTTCAAGCCGGACGCGGCACTGGAAACCCCTGGACGCTTCATCAATACTGAAAAGTTGCCGGGAGACGTATCAACGCCCAACACTGTGAAGGTCTACGTAGATTCTGAGCAGGTCGGCGGAGGAACAACAGGCGACCCAAGCGTGACCATCGGAACTGTGACTGGAGCGTCATTCTCCATGCTCACAGATTCCTTTTTCAACGCAGCCACTGGAGATTTCGACATTCGGCTAACACCCTCACCGGCGATTGGGCAGGTCATCTCTATCGAGTACCGTTTGAATCAAGACCTCGGCGGTACCAAACTATGGAATATTGACATCAACGAGTGGGAGATTGCTGTTCTCGGGGAAATACACATCAATGGTATACAGGTGAGAAACGCATGAGACAGATGGCAGGGACAGTAATCGCTACTGGGACTCCTCGATGGCGTCGGTTCTCCGTAATAGAGTCCGACTTCACCGCAGCAGCCGCTAGTGAAGCCATCACTTTGTTCACTCTTAGTGCTGGCGAGATCATTCACGCTGTGAAAATCAAGCATTCTACGTCATTCACGGGCGGCACTATCGCAGACTTCACCTTGGAGGTGGGGATATCGGGCGACTCAGCCAAATATGCTTCAGCGTTCGACGTATTTCAAGCAGCAGCGGATAACACCTTTCAACTGTCTAGTTCATTCAATTCAGAAAATCATGGGTCTGGAACCACGATCGAAATCACTGCACGTTCGGCGACTGACGATGTTCTTGACGCGACCGCTGGTGCTGCTGAGATTTGGGTTCAAGCGAGTAAGGCAACGTAAATGGCTATAACAGTAGAGTACAAGAACTTTCGTACTAATCGCCTTGAAGACACCAGCGGTGATACGAGATTGGATTTTTCAATAGCCGACTCTGTAATCAACGCCCCCTCTGGAGGAAACGTCCTAATCCAAGTTCAAGGAAATACCAAACTAGGAACAAATAACGGCTCCAACTCCATCGAAAAATACGATAACGCCTCAGAGGACCGACGCATAGCGATCGTGTCGGCTAGTAATTCAGTACCAACGACAGGAGGGGGAGGCACTGTTACCGCATCTTCTATCCGTCCAGCAGGAGCCTTCATTCTGGGTATCTCCTGGGACGTGGTAACAACGATCGCGGGGGCGGGGTTGACGACGTACGACATCGGAGATGGTACTGTTGCGGATCGGTATGGTGCTGCGATTGCAACGGCTTCCGGCACTCTGGGCGATATGGACGACGCCACTGCTGATCCGTTTGAATTCCTCATCGCTGCTGGAGACATCGTTCTGACCGCTAACGCGGGCCAATTCGACAGTGGTAACATTGTTATCGTTGTCTATTACATCAACCTGACGCAACTTTAAGGGATAAACGATGGCAGAATCGAGAGGAATGAGCATCAAGCGATCAAACGATGGATCGCTTCTGTTCAATGTCGCACTGTTCGATGCGTCAGGGAATCCCATCACGACGGCCGCAGATCTTAATATTCTGCACTTCGTGCCTACAACTGGTGATATTGAGACCTACGATTACGACGACGATACGTTCAAGACAGGTGCGGTTACGACGTTCGACCAGGCGATGGTCCATGAGCAAGCGGACAACAACACGGTGGATACGGGAATCCAGCGCCACAGGCATGCTACGCTCACAGATTTCACGATCGGAGACAAGTACGTTGGAC
>SDBT01015675.1_pt1 | contig 12038 bp, 9 predicted proteins | sample 2277101 | NCBI WGS metagenome assembly SDBT01 (sample SAMN10404973, study PRJNA504765) | marine sediment metagenome | isolation source: marine sediment core GS10_PC15, 103 cmbsf | place: Arctic Ocean: Southern Knipovich Ridge | collected 2010
TGAGCAGGCTGCTGGATTTGTTGAATGGGCAGTTGGTCGCTGGCGGAATTGTTGTTGTAAGAACTCATAAACGCACCGAATTGTTGCAGCGATACGGCCGATTGGCGATAATGGAACAGCGGCAGTGGGGAACGATGGCTGTAACTATATTGAGGCACCAGCAGCGATGACAAATAGAGATATAGCTGTAAAAATAATCAGGCGATTGCGCCGCAATGGCTTTGAGGCCCTGCTGGCAGGGGGATGTGTGCGCGATATGCTTCTGGGCCGGCAGGCAAAAGATTACGATGTTGCAACTGATGCCCGGCCCAAAGACGTAATAAAATTGTTCAGGCGCACATTAAAAGTCGGAGCGAAATTCGGCGTGGTGATAGTTTTGCTCGAAGGCAGACAGGTTGAAGTAGCCACGTTTAGAACGGAGACCGGCTATGCCGATGGCAGACATCCAACTACTGTCGAATTCACAAGCGCCGCCGAAGATGCTGCAAGAAGAGACTTTACTGTCAATGCAATGTTCTACGACCCTTTGAAAAAAGAGGTGATTGATTATTTCAATGGCCGGGCCGACCTCAAAAAAAAGGTGATACGAACTGTGGGTAATCCGAAAGAACGCTTTGGCGAAGATTATTTGAGGATGCTGCGGGCAGTACGCTTTTCCACTCAACTTGGCTTTGCAATTGAGACAAAAACCTTCTCAGCAATTTGCAGCGGTGCAACGAATATCACTAAAATAAGTGGTGAACGTATTGCAATGGAGCTGGAAGCAATCCTTGTCAATCCAAATCGCTCTGCCGGGATTTCTCTATTGGCTGAGACTGGATTGGCTGATGCGATTTTTCCCGAACTTGACGCTGAACAGATTGAGTTGGCTATCAGTGTATTGAGTAAACTGCGGAAAAAAGTTGATTGGCCTCTGGCATTGGTTGGGGTATTGGCTGGCTGTGAGACCAACTTTGCACTTAAAAAATCCACCGTCTTGAAACTTAGCAGAAATCAAAACAGGCATATAAAATTCCTGCTGAGCAATAGAGGTAAATTGCTGAATGATAAAATGTCGTTGGCCCAGTTGAAAATGATTGTTGCCGAACCATATTTTTGGGACCTGTACGAACTGCAAAGAGCAATTCAAAAGGCCACAATCGTTGGCAGGAAGGGCATTACACCCTTGATAAAACTGAGGAAAAGAATAAAAGCCCTTGGCGATGTCGAACTGCGCCCGAAACCATTGCTAAATGGCTATGACCTGATTAGATTAGGAGCGGTACCGGGGCCGACGCTGGGGCAGTTGGCACAGGAGATTTACATTGCCCAATTGGAAGGGCAGGTGCAAACGAAAGAACAGGCCCGGCTGTGGGTACAGAAATGGTTGGAAAGGCACAAAACGGCCGAAAAATGATGGTTTGTATTAAAGGATATGCTTGTGAAATTGTACGGTTTTCCATATGTGCATAGTGTTATTTCAATAGCAGCTATTGTCATCGGTTGTACATTTGAGCTGTTTGGGAACCCACTGCCGAAACATGGTTTGCAATTCGAAACTCCTTCTCAAACCTGGGACGAGGCAATACCGTTGGGTAATGGATTGCTTGGGGCATTAGTATGGGGTGACGGTGCACCTTTGAAGATATCTCTTGACAGGACTGATTTGTGGGACCTTCGTCCGGTGCCGGAATTTCACACGAAAGAATACTCTTACAAGACTATGCGACAATGGGTTAAAGAGGGCCGATTGGCTGACCTTCATCGACTTTATGATGCCCCATATGGGAACGCCGGACCGACGAAGATACCGGCCGGACGTATCGAGCTGACAGTCGGTGGCAAGCCGGTCTTTAAGGAAGCATCGTTAAATCTTGCCAGGGCGATGGCAACATTACAGTTCGGGGGCAAAGGAAAGGCACGCATTTTTATCCATGCGAGGGAGCCTGTTGGGATGATTAGGATTGACTCAACTGAACCAATCGGGCTCAAACTACAGGCCCCTCCTTTTGCAGGTGAGATTGCAGAAGAGGCCGGGCCGGGCAAAATCAGTGCCGGGGATTTGGCCAGCTTGAGATATAAAACACCGGTCGAATCCGGCGGTGATAACTGGACAGGTTATCTGCAGGAAGGCTGGGGCGGATTTAAATTTGCTGTGGTCGTCGCCTGGCAGGAATCAGGGAACAAATGGCTTGGGGCCTGGTCTATTACAACGTCGAACGAGTCAAAAAATCCTCTGCAGAAGGCCCGTGAGAATTGTGAAAGGGCCCTTAGAGCGGGATTTGCTAAATCAGTTAATGAACACCGAAAGTGGTGGGACTCGTTCTGGAGCAGGTCTTCGGTCAGCGTTCCGAATTCCATTATTGAAAGGCAGTGGTACCTTGAGATGTATAAATTCGGTGCAGCGACCAGGCCTGATACGCCGCCAATAACTTTGCAGGGGCCGTGGACTGCGGACAATGGTAAAATTCCACCATGGAAGGGAGATTATCATCACGACCTGAACACCGAGCTTAGCTACTGGCCTGCTTACAGCGGCAATCAACTTGAGGGGGCACTTGGATTCGTTAACTGGCTTTGGGATACAAGAGAAGCGGCGAGGGCCTGGACGAAACGGTTCTTTGATTTGCCCGGCCTGAATGTTCCGATGACGGCCAACTTAGAGCAAAAGCAGATTGGTGGCTGGCACCAGTATACACATTCGGCCACTACGGCCGCCTGGCTGGGACATCATTTTTACCTGCACTGGCGATACAGCATGGACAGAGAATTTCTGCGAGAGCGTGCTTATCCGTGGCTGAGAGAAACGGCTATTTTCCTTGAGGCGGTTACCGAGAAGGACCCTGACGGTAAGCGAACACTTCCTCTTAGCTCTTCACCTGAGATTAACGATAACCGCCTGGATGCGTGGTTTCCGACGATTACAAATTATGATACTGCGTTGATAAGGTGGACGTTTGAGAAAACGGCGGAGCTTGCGGAAGAATTGGGTAAAAGAAAAGAAGCTGAGCACTGGCGTAAGGTGCTTGGAGAGATGCCGGATTTAGCGATTGACCCGCAGAGTAAAAAGATGCTCGTTGCGAAGGATTATCCATTGAAGGAGTCTCACCGTCACTTTTCACATCTGATGGCGATTCATCCATTAGGACTAATTCGCTGGGAAAACGGACAGGAAGACCAGGCTATCATGAGGGCTTCTCTGGGTGACCTTGAGCAAAAAGGAACGAGCTTGTGGTGCGGATACAGTTTTAGCTGGCTGGCGAACATGGCCGCTTGGGCACGTGACGGAGAAAAGGCGGAAAAGGCGTTGGAGATATTCTCCACAGCGTTTTGTCTGCGAAGCAGTTTTCACTGTAACGGTGACCAGTCCGGCAAGGGATACTCGAATTTTCGTTATCGTCCGTTTACTTTAGAAGGGAATTTTGCTGCTGCGGCCGGTTTGCAGGAAATGCTTTTGCAAAGCTACAGCGGGACTATAAGAGTTTTTCCCGCCATCCCAGCGGCCTGGAAGGATGTTTCTTTTAATACTCTCAGGGCGGAAGGAGCATTTTTGGTTTCGGCTGAACACCGCGAAGGACTAACGAGACGCGTCGAGCTAATTGCGGAGAAAAAGGGGATGTGTCGTCTTGAGAATCCGTTTGCGAATTCGCAATTTAAAGTAGAAGGGGTCCCAAAGGAACTGGTGCAAGAAATTGACAACGAACTCCACGTTAAGATGTCACCCGGTCGGCGGGTTGTGATTTTACGGACAGATTAGAAATAATGCAGCCATTTACTCTTTTAATAAAACCCTCCGGTTCAGATTGCAATCTCGATTGTAAATACTGTTTCTACAAGCAAAGAACTGCCCAGGTCGGCCACGGCAGACAGCGAATGAGCGATGAAGTGCTTGAAAAACTTGTAAAGGATTATCTGAAACTGGACTTTGAGCTCTCCGGTTTTGCCTGGCAGGGGGGTGAACCTACTCTGATGGGGCTGGAGTTTTACAAAAAGGTCGTTGATTTGCAGAAGAGATACGGCAAAGAAGGGCAGACAATAAGTAATTCGCTGCAGACCAACGCAATTTTGCTGGATAATAAGTGGTGTCGCTTTTTACACGACTACAGGTTTCTGGTTGGAATCAGTATCGACGGCCCCAGGGAGCTGCACGATTATTATCGCCTCGACCATTCCGGCGCAGGCACCTTTGATAAAGTAATGAAGGCTATCGAAAAGTGCAAAAAATATGAAGTGGAGTTTAACACACTTACACTGTTGAACAGAAAAAATGCCGAGTACCCGGATAAAGTATTTGATTTTCTTATTGAAAATGGCGTCAGGTATATGCAGTTTATTCCCTGCGTGGAACTCGACCCCCCCACGGGTGAAATTGCAGATTTTTCAATTACGCCGCAACAGTATGGTGAGTTTATGTGCAGGCTTTTTGACCGGTGGTATGACTACGGCCCGCAGAATTTGAGTATTCGTGATTTTGATTCGATTATCTCTTACTGTGTTACAGGCACGAGCACGATTTGTACGTACAGCAAACGATGCAGTGGTTATATTGTTATCGAGCATACGGGTGACGCTTTCTGTTGTGATTTTTTTGTTCGGCCTGCATTTAGACTTGGCAATATATTTGAAACTCCAATAGAAAGGCTTGCCGACAGCAGCATAAAACGTCAGTTTGGCCGGGCAAAACAGAACCTTTGCGACAAATGCCTTCTTTGTAGATGCCTTGATGTATGTCGAGGTGGCTGTCAGAAAGACAGGATTCCTTTTGGTGGTAAGAATGAGAATGCCGGCATAGTCGAAAGTTATTTGTGTGAAGGTTATAAACGCTTTTTCGATTATACGATGCCCAGATTTATGCAAATTGCTGCCAGTATTGATGTCGCCAATGCAACCAAAACACCACGTTTTATATAATATGCTGCTTCAGAATTAATTGCTTGAAGCTGTACGTCCTATAATTATTCTGCATCCATTAATGTTGTGGAAAAAAGCTTCAAATATAATCATAATTTACTCAAACACTCCATTTTTACTAAACCTGCAGGATGGTTTTTTATTGACAGAAAGGGTATTTTTCTGTAGGATAGGGTTTTAAAGGACGACTATTTGTTAAGACTAATGGAAACTGATTTTTGTAAAAAAATGTCAATTAAGGAACTGTAGGCATTTTAGGGAAGGGCTTGTCAAAGTCAAATTTTATGTAATTTAACAATTATACTGGTATTTTTGGCAATTAAACGAATCTTTTGGAGAAATTTTGATGTTTAATAGAAAAAATATTGCGGTGATTTTAGCATTTGTTCTTTTTACGATAAATGTTGGTTTTGCTCGTACCGTTGAGGATGACTGGAACGATTATTTGCATTACACCAAGATTGGCCGGCTCGATTTAGCCAGGGGTTATGCTCAGGCCATTTTGTCTGCCAGTCCCGACCCCGTTAAGTTGCTTGCTCTAAGTGAAGATACCCCACGAGCTTATGCGATTTTATTAAGAATAATCGAGACATCAACAGACGCTGAACTGGTCGAGGTTAGCCGAAAAATTCTTGATATAATCGAGCAGGGAAGATTTGTCCGCCGGACTGACCCCAGGATTATTACAACGGAAGTAAAAAGGCTCAGTAGTACGGTTCGTGCCCGGCACACAGCGGTCAAGCGGCTCCAAAACGCCGGTGAATATGCCATAATGTATATGCTCGATGCGATGGCTGACGATTCCCGTAAACAGGAATTGCCGGATATTATATGGGCTCTTCCACAAATTGGAACAGATGCAATCAGGCCTCTGGCTGCCGCCCTGCAGACAAAAAATGTAGCGATAAAGGCTGAGATAATAAAAGCACTCGGACAAATCGGTCACTCCCAATCATTAGCCTATCTAAAATATGTTATCGAAAACGACGACTCAGCGGACCTTCGTCAGTTGGCCGAAAAAAGTATCCGTCAGATTGACCCTGCCGCCATAAGGCTCTCTGCTGCAGAGTTGTTCTTCCGACTTGCTGAAAGTTATTATTATCACGCCGAATCTCTGGCCCCGGCCGAAGACGCCGATTTTGCCAATATTTGGTTTTGGGACCCGTCCGGTAGCCGACTGATTCGCGAAAAGGTTGACAGGGGTTATTTTAATGAGCTTATGGCTATGCACTCCTGCGAGTGGGCCCTGAAGGCCGACTCCGGATTCGGCCAAGCCATTGGCCTTTGGCTTCCTGCCTATTTCAAGGCTGAGCACACTGGTGTAAGTATGCCTAATTACTTTGGCGTCGGTCACGCTGATGCCCTTGTTTATGCCACTACCGCTGGTCCCGAATACCTCCATCAGGCGCTTGCACGGGCCGTTAAAGACAGAAATGCTTATGTTGCCCTTGGTGCTATCGAGGCCTTGACGACCACTGCAGGTGAAAAATCGTTGCTTTTCCGGCTCGGCATCGAACAGCCGCTTGTTCAGGCCCTGTCCTTTAATGATAGGGCAGTAAGGTATAGTGCAGCGATAGCAATAGCTGCAGCCGGCCCTAAAGAAATGTTTGCCGAACGTTCCCTGGTTGTTAAAAACCTTGCAGAGGCCCTCGGGCAAAGTCCTAAGGCTGCTCCCGAAAGCCCGGAAAAGTGGACTGCCGAGATAGCAGATAGTTATGCCCTGCGTGCAGCCAAAGTTATGCTTAGATTAGCAGAAACTCGAAATCCTGTTATTGATCTGTCGGCCGCTCAAAACACCCTTATAAGTGCAACAAAGGACAATCGCCCGCATATTCAAATGCTTGCCGGCAAAATTCTGGCCCGACAAAATAATGTAAATGCACAACGGGCGATAGCTGATATGGCTCTTGATGAAACAAACCCTATGGATGTTCGGGTAGCCGCTTTTAATTCTCTGGCTGTCTCGGCAAAACTTAATGCCTCTTTACTTGATGAAGAAAAGATTGACGCGGTTTATTCGCTTGTTAGTTCACAGCAGACCGACCCGCAGTTACGAAGTGCCGCTGCTTCTGCTTATGGGGCACTTAATCTGCCCAGCCGAAAAGTTAAGAATCTCATACTTGACCAGGCAAAAAGCTAAGGCGTATCGTCTGACTTCGGTCCCGGAATCTTTTTTTTGACATTAGTTTCCACACGTTTGGGCCCGGTCAAATCGGCAGGCTTATTTGGCTCGATTTGTATGGTCTCTTTCTTTTGCGTTTTCTTTTCAGCGTTTTTTAACAGTCCGCTGATAACCTGCTGTGTGGTTTGTTTGTTATCCTGGGAATAAGCCGCCTTATTAACCAAATCTCCCCACCAGGAAACGTATGATATGCTCATTTGTTGAAAATGACCGCCAAAGCCTGCCCCTTTTACGAATGCGTTTTGAGAAATCGGTGAGATGCAGACTAAGATGGTTATGAAACTCCAGATGAGAAAACCACCTAAAAAACCCAGAAAACCGGCACCGATAACATCAAGTACCTTTGGGAATGAGATATTGAATTGTCCTGTAAGAAAAACAAATGATATACCGTGCAAAATCAAAAAAGCTGCCGCTGTAATGGTTAATATGGAAAGAATGTTACAAAATGGTGTATCAGCAACTACAGGGATATTGGCAATCATCGGCCCCAGAAAAATACCTAAAAAGACCGAGATTACGACATTGAACATCATTATCAGTGTCTCATAGAATCCGATTTTAACGGCAAAGTAGACGAAGAGCACGCCAACCAGTATCCCTATCCAAAATGTCATGACCTTTATCCTAACACTCTTTTTAATTCTTTCAGACTTGTTATACTGGACGTTACTGCTTTAAGTCCTTGTTTTTGCAGATTGGACTTGCCTTTTTTATCACCTTCTCTTCTCAGTTCAGTCAGCAGCGTTGGATTGTTGGTAATACTGGCCTTTAATCTGTCGTCGAGGTCCAGCATATCGTAAATTGCTGTTCTGCCTCGGTATCCGGTTCCGTCACAGTCTTCACATCCACAGGCCTGAAACATATTGGCGTAGTTGATTTTTCTTTTGTGGAAATCGTGTATCTGGCTTTGAGTTAATTGGGCCGGTATATTGCAGTTCCTGCAGAGTTGCCGAAGCAGTCGCTGCGTAAGAATAAGATTCAATCCTGAAGACAGAAGCAGAGGCGAAACGCCTAAATCCATTAGCCGTACCAGCGCCGATGCGTTGCTGTTGCTGTGTATTGTTGCCAGAACAAGGTGACCGGTCTGGGCCGCCCGAAGCGCAATACCTGCCGTTTCTTCGTCTCGTATTTCACCAACGCAGATTACATCAGGGTCCTGCCTCAAAATACTCCGCAGACTTTTTGCAAAAGTAATATCAGCTTTCGGGTTAATCTCAATCTGGCTGACATTCTCAAGTACATATTCAATTGGGTCTTCGATGGTAATAATATTGCGTGTAAATCGGTCGATTTCATTGAGCATAGCATAGAGGGTCGTTGTTTTGCCGCTGCCGGTTGGGCCACACATAAGTATCATCCCGGATGGTTTGTTTATGAAATTCTTGATGATTGCCTGTTGTTTTGCAGTCATTCCGATATTGTATAACGTAAACCTGCCGGCGCTTTGGTTGAGTATCCTTGCAGAGAGCTTTTCACCGTTGAGCACACCCGCTGTTGCAACTCGGAATGATATCGTTGAATCTGCTGTTTTTGCCATAAAAGCCCCATCCTGTGGCCTGCGCTTCTCCGAAATGTCCATACTTGAAATGGCCTTGATACTGTTTATTACCGCTTTACAGGTGGCAGTATCCATTTGCTCAACTGTTTTCAATACTCCGTCCACACGCAATCTGATGGTATAGCTCGATTCGTCTTTCGGGTCGATTAGAATGTCGCTGGCCTCCTGTTCAAGAGCATCGACGATAATTTGCTTGGTTAAGTTGAGAACATGGCTGTCATGCCGTTTGTTTTTGCCGTGACCATATATATCTTTAAGCTCGGCACCTGATGTATTAAGCAGCATTAGAGTTGATTCATCCTGAAGCCCGAGAAAACCGGTAGCTCTAATGTTCGTTGCCGCGTTTTTTATTTGCTCCTTAAGTCTTCCAAGGATACCGCCTTCACCTGATAGGGAGCTTCTTATCAGATAGATTGTTATCAGGACAAATAAAAGTATCGGCCCTACAAAAAGTGTGGCGATGTTGGCCATTGATTTATAGTTCTTTGGCACGAACGGACTGAACTGAACACGCTGAACAAAATACAGGCAGAGATATACCCAGCCAATGAGAAGAGCAAGTTTGATTGGATTGAAAGGCAGAGATACCACCTGCAATACAGTATTCAATAGCAGGCCTTCCTGTAAAAACTTCACAAAAGCCGGGATTTCCATACAATATCCCACACAACAAAAACTATAAACCAGGCGCCAAAACAAAGTATTGTAAGATAGTCTTTTTGTACCTGTAAATCAGAAAATGTTAAAACTTATCAGAAGACCCATGTTCTCAGTTATCATTTTCTGGCAAATCAAAAATTTCCAAATCATCATCTGAACCGTCTTCCGGCAACTCTAAATCGCCCGGTTTTTCATCGAAGTCGTCTTCCAGCAGCTCGAAATCATCCGGTTTGGCGAGGTCTTCTGTTGACGCTGCCGTCGAATCCCTGGACGAATCTTTTTTCCCCGTTTCTGGTTGTGATGGTTTTTGTTTATCCTGACTTGGAGGACTAATCTTTTGTGGCTGGCCGTCAATCTGGAACACAAAAGTTAATGGTCCTACTGCCAAAGAATCACCGGCTTGAATCACCGCTTCATCTATGGCTTTGCCGTTAAGGATAGTGCCGTTACAAGAGCCTAAATCCCGAAGTGTTAAAACCCCTTTGTTAAAGCTAAGTTGGCAGTGCCTTTTGGATATAGTGATAAGAGGGATATGCAAATCGCAATCGCTGCGCCGACCGATTACCGTAACATTGCTCGGCAATGAAAAATTCTTCTGCAAGCCGTTCTTTTTCAATAGAACTAAATTTACCGCCATCTCACCTCCTGCTTAATTTGAATCTTTCCGATGCTATATATTATTATACAGGCAAAAATAAAATATTACAAGAGATAATCATATTTAAATACTCAAATTTATGGAGGTTTTTGAAAGAAATTTTTGCGGATTGTTTACCTCGGGGCGCACCCCTTGTGTGGAACGGTATAAGCGGCAGCTTGTTATTTAATGTAAGTCCTTATTACAGAAGGAGCTGCGCTATGTTGAAACGTAAAGCTCTAATGGAATTATTATCGTCAAACCTGCTTGATGTTCACAAAAAGACAAACAAAGATTTATCACTGCCAAGCAAAAAATTCCAGTGCAACGCCCTGATAGGCCTGTTGCAGGCACGAAAGCCAACCGTTTGTCAAAAGCCATAAGTCTCAGAATTTTTACACTTGATTTGTAAGCACGTGCTGGTATAAATTTCTATATTTCAAAGTAAGAGTTTGTAAGCAATTCCGAGAAAGATAAGTATATCTTTGTGGTGTGTTGTCACAAACCAGGTAAAAAGAAGTTTATAATAGCTAATGATGAGAATTGTGGAGACGACATCAGGGTTCAACAAAAAGGATTGTGTGTTGACAATCGGCAACTTTGACGGTGTTCATATCGGTCATCAGGAGATTTTAACCGCAGCTAAACGTACTGCAGCGCAAAAGGGGGCCGATTTGGTTGTGATGACTTTTGAGCCGCATCCTGTTGCGATTCTGCATCCGGAGAAAACGCCGCAGGTTTTGACACCTTTGGAGCTTAAAAAATACCTCCTGGCAAAATATGATGTCGATTATCTGATTGTTTTGAAGGACAGCCGGAAATTGCTCAATCTTTCGGCGGCCGATTTTGTAGAACAGTTTCTGGTTAAAGAGGTCCAACCGGCGGTAGTGGTTGAGGGCGAAGACTTTAACTTCGGATATGGCCGGGGCGGAAATATTCGTACGCTGTACAATCTGGGGATTGAAAAGGGTTTTGAGGTTAGCGTAATCCAGACCAAAAAGGCCAGACTTTCTATCGGGCATTCGGTTGAAATTTCCAGTACGATAATTCGCAATATACTGACAAGTGGCAAGGTGGCCGATGCCGCTATCGCTTTGGGCAGGAGATATCGGCTAATCGGCCCAGTGGTGGCCGGGCGAGGCAAGGGAAAACAGTTGGGTTTTCCTACGGCCAATATACAGCCGTCCCGGCAGATTATACCCGCCGAAGGTGTCTATGCCGGTTTTGTGGGAATCGGCGAAAGCGAAAAAGAGGCCTGCGCAGCCCAAAAGCTAATCCCTGCAGCTCTCAGCATCGGACGGGCCGAAACCTATAGCAGTGATAATCCGCTGATGATGGAAGCGCATCTGCTTGAGCAGACCAGCGGTGATTTAGTCGGCAGGTGGATGGCGATGGATTTTGTTAAAAGAATCAGAGAACAACTGAAATTTGAAACCGAAACAGACCTTTCCGCTCAGATTGCAAAAGACTGTGAAAAGACGAAGGAAATTTTAACTTTGAGTAAATAATGTTCACTTGGGACTTATTATGTGGGAATTAATCAGGGCAAATAAACGAAACTCAATCGTACTGATGGCGCTGATGGCGGCTGTCCTGCTGCTGTTGGGTTTTATCATCGGCATAGTTTTCTTTGGTCCGGACGCTGGATTTTTCGGGCTGATTATCGCAACAGGAGTTTGGCTAATCCTTCTGATGGTAAGCTTTGCCCGCGGCGACCAGATTCTTCTGGCCTCGAGCAAGGCCAAGCCGGTAACTCACGACGTTCACCCGCAGTTATTCAACGTGGTCGAAGAAATGTCCATTGCGGCGGCACTGCCGATGCCGAAGGTTTATATAATCGCCGACCCGGCCCCAAATGCCTTTGCAACCGGGCGAAACCCGAAAAACGCCTCGGTTGCGGTAACGGCAGGGCTTTTAGGCCGGCTTAATCGCGACCAGTTGCAGGGCGTAGTCGCTCATGAAATGAGCCATATCCTGCACCACGATATCCTTTTTGTAACACTGGCAGGTATTATGCTCGGCAGTATCGTCTTGCTTTCACACATTTTCCTGCGGGGTATGTTCTACAGCTCGATGGGTTCGCGGCGAAGGTACTCATCCGGCGGCGG
>SDBT01015676.1_pt1 | contig 12038 bp, 16 predicted proteins | sample 2277101 | NCBI WGS metagenome assembly SDBT01 (sample SAMN10404973, study PRJNA504765) | marine sediment metagenome | isolation source: marine sediment core GS10_PC15, 103 cmbsf | place: Arctic Ocean: Southern Knipovich Ridge | collected 2010
ATTTGTGTCAGCAAGCACAAAAAGTTCGAAATTTCACAACCTCAACTTCATGGCAGGTATCGACACCGTAACCGCAAACCAGTAGATCTCGTTCCCTCCTACGGTATGACCTCAAAGACAAAACTGCATACTTCATAGTTTCCCCGCCATCCCGCATATCCATGATAAGTGTAGAAACCCAGTGGAGCGGTAACCGGTACGGGGTGGGTTACGTGTCCGGATCTTGATTCATGAGGATACATGTTGCGCAATTTCAGGGGCTTTTTAGGGTTTTCGCCACTAATCAGCCAACCCTTACTCGGACACCTCTTAGACGGTAGTGGTGGATTAGATATAGCAACTGTGGCAAGGCCCACAGTGCTAGTCAAATCCGTGTTGTTAGTAACGGTTATCTGAAATCCAAGGCTTCCCCCCCTGGGGATTTGAGTGGGGATGGTGTCCGGCACAAGGTCGACAAGTTCGCATGGGAAGACTGGTACGGCGAGGAAGATGTCCCAGTCTGAGTCTGAATAGCGGGGCTTTCCATGCCAAACCACATATCCATTGTTGTTGATCTGGAGATACCTGTCAATATTGGCGTCGTTTGTAAGCTGTATTAAGGTCGTACCGTCATAAAGGAAGATCTCCTGGCTCTTGCCTGAGCCGTCCCATCCCGTCCAAGTCACATACCCACTGCCGTTGATCTGGGGGCCATAGTCGGGATTACTGTTGTTTGTAATCTGGGTTGTAGTGCTACCATCATAAAGGAAGATCTCACTGTCTGAGCCGCCTTCATATCCATACCAAACCACATATCCATTGTTGTTGATCTGGGGGCCATAGTCGGGATTACTGTTGTTTGTAATCTGGGTTGTAGTGCTACCATCATAAAGGAAGATCTCCGTGTCTGTTGTTGGATCGTCAGGGTCTAGATTTCCATGTCCGTACCAAACCAGATACCCACTGTCGTTGATCTGGGGGACATAGTCGTCATAACTGTTGTTTGTAAGCTGTGTTATGGTCGTACCGTCATAAAGAAATATCTCCGTGTCTGTTGTTGGATCGTCAGGGTCTAGATTTCCCCATCCCCTCCACACCACATACCCGTTGTCGTTGATCTGGGGAGAAGCGTCTCGATAACTGTTGTTTGTAAGCTGGGTTGTTGATGTGCCGTCATAAAGGAAGATCTCATCGTCTGTTGTAAGATCATCTGGGTCTAAGTTCCCTTTTCCATGCCAAACCACATATCCGTTGTTGTTGATCTGGGGAAAAATGTCGTTATTGTTGTTGTTTGTAAGCTGGGTTGTAATGGTGCCGTCGTAAAGGAATATCTCCCTCTCTGAGCCGTCATATCCGACCCAAACCACATACCCGTTGTCATTGATCTGGTGATATTCGTCTTCATAACTGTTGTTGGTAATCTGGGTAACCTTGTATGCTAGTGCACTGGCCACTGACGCTGTTACAAAGACGGCTATGATCAAAAACAACAAGATTGAAAGAGACTTCTTCATCTTCTTTTTCCTCCCTCTTGGGTTTTTATATATTGGAAATGGAGCTTCAAGGCGCAGGTAAATAGTACCCGTACTGTGTACCAGATCGAGGCGAGAATGTCAAACGGCAGCCAACAGCCCAAATCGTAACTTCCTAGCAAAAATCTGGGTTTTGGAAATAGTAAAGATGTCAAAAGGCAATCTTTGACTAGGCCGCTCACTCACAAGACACATGAGACCTCGAACCAAATCCCTTGCACGGGTTCACCCTCTACTTGGGGAGCGGGTGTGTTTGTCTTTCATTGGGTGGTGGACTTTGTTCTGCGTTGAAAAAACCCTTAACTAATACGAATTGATGAAAAGATTAAGAATGTCAGTATGTTATTTATTTATTGCAGCTTTAACTGAAAGAGAGAAAAAGTGTGTATCAAGAGAAAAAATGTTAAAAATTAACTAACCTTCCTTCCTTTCTTTCTTTACATTCAACCAACCAACCAACCATTCACTTTTATTTCTACCCTTTATTTCTACCCTTATTTCTCCCTCTTTCCTTTCTCTCTCACTATAACCAGTACGATTTGCCATTAAGTTATTGGAATTATTAGTCTTTTGCGTCACTTTACAGGACACTTGAATCCCTTGGTATGTCGAGTATAAGCTGACTGCATAACCCGAGACAATTCCTCCCTGAGATACTTGTAAACAATGAAGCTGTCATGGATAGCAAGAATGGGAATTGACTGGTCTGCAAAATGTTTGATCACGTCAAGAGCGATCTTGCTGTCAAGATTCATAACCTTGAGACCCGTGTTTTTGCAAAAATAATGTGAAATGGGTGAGTGCGCTTCCCTGAACGCAGGGATTATATCATCCTTGACCTTCAAACCTTTCTTGCGCATCAGACGGTAGAACTTTCGGTTGTCGTATAGAAACTTGTTTCCCACTCTGACGGCCGTGACCTCGTCTTTTGAATTGAGCAATCCAAAAAAGACCTTCTTGAGCAAAGGCCGCAATTCTGGGTCCTCAGACATGACAGAAGCATAGGGGTCGTCGTCAAATTGTATCCCCTCCCAAGCATAGAGGATGCGCGGATGAAAGCCCTCAAAGTCAAGCTCGATGGTTCTCTTGTTGTCAATCAGTATATTTGCCCGCTCCTCCCCACTCAAATGCTGATACCCATCAGCGGTCGCGGTGTAGAGACGACCGCTGTGTCCGAAATCACTGTTGTAGACAGCGTGCAAATTTGTCTCAAGACTGTACACGGAACCACTGCCATCCGGTAGGATGTACTGTATCGTGACGCGACTATTCACTGTGTTTACTCTGCGCAGAATTTCCCGCACCCGACGGGTCTCCCTAGTGTCTTTGTAATCAAGCAAGACTCCGTCTGCGCTCCTCAACTCGACGGTATCAACGGGATTGAAGCGCACGTCCTCTGCTTCGACTTGACCAAACAGCTCAATGAGTTTCTTCGTGGGCCATATTCTGGTCTGTCGAGCCTTTCTTGCGAATTTATAACCTTTCTTTGTGTGAACGTACTCTTTCTTTGCCAGCATATTTACCCCCTTTAGAGTGAAATACGATGTTCTCCTGTATCTGCTCGAACACCAATCTCCGCGCTTCAGAGAAATGGATAGACTCTGTTTTCGTTTTTGGCCATGCAGCAGGTTTGCGCAGAGCACTTCAAGGTCGACTTGTTTTTGTTCAAGTTTGTAGATCTTGCGAGATTCTTCCAACAGACTGTCGAGCAGCTTGTTAGAAATGATTTTCTTTCGTCGGGATAGCGCGAAATTTTGATCAAAGCGGACTGAGTTTTGCAGGAAATGGACGCGGCGCTCGGGTCTTGATTCCCTGATGTCCCTCAGGACTCTTTCGTGAAGCCTTTCTCGCGCCTTTTCGTATCTCATATCTCGCTCCTCTGTTTTTGTTGGTTAGGACAAGAGAGTGAGAGAACAGGGAGCGAACCCAAAACTCTCACCCCCTCATCCAACCATGGGTTAGCGGCGAAGGTGGCCAAACCTGCACCGTTGTTAAGTGTTCATCAACTCTTTGATGGCCTCTTTCGTATCGGGCAGACCACGGGAAATGGCTTCAGTAACTTGTCGCCCAAGGAAACCTTCCTACTCAAATGATCCAGCGCCCACATTATTCCGTGCGCCATGCTTTCCATTTTACTCATGGGGGAGTTGCTTTCCGTGTCGCGTATCTCCATCAGTTCTGGGTCACCTTTTAAGCAGGCGTCTTTATACTTGTGATAATCCACGCCAGCAAGGGGCAACGCCTCGGCCTCTTTAGTCAAAGCCTGCAAGGTGACTGTTGCTTTCTTATGGAAGTCATAAATTGCCCATGATCTGTCATACAGCTCTTGTTGTCTTTTCTGTGGTTTTGTAAGACCGCTGTCTTTCACTTCGGGTTCAGCATCAAAATCGAATGTGTATTCAAAAACATTAGTCGGCCATAAATCACACTCTGAAACTTCTGTGATTTCATCCATGACCCCATGTTCCCCAGCAATGCGATTGCACTCTTCCAAGAAGCGGGGACCATGATCAAAGACTTCCTTAGAGGGTTCAAGTGTCCACAAATACTGATGGACCATTTCGTGAAGCAAAAGATGGTCAACAAAAAGATCTAGTTCACTTTCAGAATAGTCTTTTATTGCATTTAGCTTTCCCTCAATGACTGACTCTCTGATCTTAATGGTAAGAGCATAACTCACTTCTTGAGGTTGATGAGGAAGTTGGATCAACGCCAAATTCTTTGTCATCGGCGCAATAATAATGAGGGGTGGTTTGAGTTTGTTATAAAAGAATTGTTTGTTGTATCCTAACCATGAAGAATATAAGTCACTCGTTTGAGTCCGAAATTGTACTTGGCTGGTTATGAGTGCGTTTGCCAAAACGCGATTGTAAGCTGTCTCAGTTTCTTCTTCCTCAGTTTCTTGCGAAGTAGGTGGTGCCAACAGCTTGTATGCTTCAGCCAAATTATTCACATTGAATAATTTCTCCCTGTCCTCATGCAGTCGCATGTATCTGTAAGCCGTGGGCTGTGAAAAGGGCAGATTCTTTTTTATCCACGGCAACCACTGCCCATGCCCCAAGGCGGCCTTCTGCTCTGTGAGTTCTTCACCCACCTGTATAGCCTTCTCCAAAGCCTGCTTCGCGTGGCCTATCACTTCGTCGTGGAGCCTGATGATATTCGCCGTCCGATCCTGTGTTACTACCAAATCTCCTCTTTTGAATCTGCCCATAATATTCACCCCCCCTAAATAGAAACCCCTCAAGACCTCCACCGGCCCAGCTATAGGCCACCTCATACGTCGCCGCATGAGGTGTCTTGAGGGGTTTTTTGAATTGGTTGACATCATAGCCGGTTTTGTGGATCTCTAAAATGTGTTTCTGCTAAGTCCTCATATCGCACTCCCTCTTATTCCACATACCCTCCTCCCCGCAGCGGGACCCCGCAAGAAGAGCAGAAAGGGTTAGGGGATCTTCCTAGCCCTCCACACTTGGAGCAAACCGGCTGCGCAACGATGTGTGAATGTAAATGAATTCCAGCCTCCTCTAAGACATCCCGTGCAAATTTCACTTTTCGTCTAGCCTCTTCCAGGTCCCATGTCTTGAAAACAAACCCGTATTCGCTGTCCGAGAACTCACCTTCAAGCTTCTTCTCTGCTGCCTTGAACCCTTCAAGCTGTTCCTCTGTATAATGTGTAGGATCAATACCACTGTAAAGAGGGTGCGGGCAGTTCACCCAATACCTTCCTACGACACCTTCTGCGCGTTTCTGTGAGTCTGTCATATTCATCTTTCCTTTCCGGCCTCACATTGTGTGGGCCTCTGTTAAAAAGTAAAAAGGCCCAACACTCTCCCGGTCCACAGACGAACCGCCGCATGCCTCACGACATGCGGTGTGTTGAGCCTTTTTTGTCGGTTTGAATTTCATGCGTCTGTGGTTTGGAGTGTTGCTAGCGTTTTTCGCCTTTTTTTCCTCCTTTCGTTCCTATTATACTGAGAAGCCGAAAAACCTTGAAAAATAGTCAGGACCAGGAGCGGCGGAGAGGCTGAAGACCCCTCGCCGCTCCCGGCCCGTTGCCCCTAGGAGGATTTGCCATGGGGTTTAACTATTCAAGCGTGATTTTCAGTGTCGCTGGAATCTTCCGATCCTTGCCGACGTAAATGCTTCCAACGATTCCTTTACCTTCATTGATGGTAAATCTGTGAAACCGCTTTGAGTCTTGATCAAACTTCGCGCTCAAATTGATGGTCTTATCGGTTGCATTATCCATTTTTTCTGTCATTTTTCATGACTCCTTTCTAACTTGGAAACGGTATGCTAACGCAGTGACTAAGCCCGCCTCCGCCGTGGACCACTTTCATATCTGGAAATGAAAAATCAGGCTCTTCGTAGGGCTCGAAGTGATGGCCAGATTTTTCGTATTGCGTCAAAATAACTTTCCTCTCCGGGTTCGCCGATGCAGCAGTTTCAACGGTCGGTACAGACGACGTGTGACCTCTACCCCTGAGTCCGGCCTCAACGGAGTCAATCCTTGCGTGGATCTCCTTTTGTGTTTGCTCTTTCTCTTTCAAAAGTTTCGCAGTGAGGTCCATTTTTCCCAGAGCACTTTTGACTTTCTGTTTGACTTCTGCCAGCGCATTCTGAGCATCTGGTTTTGACTTCATATGTTTCTGCATATCAGCAGAGTCGGCCTTTGCCTTTAGGGCCATGGCTTTGACGAGCAGAGCGACTTTTCCGATCTCCGCAATGATTTCTTTTGTTACTCCCACACCCACACTTCCGCCATTGCAACTACAACTTTTCGTTTCGCCTCGGCTGTTAGCTCGATATTCTGCCTGCTGCCTGCCTCGGCAATCCCGACAAACTTGCGACGTGCAGTCAGGGCAAGTTTGCCGCTTGCAAAAGTCAGCGACAATTTGCAGTCCCAGGGTGGCCTTTTCCGGTGAAAATCCAAAATCCTTTGTGAGCTCTCTGTACATTTCATCCGTTTGGTTTGCTGTTAGAATTGGCATAATAAAATCCTCCTTTTTTGTGTTATTTTTCTTGCCTCTTGATTCTTAAAGCTTCAACCGCCCAATGCGGCATGACTGCTGCTTTTCCCTGATCTTTGTCGAGTAAATATAACAACACAGCCTGCGTGAGTTTTTCATCCAGTCCGGGTTTGATGAGATCCCTGAAATTTGGATAATACCCGTGTAGCGCATGCCAGCTCGCCACCAACCGCTTGGTGTCAGAGACCGATGGGGGTGGAACGAATTTTCCAGGGATTTCAACCTCAACTACAGTGCGAGCCTTTGGATTGCTGGGTGCGTTGAAGAAAAAATCAAAACTGTCAACGCAAGCCCATTTTAAAGCCGACATGCAGTTGGAAAGGTCCTCTGCCCGGACAGCTAATTTTGACCACTCGCTTTTGTCTGCGATTGTATTGTGACTGCCCTTTCCATTAGAGACAAACTGCACGGCCCCTTGCTGTGCTGGTATGAAACGTAATAATTCTCGCATAGTTCATTACTCCTTTCTTGTTTTTATGGTTTGTGTTCTTGCCATGAGAGCTGGTCGCCACCAAGGCCATCTTGTGGGTACCAGAATTCAATTTGATCTCCCGCAGGCCAAGTGCTCGCCTCAGTTTCCACGAATTGGACTGCCTCCTGGCCGCTCATAGTGCGTCTTCGCTGTAACTCGGAAGCAAATTTCAGTATCATTTTCCAACGCAGGGGGTGATCGACAAACACCTTTGCGTCCTTGCCGAATTCCTTGTAGAATCGCTCATCGTCGAATTTTTCAACCTCTGGCCGCCCCTTCAGACTCAGACAAATCTTCGCCAAATTGATGTCGTATTCGGCCCCAGCTAGGCTTGAAGAAGACGAGAACTTCCTCGCGCCGGCCAAACCACAAAGCAAGACCATTGTCGCCTGCCGGGTGTGAGGGTGCGTGAGATCGACAAGGTCCTTTTTTAAGACGCCCAGAATACCCTCATGCTCTAAGTTCGTCTCGCTCGGCCCGGTGCAAGATATAAAGTTGACCTTCGCCGCATTAAGGACCCCACAGATCAGGTGACTGCTTTCATGAATCGCTGCTGAGAGATTTTGAGTCATTCAGTGGATAACCCTGTTTTCTCTTTCGTGATGCAAGTGAATAACTTTTTCGACTAACTGCACGACCGTCCTAAGAGCTTTTGGTGCGTCCTGTGAGTGAAGAATTTCGAGAGCATCAGAAAGCAGACCGTCGATTTCGCCCTTCGCTCCAAGCAAAAGCTCTCCATCCTTCGATGTGGCTGTGATGAAGTAGGACTCCACGCTCTCCCTCTGCAAAAGGTCCTCGACGTCCGACAGTGTTTTGGGCATTGCTTTGTCTTCTTCAGTCATTGTTACTACTCCTGCGGCTGCATCAAACGCCAAGTTGGTTTCTTGCCTTCATGAAAAATCATATTGTACGCTCCCGCTTGGGGAACTATCGAAATAACCGCAACCTCCATCTCGATAAATTGCCGAGCCAGTGAGACATTTGCCATGTAAACTTTGCCTTCCTGAAACAGCAAATTGTGAATTCCGTCGAGGCCGCCTCGCGTGTTTTCTGTCATTAAAATTGGTACTCGTTTTTCTGCTGTCATGATATATCTCCTTTCTAAATTTGTTTACCTGACCCCCGGAAGCCACACGCGCTTCCTGGGTCGCTGGACTTCATATTTCGGTACGCCGGTCCCATCGTCAACCTGCACCAGGGTTTCCCCGTCTGCGAGCGATGGAGGGGCATTTTCAGTCCCCTTCTCTTTCTCAATTGTTTCAACCTTGGTCTTTTTCACCTCAGGTTTCCCGGTCTTCTTCTTCTCATCAAGACCCCTTGTAATCGCACCACAGCTCGACAAAATTTCCAGCACCCCCGCCGCTCTTTCGTCTGAGGTGTCCAACTCGATAACGGGTCTGTCAGGTAGAAGGGGTACTGCTCCCGGAGGTGGTGGGAGAGGATTTGAGGCCATTGTGAAAATTGATTCGAGAATCCTCTTGAAGGAGTTTTGGTACGAAAGGTAAGAATGTCTCAAAACCTTCTGCAAGCCGTCGCCGTCCATGACACCTTGTGTGCAAATCCAGTTGGAGATTGAATTTATGACCACCAAAATTTCACTTGCCCGATGAATTAAGCTCTGCTGCATTCCGGTAATATTTTCAATACCACCTAAATCCTCCACAATTTTGTGCTCAAATAATTTTATCTCGCGGGCCTGCTTACTTCTTCCATCCAAGCCGCCTTCTCTCAGTTTTTTCAAAGCCGAAAAAGCGCCGTGTTTTTGAGCATTGCCAGGTTTGGGTTTTGCCATACCTGAAAGGTCGCGTCTGCGTCGGGGTGGGGTCTCAGTGTCCTTGCGCTGTCGTCGTTTGAATCTACTCACTGGCCGTCCTTCGCCGTCGGGACTTCTTTCGCTCGGTTTCGAGTCTGTCCACCAGCGTAGACCTGAAAAACCTGGCCATGCTTTGCCCTTCTTTTGCTGCGATTTGACGCAATTCAGTGTGCAAGCTTAAGGGGACAGCTGTCGCGATGTGTCGCACCTCGATTTCATTTCTATCCATGATGTGGTATCTCCTTTCTTGAAAGTGGTTTGAAAATAAAAAAGGCCCATTCAACGATAAGAAGGAGATCGTCCCTCTTCTCGCCAAATAGGCCTGCTGATTAGTCGCCGAACAACTTTTGACGATTCTGAATGTTAGACTAACAATAAAATATTAATAATATGATGTCAAGCCTTTTCTTGAACTATTTTGCCTCCATTTCCCTTGTTATTTCCCATAGTTAGAGGCAAAAGAGATAGGCACTACATTATATTGATGTTTAGTATGACAAGGACTATAAGGGTTACACCGGAAGGAACCCCAAGACCGGGGAATCTGTTGAGGTACCGGTCAAGAAGCTACCCTTTTTCAGGTGCGGGAAGGAGCTGAAGGAGCGGGTGGATCGTAAATAGACCAGATCCATTGTTAGATCCCAAATATGATTCAGATTCGATGCACACAGAAAGTTCTCAAAGAACTGGGGATGAAGGAGGACGGGTTATGTGACGTCAAGGAACCAACCAGCTTATTGGGGAACTGGTATTCCAATCTATTTACCCTGGATAGACGAAAAACACTCATTTTCATGAATGAACGTACTTTATTATCTTTCTTAATTCTTGGGATTAAAAAGAAGAATGTCAAAGATTTACCCTTGGTGTTTCGTAACGGTGTAAATCAGGTTTTACTAATGGAAGGATTCGACAATAATCTAATCCGTAATGTCACGAAAGAGTGTCAAGAAATAGAGATTACAAAGACCACAAACCGTAGCCTCCTTGGTAATCTTAATGACTTGGTGAATTTGTACAAGAATCATATTTTAGATGACGGAGGGTTAAAATCATGTGACTTAGATTCGATTACAAAGAAGATCAATAGAACACCACAGAATAATCTTGGATGGTCAAATTCAGTTGAAATAGCTCGTGAGATAGTAAACTCAAAAATTGCATGAGCAGGCTTGACAAAATAGTCCTGCACCTGGTTTTTCTTCTCCTCCCCACGCTCGCACTATCAGCACAACACCGTGTCATCAGAATAGTCGACGGCGACGCCCTGGTCGTCGACTACAAAGGTAAATATGAAAAAGTCCGCCTTCTCTGTGTCAACACCCCGGAATCAGTATATCGGGACAAGAAACAAAACATCCTCCTGGGTGAGGTCGCCTCTGAATACACAAAGAAGAGACAGACCGGAAAGTTCGTTGACCTTGCATTTGAAGGACCATTTAAAGGGCGTTATGTGAAAAAGAGGGACGTCCATTTGTGAAAAAGAGGGACGTCCATTTGTAAATTGGTAACTCATTCTGCTCTCCCCCCAAGAACGCTCGGAACGAACGTCTCCTAGCTCATATAATCACTGATCAAGATTTGACCCCGTTTATTCACCAAGTAGGTATATATTTTCTGATTATACCATAGCGCTATTTTATTGTGCCCAACAGCCAACGTCAGCCGCTTGCGAAGCAAGTCGGCTGCACGCGATGGTTGGGCTGCTTGTCTCCTCGAAACATCGCTTGGCTACTTTAGAACACATAGGGGATAAACATCTTTGTGCGCTTTAGATAGGCTTGGTAATCCACCCCGAAATATTGCTTGTTCTCAGCTTCCTCCACTTTTGCCGTCAGAGTCAGGAAAAGACTTGCCCCCAAAGCCAAGACAGTCCCGATCCAAGAAGGCGATTTGAAGAATGCCCCCCACGCTAGACACAACAGCGAGCTATACATCGGATGCCGAATATATTGATATAGGCCGACAGTGACTAACTGCGTTGTCTTCTCCAGGCCTACCAAGCCTTCGTCGGCTCGCTCGGCATCCGGTTTGCCGATCAGCCGCAACAAGCGCACACCCTCAATCACCAAAAACAACGAGAGCACCAGTAAAACCCACGAGATCAGTTGATGCCAGGCCAAAGGCGCGACAAGCCAAGCCTCCAGATTCAAGATCACCAGAGCCGTTATCATCTCCCAGGCAAAAAAACGATAAAAGCCGTGGAAGCGAAAGCTCCGTAACGACCCACGCGAAACGTACACCAACAGCAGTGTTATCACCCCAAAAGTGATTGCTTTGAACAAGAAGGGCATATCTGATCCTCGGTAGTGTGCGCTGGTCCGTAAATATTTGCTTACTCGCTTTTGGATGGCCTACAAAAGCAGCCCAACTTTATAGTAGAGTGCCTAAAAGCGACATTGTTTTGTTGCGTTATTGTGCCATAATCTAGAAAAAGTTGCGATTCTGCACCATAAAGTCCCATGCTCAGGTTTTATGTCGCAATCTTGCAGCATAAAAAGTTCTGATTTTATGACATATGTCCTGCAAGTCCAACTGAAAGTCGAAGGGTCTCAAACAACGTAATACTGGGTGGCTGGTGCTTTGGCGTTCCCGGGATCTTTTCTTAGGAGGCCTCGCCACCTATAGGGATACAGATAATTCAAACAACTTGCAGCAGATATACAGGAATGAGGGCCAAATCGTCAAGCCAAAACCGCTGGACCCATGCACGTGCAATGCGTGACCCCGTGCGCACTCACAGCTTTCTGGTCCTGGTGCGGGTTCTGCGCTCTTTTTTGGATGTCCGTCGAGATGGGCCTTTCTTTTTTGTGGTAGGTGTCCAGCCTGCGTGCTCTTCTCCCCCGAAATCAGCCGCTGTGAGATCCGACTGCGCAGCCATGTTCATCTTGTTCTCAAACTCAACAGAGCCTATTGTAGCTGCTCCATGGGATTGTGGTGTCACATCTTAAATTGTGAATAAGGGCGAGTAATTCACAATTCAAGATGTGACACCGATTCCTCCCTTGGCGTATACCTGCCATGAGGTTAAACTTGTGAAAATGCTCACTTTTTGTGGTTGCTGAAAGCTATCTTTATCCAGAGTTCCGGATGGCTCTGCCTGTTGACATTTCACAGGTTTTCATGTAGCCAAAAAGAAGGCTCTGTGAGTTTTTTTCATGTGAGCCTCCTTATCTTGGAAAGCCCTCGGTGTATAAGCTGGTACCACTGGG
>SDBT01015677.1_pt1 | contig 12038 bp, 18 predicted proteins | sample 2277101 | NCBI WGS metagenome assembly SDBT01 (sample SAMN10404973, study PRJNA504765) | marine sediment metagenome | isolation source: marine sediment core GS10_PC15, 103 cmbsf | place: Arctic Ocean: Southern Knipovich Ridge | collected 2010
TTCCGGCGGTGGAGCCGATGACCGACCACAGGGTGGCGGTTTCACCACGAAGCTGGACAACCGTCCCGGCCAGGTTGGCTTTGGTGAGGAACATGGTGCTGCCCTCGCCGTGCTTGGTCGAGTGGAAGGTGATCGTGGTCGTCGGGCTGCCAAAGGTGACTTCGGAGGCAGACGTGTCGATGTGGAGTTCCTTCTTGACGCCCGCCACCGGGGCTTCGATCAGCCAAGCGGTTTTGGCGGCCGTGGCGTTGTGCGAGGTCGCGGTCCCCGAGGTGATGGACTGCTTCCCGAAGCTGGGAATCAGCGCGGACGCCGAAGACGGAATATCCGACTGCGGATTGACGCCGTCCGTGCCGAACAGCAGGGCAGACGAGTTCTGAATCACGTCAGCGGTCGACCTAACGACGGCTTGGTAGGCTGTCCCTAGATGATCAACGATGAGACCGCCGGTAGTCCCTAGACCAAGGCGCTTGCCGTGGATCGAGGTGCGTATGTCGGGCTTGAAAGTCACGAGGACCTCCTATTGCTTGGGTTATAGTTGCTGCGAAGGTAGCCGTTATCGGACGGCCAGCCGATTCGGGATTAGACGTCCCGGAATGCGTTGAGTTTTTCGGTGAGCCGCTTCTCGCGGGCTTGGATGGCCCTGAGTTGGTCGCGCTGTTTGACCGCAACAGCATTCAGCATTTGCTCGCGTTCGTCAAGTTCGGCGGCGAGGTCGTTAAGGCAGGTTTCGCGTAGGTTGAGGTTGGTGTATGTCTCGTTGATCTCTCTTTGCACCCGGTCAGCCTCGCCTTCCAAGGCGCTGGCCTCGGATACCCGGGCGTCGGCTGCCACCTTGGCACGGGCGATACCAGAACGATCAGCCTCAACTTGGACGACGTGGGCCTTCCTATCCCCGTCGAGTTGTTCTTGCGCCGTGTTAACAATCCGCGATGCCTTGAGTGCCTTATCGTGTACCACGGCAGACGCCGCTTCGGCATCCTCCGCCGCCTTCTTCCGGCTGGCCATGCCGTCAAACTGCGCCTTGTACTTCTCGGGGTCGGCGGCGATCTCGATCAGAACGCGGGCCGGAACTTCGTCCAGCCAGGCGTCCTTGCCTGTCCTACGGTCTCGCATCAGCTTCGCCCTCCGCCATATCCCAGCGTGACGTTAACCGTGATGTCCGTTGAGGAAATGAAAGCAACCGATGTCTGCCCCGGCTGGACGCGGAGAATTTCCTGGTTGCCGCCGAGAACCAACATGCTGTGACCAACCTCGGCCAAAATGTCCGATGAACCGAGATTGACGTAGAAATCGTCCCCGGCGATGGACGCCACGCGGATGGTCCGGCTCGTGGGATAATCCCACTTTCGAATGTTGGTCGCCCCCTGGGCATTGTCAGCGGATGCCTCCAAGCCATAGGTCACGGAACCATCCGAAGCGCCCATCCCCAAGGTCGTGTTGAACGCCGGTGCGGACGATTCCCGAATAGGCTGGAAGGCTTGCGCGAATTGATTGGACATGACGGGTCTCCTTTTTCAGTTAGTTGTTAGAAAGCGTCGGAAGTCTGGCGAGAATAGCGGCCGTCATTACCTGTTCTCCACCCACATATACGAAGCCGTCGCGATTGCCGAAGCCGCCGCCGCTTCACCTGTAACCGTGATCGTGTCGGGGTTGCTGGACCCGTCCAGGTCAAACCCCATCGGCACCTTTTCCAATTCCCCGAACGGCCGACCGCTGCCACGACCGCCGCCGCCCGTACCGACGATAGTCAATTCGTCATGAACGTGGCCCCCGCTTGTGGCAGTCGCCGCAAGGTCGAATTCCATCCCCGATTCACCGGCATCAACAGCAGCGAAGGAAGCCCCGGTCAGCGTTGCATTGTGGCGAACCCGGAAATGAATATCCTTGGTTTGACCCGTCACCGCCGCGAAGAGCTTGCTGATCTTCATTTGGTTGGCAATGCCATTAAACGTCGCCGCGAGGCGGATCGATAGCAACGGAATTTCTGTCGTCCCAACCGTCACCCTACCGACTATCCCCGTTGAGGCCGAACTTGGAAACCCGCTTTCGTTCTCTACCCCGCCTTCGGACATCACCGAACAACAGTCCTGCTTGAGCGTTCCCGTGCCGCCCGTGGTCTCAAAGTAAATCCCGTTGTCGGCGTTAAAGTAACCGACCCTTTCCCGTGCGTTCCCTCCGGTGTGGGTGATCTCGTATCGGACCGGAAGGTTGGCCGTGGTCATGTATGGAACGGCCAGATTGTTGACGTTTCGGAAGAGGTGGGCCGGGACCATTTCCCGGTCGATCACAAACCCGCAAAGAACGTCGCCCAGAGAAAGCCATTCCAGGTCAATGAAAAACACTTGCCCCTTCGTGAAGTCGAGCGTATCGCCGCTCGGCCCCGTGCCGTCCATGTGGTCGATGTTCCAAGACGCCTGGGCCACGCTGTTGGGGACCACCGAGCCGGATGTCTTCGTTCTGCGAACCATCGAAGCAACGGTTCCGTCCATGACGAAGGTCGTCAGGATCAGTTGCGACTTCCCAGGCTGATATCGATGATAGGACCGCGTCTGCCGGATTACCTCATCCCCATCGGATGAAACCACCAAATCCACAGCGGAATGTGCGGGGACATGTGTCGCCGTCCCGCCTCCCGTGAGCCCCTCATTCCACAGGATCGGTTGCTTGTCGTATTGAAATGTGCTGTCGAATACCGCCTGGGGTTCCGATGTCCGAAGGCGCCCGAACGAGTCTTTTGGCAACACCGGAAGGACGACCACGCCGAAATCCTGGTCGAACACGGTCGGAACTTTCTGCCTGACGATGGTGTTCCCGGCCGGATCGACCAGGAGCGCCTTGAGCGCGTTTGCCGTCGTATCCGTGATGATCACCCCGGCGGCGTCGTAGATCACCACCCGCGCCGCCTTCGGTATGGCGTCAATCCCGACCCCCGCCTGGCGCACAATATGCCCCTGGTCATCCGCCGCAGGCTCGGTGTCTGTCATTGCGGCGTCGATACGGGACATGGATTTACTCCTTCAGATAGGCTTTTAACCCGACGTCGGTTTCGCCGGGGCGCGGCAGGACTTCGGCTGTGACCTTGTCGATGTACCCCATGCGGACGCCGGCCTTGCGGAAGCGGTCCTGGAGGTCGGTGTCATTCACGCGGTTCCACGCCTTGCGGAAACAATCAGGGTTGTATCGGAACGATTTCAGGTAGCTCCGGTAGAGCCAGGTTTGACATCCCCCAACCTTCACGCCGTCAAGGTCATACGGCTCAACCTTTCCCTCGTGGGTGACGTGCGCCGCCGATATGAACTCCAGGTCGCGCTCCTGGGCCACGCGGAGCAGCGTTTCAAGGTGATCCTTCGTCCACACGTCGTCATCGTCGATGCGGGCGATCCACTGGCCCCGACAGACCTTCAACGCGGCGTTCGCCGGCACCACCGGACCCGCCAGCCAGTGGTTCTCGGGTGTCGGCGGGTAGGACACTTTGCGGGGAACGTGGATGACCTTCCCTATTGCCCGACTAGGCAAATTGTCGTTCAGATAAAGCCACGCCTTGGTGCAGGTTTCGTCCGTGCATCCGTGAGCGGCGACGATCACCTCAAATAGACCCTGGTATGTCTGGTTCACGATACTCGGCAGCGCCCGTCCAAGCAGCAACTCCACCCGTTGGTGCGTCGGGATGTAGACGCTGATCAGGGGAAAAGCGTCAAGATGGGTGGGACGGACAGAATGCTTCCCATCCGTGAGCCCATATTTAAACCGCCCCCATTGCAGCTTCCATGGCTCTGTGAGGCTATACCACCCGGCTCGGATGGCGGATATCGTTTTGCTTGACAACGAGCGAACCGGCTTTGACGAATGTTCCTGCTGCAAGGGTTACTCCTTCCACGATGATGGACCCGGCGCCGATGAAGCATTCATCCCCGAGCGTCACGCCACCACAGAGCACGGCACCGGGAGCTATGTGGCAATGGCGGCCGATGTTGCAATCATGGTCGATGCTGGCCCGCGTGTTGATAATTGTGTTGTCGCCGATGGAGACCCCAGGCTGGATGATCGCGCCAGCCATGATTTGAACGCCGGTTCCGTTATAGGTGACCTCATGGACAATGGCCGACTTGTGGATTGCCCCATGGATGAAACGGTCCTTGCTGAATCTCTCAAACAGCCGCTTCCTCGTCTTGATGTCGCCCACTCCGATCATGACGCAAATCCCAGCGCAAATCCCGTCGTTGGGGGTCGGTGGCGGAATGTCATCGTCATTCTCGGTCATGACGATATCCATCGATCTATCAAGGCACCCCACCAATGAACGAGCATGGCCACCCATCCCAAGGATGATCAATCTCATACCACGTACTCCGCCCCCGGCCGCATCCTGGTAAGCCTCTTGCGCCACCAGTCGATGGTCTTGCCGATGCCTTCGTTCAGGGTCATCGTCGGCTCCCATCCCGTTAGCGCCTTCATCGCCTCCGACCCACCGACAAGGTCCATGACTTCGCTGTCCTTCGGCCGGGCCCGGGTCTTGTCGTAGACGATGGGCTTGTTCTCAGCCTTGCGGGTGATCCGGTCAATCACAGCCCCCATAGACACGCTCTTGCCCGTGCCGGCGTTCAGCACTTGCCAGCCCAGAGATGGCTCGGCGATGGCGAGGAACGCGGCCACTGTGTCCGTGACGTAGTTCAGGTCGCGCTTCGTCTCAAGATCGCCCGTCTTAATCTCGCCACATTTGGGGTCAAGCGACTGCCGGATCATCGCCGACATAAACGCCCGCTCAGACTGTCGTGGCCCGTAGGTGTTGAACGGCCGCAGGATGGCAATCGGCATTTCATAGGACAGGTGGAACGCCCTCGCGACCGCATCCGCCCCGACCTTCGATGCCGCATAGGGCGACTGCGGGCAGATCGGGTGATCTTCGGTGATCGGCGTGAACTGCGCCGAGCCGTAGACCTCGCTGGATGACGTGCATATCACCCGCCGCGCATCCCGTGCCCCCGTGAGCACGTTCATGGTCCCTTGCACATTCGTCTCGAAATGCGATTGCGGGGCCTGGTACGAGTGAGGCACCGAGATCAACGCTGCGAGATGGAACACCATCTCCTGGCCTTCAAGCAGCGTTGCCATTTGAACGGGGTCTCGGATGTCCCCTCGTTCAATCCGCATGTGGTCGCGGAAGTCCGATTCGTCCAGCCATCCGCAGGTGTCGAAGCTGTTGTACCAAGCCAGCGCCGTGACGTCGGCGCCCGCCTCGACCAGCGCCTCGGCAAGGTGGCTCCCGATGAACCCATCGGCCCCGGAAATAAATACCTTCGTGCCGTCCCACATCATGACCACACCTTGCGCTTCCGTTCCCAAACACCAAGCCGTGGGTTGTCCCACAGATGCCCCGGCCGATACCTGTCCGCAACCTCGAAAAACCGCTCGCGGTCACATCCGATATACTCCAGGAACTCCTCGAAGTGTTTACCCGGGAACGACCCATCGAACTTCTTGACCAGCGCCACCGCCTCATCTCGATCAATCTCGCCGTCCCTGATTTCGTGGCTCGCATCCGACGTGCAACGCCCAATCCCGAACTTGATGAATGCCATCCAGTAGTGGAAGCCGTCGTACTTGTCATCGAGGCTGGCGTATTTTGAATACGTTCCCTCGCTGTGACCGTCTGGGTTGGCGGTAAACCCCGTGTGCTCGGTGGCGCAGTAGTAGTTCTACTGCGGGTGCCAGAAGTGATAATAGGACCACCAGTGGAACTCCGGCTTGGTCTGCTTGAGGAATGTCGGGTTGGGCATACCATACCACGGACTGACGTCGTGGACATTGTCGAACGCGCCGACCTTAATCCCCTCGTCGACCAGATCACGGACGCCGGACCCCTTGAGATAGACGCGCTCCCAATCATCAAAGTCCCAACATGGCTTGTCATTCGCCGCTGGATCGCCGCCGTATTCCGCCTCGCCATTCTCGCCGTACATGATCAGGCGGATGCCGGTCTGTATTGAGACGTTCAACGGGTAGCACACCTGGCCGAAGGCGAAGGGGCTCCATGGGTCGCCGAGGTATTCGAAGGCCAGGCGCGACAGCTTGCGATGAACCAAGCCATCCGGTGTGAACACCTGGACGTCGAATCCGGCCTGGATAAACGCATCGAGGTTCTGCCGGCCGATGTCGGTGTAGGCGAACGGTGCCCAGGACACGCAAAGCGGCGTCATGCCGTATTCATGTTTGAGCCGGTGGGCGATCATCGAGGAGTCCTTGCCCCCGCTACACGGCACGATGACGTCGTACCCATGCGGGCTGCGGAACCTGTCAAGCAGTTCCTTGAATTCCTTGCCCCGTGCGTCCCAGTCGATGCCGCTGCGCTTGTGTTCGGCATACCGACACGCGCTACACACGCCCTCGTCGTCGAACACGATGCGCGGGCGCTGGTTTGACACGACGCACTTCTTGCAGAACTTGACCTCGGTCGGCGCCGTCTGCTTGTCCATGTTGAATGCGGCTGCCCGCACCCGTGCCTCTGTCTCAGCAGGCCAGAGTGGTGTCATGTTTTCTCCTTCACCATGCCGGGGTCCGCCCACCAGACGGAACTCCCGTGGTTCGGGGTCGTGTAGAAATCGGGCACGACCTCTCGGAGTGCTCTCGCCACCCCGAAGTGGATGTTCGTGTGGATGTCTCGTTCGCCCGTTGAATGCTTGAGGGCGTATTCCTCTTTGATATACCGCTCACTGATGTCGTAGTCGTGGCCGCACAGGACGCCGCCAGGCTTGAGCACCCGCGACCATGCGAGGATGTCCGCCTTGACGTTCTCGTAGTCGTGCGCGGCATCGATGAACACCATGTCGGCGAAGTCTGTCTGGAACATTGCCGCCACCGCCAGGGATTCGCCGGCGATGACCGTCGCCCTGTTTCCAAACTTCTCCAGGCGTTGCGTCAGGACAATCAGCGCCTCCGCCGTCGTGAACGACTGCCCGGCCATCAAGCCGGGGAGGTGCTTGAACGTGTCAACCGCGATAACGCGGCCCGTCTCGTTGGCCTCCAGAAGCGCAACCGTGCCAGCCCCCAGGAACGTCCCTACCTCGATGATAACGTCCCGGCCCTTCGCGAGCCCTTGGAGGACTTCGCGGTCTTCATCGCCCATCGCGTCAAGAACCATCACTTGCCACCCAAAGCGCAAAGGTGACGATGAGGAGCAAGATAGCCCCCATTGTCGCCCCGAAAAGAAAATCTGCTATCACCCGTCAAGCCTCACGTTCTTGCCCATGATGTCGGGCGGCACGGGCGTTTCCTTGGCACATCTCGCACACTTGAGAACCACGAGGTTCTGCCGGCCGTCAGGTTCGATCTTGAGCAGCCCGTGGAAGCCGTGGAAACCGCAGTCACACACGTTGATGCCGTTCACCTCGTGGGCGATGGCCAGTGCCCCGAGGGGCGCGTCAATCGATCCGACCACTGGTCATGTCCTTTACCGTGTTTTTGACGTCTTCTGCCGCTTCAGCGACGGGCTTCGTAACTGTCCGCGCCAAGTCGGCTGCGATTTCGACGGGGGCCATCGCGGTCTTCACAACATCCCCCGTCAACTTCAAAAGTGAATCGAACATCGCCTAGGTCACCAAGTTGAGAAGATTGAGTAGATATGTCAGCCACTCCATGATCGCCTCCTATTGCTGTGCCTTGATGAGCGCCTCGGCCCGGTCCCAGTCCTCTTGCGTGTCAATGTGGACAGACCGGCTCGGCGGCATTTGGTGGGTGATCGTGCGCCCGCCGTCGAAGTTCCTGTGCTCTCGAAGCCATGAGACATAACCGACGTAGACAGCTCCGTTCGGCACCGGCTTGAGTTGTTCCACCCCCACGCAACTCGGGGCAGCTTCCATCAGACACCGCCGGATTGGTTCGTCAACATCGTCCACGTTCCGCAGCGGGCACGTCGGTTCAAGCAGCACGACCCATTCCGCCTCGGGGAACATATCGAGGGTGAACCAGATCGTGTCGTAGATCGAGGAGTCATCCTGGGCCAGACGCGACGGCCGGCTTATGGCCTCGGCGGCGCAGTAGCCCTTGGCGACGTATTCGATCTCGCTGTCCTCGGTCACCACCACCGTGCGGTCGATGTACTTGGACTGCTTCGCCACGTCGATGGTCCAGGCGATCAGCGGCTTGCCGCACAGGAGTTTGATGTTCTTGCCGGGAAGCCGTTTTGACCCGCCACGGGCCGGAACTATACCAAGGATCATGCTCGAATACCCCTCAAACCGTTGTGGCTCTATGTCCAAGACATATTAGCGGAATGCTAATATACGTCACGCAGCCATCGCGCCGAGGGCCGTCCCCGTACTGCTCACCCCGAGGCGTCCGCCATCACGTTGTCCTCTCGGTGCGCCAAGAGGGGCGGGCTGGACGCCGGTTTGCACGGTTCTCGCCCTCGACCCAGAGAGCGTCGGCTGCGTCTTCATGTGCTGGCGCCGGGCGATGTCCCCAAGCGTGACGGCCAGGCCAGCCGCGCCAAGCGGTGTGGGACTAAGTGCAAGGCTGAGAACGGACGACAGCACACGAACCACCGGATGCTGTATGAAGGAGCTTACCGCCTCGCCAGCGGTCTCCCTGCCCTCTGTGGGCCCAAGCGGTGCCCCTGGTGTCGCCGCCTTCCTGGGGCCAGACTGCGACCCACCGCCACGCTTAAACGTGCTCGTCTGGGTCGGGCTTTCCTTCCGTGGTCCTGCCTGCAATCCCTGACCACCCACGACCGTGCCACCACCCAACCGCCCGTGTGGCCCGGACTGTCCGTTTCTTGCGCGATCAGGGCCAGCCATTTCCGCCTCCATTGGCTCGTTCGTAGGATTCGTATGTCCCAACGTCCAGCCAGAACTCGGGCAGCAGGTACGCCGCGCAACTCGGCAGGGACATCAGGAAGTCCGGCATGTCGAAACGGTCCTCTTGGGGGAAATGGTCAAACGCCTCGGGCGACAGGACGTAAATACCCGCGCCGACGAGGTGATCAATGATGGGCTTCTCATCAATGTGGAGAACCTTCCAGTCCTCGTGTTGGATCACACCGAACGGAACTTGAAGCGGGTAGTTCGTCACGCACATTGTAGCCGGGGCACCGAGTTCCTCGTGATAGTCCAACAAATCCGCAATTGAGAAGTGAGTGATGATATCGGCGTTGATGATCAGGATGGGCTCGGTGGGTCGCGCCATGCGCTTGAGGGCGCCGCCAGTCCCAAGGGGCGTGGTCTCGTGGATGTAGCTGATCGTATGGTTCACCCCGCCGAAACCAAAATAGTCCTGGATCAGGTCCGCCTTATAGCAAACCGCCAGCGTGATATCCCGGACGCCCTGTTCGATCAACGAATTGATCAACGTCGCCAGGATGGGCTTGCCGCCAACGGCTAACATGGGTTTCGGGGAATGGCGTGTCAGCGGGTCAAGGCGTAGTCCCCGGCCTCCAGCCATAATCAGCACCCGGGTCAATGGTCGTGCCTCACGGTCTCGCGGGCTGTAATCGTAAGTTGCTGTTCCGCCTTGGTGAACACGAAGGCAACCTCCTTGGCTCGTTCAATCCAGTCCATGTCGTCGTAAGCGTCCAGCTTGTCCGGGTCATCGCCCTTACGTGCAAACGGGTCAACCAGCGCCAGCCTCGAATGGAGATACGGTGCAGCGTCCTTGGCTGCGTCCTGGGCGAACTTCCGCAAGAACCCAATCTGCATCTTGTCGTCGTCAGTGATTTCCTCGGGTTTCTTCTCGCTGATGGCCAGCGCCTGTTCCATCCCCCATCGCATGTTGTTGAGCATGACCTCCAGCGGCATCAATCCGCCATCCTCGGTGGCCTTCTCCATTGCGACAACCTTTTTGTCCCGGGTGCCTTTCTTGCGTCCCGACCCTGGCACTTTCGGTTGACCCTTCACGAAACCCAATGGTCTACTCCTGCGCTACGCTAGAATGGTCATCACACGAGAAAACCCCGGGTGTTATGCCAAGGCGCGCAAACCCTGTGATTTTGAAACTGCCCCAACAATAACGGCAGAAAGGCAAATCGCAGCGCCAGAAACAGCCAACAAAACAGGATGCCAATAAGACAAGCCCGCACAAATAACCGCTAACACCCAACAATAAACAACGAGTTTACCAGCAATAGTTAACGTCCTTTCGTGAGGGTCGGATATTATCATTACTTTCCCCCTAAAAGTAATCGGTAAATCTACCGGTATGGTTTCCACTGTATGCCTACACGTCTCGTGAGTTGCTGGCACTTCACGATTCGCTAGTCCTTCTCAGCCGTGTGATTGGCGAATTCCGGCTCCATATTCTCCGATAAAGCGCCTTTCGCCGTCACCAATACCGCGAGCGCCATGTGCTGTGATGTGTATGGTACTACATCGAATTCACGTTCCAGCATTTTGGCAGCATCCCAGATTTGTGCCGCCGTGAATCCGTCCGGGACAAATACAGCGCGCCCCTCGTAGTCTTGCACCCCACCAGGCGGGCCGAAAATCGATTCATTCGTTGTAGAGACGCCGGCCTGTCGGCCCATATCTTACCTTACCTCATATGCCCCGTACTACGTCAGGGTGATAATTGCCGGGCTTCCTGTTGATGTGGTTGGCGTATTACCCGCCAGGATTCATGTCACCCTCCATTGGAATTGGCCATCGGGCGCATTCATCATACGATAGATGATTACCCTACGATTTTTGGCGTGTTTGGCGCAAGGAAAATAATTTCATAAATCGTCATTCTGTTAACTATTTATTAACCTTTGTGGTTCATAGTGGGTCTATCAACATTACAGGAGCTTCCCCGATGACCCAGTCCCAACGAATTCAAACCCTCCACAATAATTGTGTCTTCGCGTGGCCTGGCCAGGGCGAAGATATCCATGTCGTCGATGTCTACGTTGACACAGCGGATGGGGTGTTCCGCGAGCGGCTTCACATCCTGACCGAAACCGACAACGTCATGAGGTGGCTCGGATACTAGCGTGACCTCAACACTGCCCCGTCGATGGCGGGGTAGCATTGAGACCACACACAAGGGAGACGGCAAATGAAGACCATTCAAATCGGTGACAGGATCAAATTCAAGGCGGTTTGCCGCTGGAGCACCAAGGCGGTGTGGCGCAAGGTCAACGGCTTCTGGGGCCAAACTGGCATGCCTACCGTTCGTTTCGATGGTTGCCCAAACTTCGCCGTTCGCATCACCGAAATCGTGGACGTAGAGAAAGGCTGAGACCATGGCAAAACCTATAAAATTGACCCGCGCCATGGCTCACGCCGCCGCTTGGGATGAAGCCAACCGCCATATGAGAAAGGCCGGGCGATCCGCCTGGGATGAATCGGATTACAACGTGGCCGTTCGTAAGTTCAATGAACTCTCAGCTATAGCAACGGAGGACTAGACCATGTCGCCCGACGACCACGCCGCCCTTTTCGCCGTTGCATTTGGCGCGGTCATGTTCTTTTGGCTGCTGCAATATTGAAGGAGACTGACCATGTGGACCATCGAGAAATTTCACAACCTGACTTACATCAAGGACGAAGACGGCCATTCGGTGGCCTTCGTATTCCCAGCATTCACAGCCGAGGCCGAGCAAATCGTCAAGGCGCACAATGCCCGGCTAGTGGTGCAATCCTAACATCATCGGGCGGTGGTCTCAAGTCGCCGCCCGATCTTCTCAATCGCCAGGCGGTGAATCCTCGCGATGGTGTGCCGGCCGCGCCTGATCTTCCGCTCAATATGTCGGTTCGGCGCCCGCTTCGCCTTCGCCCAGACAACAATCCGCTCCTTCGTATCCAACCACAGAGTCCACCCCAGGACTTCGTCGAGCCGGGCGATGGCGTCCTGTGTCGCCCCGGACCTGGCCCCGCTCTCAAACCCGTCCCGGGCGGCTTCCCGGTTGAACGATTCGGAGAACGTGCGGACGGGCTGAGGCATGGCGCTCCGTATCCCGGCGGGTCGGTCCCCGCGCATGTGCTTGAGGGTCTCCACGGCCTCCCTAAACCGCTCCATGATTTCCGCGATTTTCATCTGGGCCTGTTCGTGCGTCATGATTATTG
>SDBT01015678.1_pt1 | contig 12037 bp, 9 predicted proteins | sample 2277101 | NCBI WGS metagenome assembly SDBT01 (sample SAMN10404973, study PRJNA504765) | marine sediment metagenome | isolation source: marine sediment core GS10_PC15, 103 cmbsf | place: Arctic Ocean: Southern Knipovich Ridge | collected 2010
CCCTTTGATGCCGCCCTGCTTGTTCCACTCCTCTACATTCTTGGGCGATCCCCAACACGGAGCGGGGGCGTAGTTGTGGAGATAGAATATGTAGTCGTAAACCGCCGCCCGGTTGGTAGGGTCGGCATGGTGGAAGGTGAGGGACAGGTTATTGCTGAGCAGGTTCCGAAGGAAGTCCCCCGGCATTCGCCCTGTCTCGATCCACGCCAGCACCGACTCCCTCATATGCTCCGGGATCAGGTTGATGTTCTCCTCGTAATCTGTCATGGTGGGGTCTCCTTTCCAGAGACTACGTTGTTATCCGATCACGCTTTCCACTGCCTGCAGACCGATCTCCCTCATGGCGGTACAGAGATCAGACGCGAGTTCATGGTGCTCGATGCCGAGCCCCCCGTTCAGACAGACCCGTCCGACGATGCCCTGCATCTCTTCGAGGTGGCCGTGATCGACCGGAACCCTGGTTCCGTTGTCGGCGTCACCCCAGATAGACCGCAGTTCATCACGGACCTGTTCGATCCGTTCTGCATGTTCACGATCACTGAGAAGCGGAACCAGTAAGTTGATTCCTTCCAGCGCCTCTCTGACCGTCCTCGCAGGGGTCATGAGCATTTACTTTCCTCCCGTATAGTAGAATGACGGTCTACTGGTCGGGTGTCAAGTTTAATGTGCAGTTCTTACATATCTCCAAGTCATCAGCCTCATGACCTTCGGACATATTAAACACGCAGTCTGGTATCCGTAGCCCGCACCGAGTAGTGCGGCTATCAACCCTGATGTGTGCCTTCGTCCACTGGCGAGGCACCAGACACCACGCTACCTTGGTGAACGTCATCGCCCGAGGATCTCATGAATTTTCTTCTTCATCAGGTTCCGTTCCCACCTGATCCGAGCGAGGGCGTCCTTGCGTGTTCGGTGGGCGTGTGTCTGCCAGATGCGAGCGTCCGCTAGATGCGGCCAGCCATAAGGTAGGTAGGCGTCCCAGGTTCCATCGGCCATCCGCTCGACCCGGTAACCGTCGTGCGTCTCGTAGGTGCAGGCGTCGATCTTTCGGAGGGTCATCGTCTGGTTGGTTGAGTCGGTCATTTCGTGGTCTCCTTTTCCTTGACTACAAGATACACCTCTAATTGCCACCCGTCAAGTATAAAAGCGGGGAATTGTAAACTATTTTCAGGGGGATAAAAGGGCCGGGCCAGGAGGGTCGTAGGGGTTGCTGGCTCTCGCCAGCCGGAAAGGAGACCCTGACCGCATCCTGACCCGGAGTCCACGTACTAGGGCCATGGGCTTGACTACATCATTCTAACCACGCCCGGAGGTGCTGTCAATCTTCCTTCTTCCACACACCGACCTTGCAAGTGATTACACTCTACCCCTCTTCGGGGCCGGTGTCAACCTTCCACACATACTTGTTCAGGAGCCGCACGATGACATCGATCATGGCCGGGAATATCTTGGCAACGATCTTCTTGAGCCGCTTGACCGGTAGCAACCAGCGAAGCCACCTGGGGAGCTTGGGAAGAAACGCCTCGATGATTGTCGCCGTGACATTGAATTTCTCATCGAGCCATTCAATGACCCCGGTTACGATTTCTTTCTTGGCGTTGCCGGGCATTCCCTCCGGTGACATCGCCTCGACTAATTCGATGGCCTCGGTGATCACGTCGAACACTTCCTGCAACTCGAAGGGCGGATTAATCAGTGCCCTTACGGCCGCGCTATTCTCGTCAAGCTCCTGTATCACCCTGGCTTTGATCTGTCCTGCTGTCATTTTCCTGCTCCTTTATTACAGTGTAATTCCCAGCCGCTTTGCTATCAGGCATACCCGGCCTATGTCACTTCTGATTCTGGTGGTCTTCCGCCAGCTTACTTGCAGGTGTAGATGGTCCCCGAGTCCGACATTGTGATGGATAAGCGAGTCCTTCTCGGGCCGCTCATCGTCATAGGATACGATGGCAGAGAACCACCGATCGATCGTATCTGTCTCGGCCTTCTCAAGTGCGGGGCATCCGGTCGAGGTATTGTAAGGCCACGGGTCAAGGTCATCCGGCCGGTAGGGCCTGATCCCGAAGTCGATCCCCCGGCCGAACTCATGGACGCTCCGCTTGTATGGCCCGGTCTTCGGCTGGCGATAGTATGACCGCTGCTGCTCGGGTGTTCGGAATATCTCCGTGATCACCAGATCCTTGCCGAAGGTGTGCTCGGTGAATCCCATGATCGAGAAGGCGATGAATTGCAGCCGGTCATCCATGCGGCGGAACTGGTCCTGCACGATGATCCGCTGGTTCTTCTTGTATCGGAAGGCCATTAGTCCGCTCCCGTTATAGGTGCCTCTGGATGGAGGCGATTGTGCCCCGCTATGACGGACCGCAGTATCTGCCGGGTCATCTTCCCGCCATCATCTACGACGTCAAGCCGCTCACTCTGATCGTCCAGTCGCTTGCCCTGTATCAGAACATCACCTGTAAGGTTCTTGTATTTCTCCTCGCTCCGGGCAACATAGACCTGAAAGGGTACGCTCCCGTTCTCCTCGATCAAGTCAATCGTGTGGGCCATCAACTTCTGAGTGCTCGCGAGATTCTGCAACGTGGTCTTGTCCGTACCATTGCCGTTCTTCGTCGCTCGCCGCTCTCGAATAAGAACAATGATAACGAATAACAATACGCTGGCGGTAGGGCCGATACCTTCAATCAATTTCAGAAACAGGGTCGTTTCTCCCATGATGTTCCTTTCAGACTCTCGGGACTGGCTTCAGGCACTCGACCTCTACGAGTTGAGAATACAGCTCGGGGTCCGGGTGGTACCGGGCAATCTCGTTTCCGAGTGTCACATCCGCAAACAACGGGGCACCTATTCCCCCCACGAGTGCGGACTCGACAGCCTCGGCTACTGTGGTCGCCTCAACCGGGTCATCGGCGTAGCAATCAATCTGGAACCCGACTCTGCGCTCAAGCGGTTCACCGGGCAATGCATCGATCTTCGCGGTAGTTATTCTCTGGAATACACACAAGGGGAATGACACGCCGGGCGGGAAGTGGAGCCGGTAGATGCCCGTCCCGACAAGTGCCGTCAGGGGAGCATATCCGGTAAGGACACCATCCAGCAATGCCTCAGCACTCGCCATGGATCAGACCGACTTCATCAGTCTGGTGAGCAGTTTCTTGACCACCGGGATCTCTGACATCCGGAGGCAGGTGACAACCTCACCCTCACTGAGGAACTTAACCGCACCGCACTGGCCGCCGATCTCCACGACCAGCTCCCGGATATCCTTCTCCTTGTCCGGTTTAATCAACTGCTCCCGCAGGGCGTTCTCGGCCCCGGTGTAATTGGCTACTAACTTTTCAAGTTCTGTCATGGTTACAATCCTTTTCCGAAGTCCGGCATTGTGTAATTAACAATTACCCGCGAAAGCAACGCATCGAGTCCGGTATCCACTCCACGCATGGTAGTCTCGAACGTATATACATTTCCTGCCGTCAGTTCCGCAAGGCCCGCAGACTCCTTTGTTTGCCATGCAGCAAAGGCATCATGAGTAAGGGTAGCCAATAATGTGGGGACCGCATCCTCACTGACACGATAGAACCTCGATATTACCGAATCATGCGCAGCGTCTCTATATGCACGGTGCTCAACGGTCGTAATCGTCACTCCAACCGGCAACACAACTGAGGCGCAGATTATGAGGAAAGTGTTTGCAACCTTCGGGCGGATAAAGGAACCGCCTGTATTGTATATCCAAGTAACTGCCGGATCGGATGTATTGAACTGACAGGCGGGAATGACCATTTCCTTTGTCAATGTCCCCGATGCCGGAGCCGTTGCATCAGCTATCACATCCACCCGGCCAGCAGTGACATCGGTTGTCAGAACCTTTGAGAATCCTCCACCGTCTCCGATGTCTCCGAGATCCCCAACAGCCTTCGCAAGATCGACGTCTCCGGCCGTCAAACTGACGAGCGTTACCTTGCCATTTACGGCCCCGTCACTAATATCATCCAGGTCGTCGGTGGACTTCTGGAACGAATCAGCGGCAAGGTCTTTAGTGGCCAGAACCGTGACCCCATCTATTTCGACATTATCATCAAGCGTGATAGTCGCAGCCGCTCGCACATTCTGCCAATCAGGTGCGCCAGCCGACGTTATGACTGATCCGAACTGTCGCCCGGCAAGCGTGTCGCGGTAGGCTACGATTCCGAAGTAGAAGTATTTGGTGGAGGCAAATCCGGTCACCTCGAACGTGTCATCATCGGCCGCAACCTGTGCCGAGTAATCGAATACGGTAGTTGTTGGAGCCGCCAGTCCTGCCCCATCATTCAGAGTTGCCAGGAGCAACACTCCATCAGCCGGGAGTACCCCTTGCGTGTACGTCCACCCAACAGTGATCCGTCCGGATCCGTCGGCCTCTTCAGTCAGGGTGATCGCATCGGCTACTGGATCATTGGAGGGTGCCTGATTCGCTACTCTGTCTCGGAGATTCTTGCTATCAATATCCTGATCGTTACCAATCCAGACGTCATCACCGATAGTGACATCTGTTTCGGGTTGTATGTCGGTCCAGTTTGCATCGGCCTGAAAAACGGTATACGCCCATCCCTGATCGGTCGTTCGGATGGCGGCGATCTTGAACGTGCCGAACATCGTCTGCTTCTCGAAGGTGATGGTGTAGTCCCTCGATTCAACTGGCAGGAGCACATCCCAGTCTTCCGAACCCAGCACCGGAGCGGCAGGCGCACCGGCAGTCCCGAAATTGCCGATGATCGCGAACATCTCTGCTTTTATTGCACCCTGTACGTATGTCCATGTCAGCTTCACCGTGGCCGTGCCGGGGTCCTCGGAAGTCGCAACCGCTGTCAACCCGGCCGGTACGTTCGTTGGAGTGTTATCTGCCACGACGCTTCCGCTGTAATTAGCATCCACCCAGTCTGGGGCAGCGGCGCTGCTGACCAGTGCGCTCTCAAAAAACCCACGCCTTGTAACCGCGAGAGCAGATATGGCAATCGTCACAAAATGGCTATCCGGGACCCGGAAGAAGAACTGACGGAACCAGGGGAAGTTCGGGAAGATTGCCTTCCCGGTATGGCTTTCCCGCGTCGGGACGGCCTGCCCGGCCGTTGCTCCGCTGTTCCAATAGATGACAAACCCATCGGGCGGAACCAGGTCGGGCTCGTAGGTCCAGTTTATGGTGATGGTGAGTTCCCCGTTGCTCTCGGAGTTGAACGCTATCGCGCTCGGCGTCGGGGCCGCCAGATCATTGTTGAATGATATTAGTGGGGCGCCCGGCAGCGTATATGTCCTGTAGGGCAGCGTCCAATTTGTCGGGATAACATCCATCGTGATTGACCACGCCCCATCAAATCCAGGCTTCGGATCATACCCGATCACCCGGACCTTCGTATAGATTCCCTTCGCGTCATTCCGTAGCCAGAACACGCTCCCGAGATCATACCGCAAGAACTCTGCCCCTCCACGCAGGGTGCCGCGCTTGTGTGGGAATCCGAGGACGCGGGTGTAGAACTCCCCCATCAGGGAAGCCATCGCCGGGATGCGGAAAGCCGTGGATGATACTGTCTTCGGTTGCAGGCCGATGTTTGGATCATCGGCCGACTCGGTGTCGGTATAGACAGTCTCTTCCCCGGCCGGATCCCTGCCTATCTCTTCGGGGTACTCATACTTCCAATTGATCTCCAGTTGATTGATTATCTCATCCCGCTGTTCATACCACTCGAAGCCGTCGGCGTTCACCTCATCGTCGGTGTCTGGATCGTCGGGTTCCCAGAAGTGGAGGGCGAGGTCTCCGTTCTGATCCTGGTAGGGCTGACAGCGGCCGACATCGCAGAGATCCCGGACCCGTTCGGACAGCTTATCCTTTACCCATATCTGAGCGCCTGAGATAATCTGAGTGGTGTGGGTATCCAGCACGTCGGCGAAGCGGTTGATATTCATATCCGCCTCGGGCAGCCCGGCGTAGTTGTGGAATGCGTCGTAGATGATGTCTGCTATAAATGCCGTGAACTCACTCGGAGGCGCCCCGTTCCAGTGATCCCCGTAGGCAGTGATCGATCTCGGGGTGGTGAGCTCGTAGTTGAGGAAACGGTTGAAATAGGAAGCACAGAGCAACTCGGCTGTGTCATCCGTGCTGTCCCTGATCTGTCTGATCTCCCCCCGGTACAGAACCTTCTCCTGTCCCTCGATCTCAACTACAGCCCTCAGAAACGCGCCGATCAGGGCACCGCCGTAGAAGTCTGAATCCCGGTTGGTTTCCGAGTACTGCCCTGCTACGTTCTTCAGCAGGAAACTCCCGGGCGGTAATTCAAGTTTCTCGAACAGGAACGGGATGTTCCTTTGCAGGCCCGTCGCGCCGATCCAGTCATCTATCAGGTCAACCTCAGTGCCGTCCGGGTATTCAACATAAAGGTGGAGGTTCGGGAGTGGGATCAATTCACGTTCCAGCAGGTCGAGCGCCGCGCCATAGAATCCGCCCTGCTCTTCCGTGAACGTGGCCGGGAGGTCATCGGCGGTTACGTACTCGATCACAAGGAAGGGCCGGTGGAATATGTCGGCATCATCAACGCTGTATAGTTTGTAGAAGGTATCCCCGGCCGGTGCGACGGTTCGCCAGTTTATCATCACGCCGTGATTGGCAATCGACGTATCGTGCCAGCCCTTCACCAGCAGGAACAGCGCCCTCGGATCATCGGGAGTGGCGGGTCCGCCCGCACTCCTGAGTGCCGTCTCGCGAATGTAGTCGTACCCGATCACCGTCATAACATCGTCATCGAGTCCCAGCGATGCCTTGCGGAATTGGGTAACGGGGGAGGAGGCCGTAGTCGGGATATTGTTCCAATCAACTGCGGCGTTCCATGCACTCGTGACCCTGCTGATCTCAAACCACGAGCTGACATCACCATCAAAGTCCTGCCACCAGAACCGGAAGTAGGCATCGACGATTGTTGCAGTTGCCGGTATCTCCCCGACTACATCCCACGTCAGTAGGGCAACGGTTGACTTCGCCCCAGCGTTGTCCTGAAACACCCTGAGCGTTGTATCGGTCGGGTGAGTCGCCGCCGGGTTGTCCTCATCGATCCAGGTGTCCAGCGTCGGAGTCAGATACTTAATAGGCATTGGAGAATGCCCCGATCCGGCCGATCTCCCGCAAGGCTATATCGCACTTAATGTACTCACCGTCTGCCGGATGCCAGGGAGTGATCCCGTTCGGCTCGATCTCGTATATGATCCCGTAGGTCTCTTCCAGCAGGGTCAGTTCTGCCTCGTAGCCGGTATCCCCGGCCATCAGTTCCAGCAGGGCCTCAACGTCCCCAACCGCAACCGACCCGATTGGTGTCTCAATAGCGGCAATCGTGACGCTACCCATCGCTGGGAATCCGAAGTTGTCGCCATTCCTGCCGATCCAGATTCGAGACAGGGCGTTAGGCAGGGTGCTGGCATTGTTCGTGCCCGACACCGGGGCGTCCTGATTGACCTTAGTCCAGACCTTCGTTTCCGTATTCGGCGCACCTGTATCATCAATCCACAATGCGAAGAACACCCGGTCGCCAGCCGAGAAGGTATCCGCCCCTCCGTTGGTGTTTACGTTCGCCCCGCCGCTGGTGATAGCCATCTCGATCCGGGTATTCGCTTTGTCGTAGAAGAGGCTGATCCGGTTCTGCGTGTCCATCGTATCCCGGCTGATGTCCAATAGATACGCATCATCAGGAAGGTCACCATTATCTACACCGGGACGCCAGCAGCCGATTATTGCCGCTCCCGTCGTAGCTCCATCAACAACTCCAACCTCACCGGGGATCTGATACACCGCATCGTCAAACGCTGCGCCCTCGGTAGTCGGAGTGAGGCAGGGAAGGCGGACAGCACAGATATCATCGCACAGGAAGGTGCTATTTATTCCATCGGCCACGACCCGGAGCCTGGTATCCGCCGGGTCAATCTGATATATCGTGGACCACCATTCCCACGCTGCGCTATCAATACCCTGCAAGATATTAACCGCGCCACCATCAGACCTGAATCGTGCGCTACCAGCCGAAACCTTGAACCATCCGGCAATCAGCGCCCAGTTATTATCACCGATAGCATCCAGTACATTAGTGACCGTCCTGATTCCCTCATTCGCAATGTTCCCGGTAATTCCCTGAGAATATCCACCGCCATGCTCATCGGTATCCTGCCAGAGCTGATCTGGTGCTGCGCCTATTTGCTCATTCCAACTCGGCGCAACAGCCCAATGGACTGCACAGGCGTTTCCATTTACCGGGGGGCCGTTCACCCACGCATCCACAACAATGTTTGCCCCCAAACCAATATCATTTACAGTGTTAATTCGGCCATAGGCCCCGCCAGTTTCTACCGCTATCATACCGACCGCCGCATCAGACAAATCCCATAAACCTGCCAACCCATCATCAGTACAAGTGTTTCCGGCATAGGTAGTGTTGGCTGCAGTTGACGTGGTAATTGCCGCGCCCTCGGCATCGTATGTGTCGGCTGCCAATGGCTCCATACCCCCATTCGGTACTGCGTTCTGGTATATCTCGATCCGGTCGATGCACACTTCATCGGGATCAGCAATAGCACCCGTCAACCACAGCTCTATCACAGACGGATCGGTAGCCCCGTCAGCAACTTTATAGGAATATCTGAACCATGTATACTCACCGATTACCGGGTCAACGTCCTCATTGAGAAGGTCTACCCCATCGGTGGAGTTTCGTATCTGTATCTCTAGCGAGTTCGCGCCAGTCTTTATGATAGCTTTATATCGTAACCAGATTACCAGATTCGTCCCGGCCGGTATCCCCCCTATCACCTGCTCGACGCCTGAATCCCCACCGGAACTGATAAATCGGAGGCACTGCGTTCCAGTCTCGTTCCTGGTCTTTGACTTCTCGGCCAGTAGCGGTGCGCCCCTTTCAGGCCACGACCCTATACCAGAGTCGCTCATATCCCCATCGGCACAGATATTGGAACTGACGCTGGTACGATTGGCGTAGCTGTAATCTGCGGTTCCATCCAGCACCGCATCCCCGGCAGGCGTCTTGGACAGGTCCATGTAATTACCTGCCGAGTTGATCGCATCAACGCGGGCGATTTCATGGATGTTGGTGGTCAATTCGCGTGTCTGGATGCATACCAGTTGATCGACCCAGAACACATCAGCATCCCAGCGGGGATCGAGGTAGACGCGGGTGATCGAACCAACGTCTGCCGCATCCCGATCCGAATAGGCACGATACTCGAACGATGGGAAGTGATCATCGTCTATGACGTTCCTCACGTCCAGATTCTCGCCCTGCCAACAATCGGTGTATAATGGAATATGGAAGCCAGCCGGAAGCCCTGTGTCGGGGTGGAATCGCGTGGAATAGCGTGTGAAGTCTACCTCAGACCGCTTATCGGCAATCAGGAAGTCTTGCAGCGGCACTTCACCCGGAGCGGGCTTGCCGAGTGGCAGGACCGTCAGGGTATTTTCACCGTCCCACAGAGGTGAGATCGCCAGCGGTTCTCCCTGATCCCTCCATGACTGGATATGGTGCCAATTCTCCTGAGACACATTTACGCCTCTCAGAACCATGCGCCGATTGAACCGCGATACCTCGCCCTTCTCCTGCCCGAAGTAATTGGTATGCTTCCCACCGCCAGCAGGGGTTGCGTTGGCCTCCCACGCCCTCACCCGCTCAGGCGCCGTCAGATCCTTGCTCAGCTCAATCGACCGGGACCGCCTCGCACCGGGGAGGGTGTTCAGTTTGAATGAAGTCACGCCCATTATATCACCCCCACTAGTGAATCGTCGCCTGCCTGCCGAGCGGCCCGACCACCGCTCAGTCTCTCACCCTCGGTATCAAAGCCGGAGCGGATCGTGATATACTGCACTACACCCCCTGCTGGTAATGCCGCCGGGGCCGATGGACCGGCAGAAGCCGGAGCAGGAGAGCCCCCGCCCACGCCACCGACCCCGACAGACGCTCCACCTAATGTAAAATTCATCCCCAGGTTATTGGCACCCGACAGCCCGATAGCGAATCCCTCGACGATGCTCTGCCCCCAGCTGATAGCGAGCTTTGATGGGGAGGCAATGAAGAGGCCGGACACGAATACCGTTATGACCCGCTGCACGATCGCCCATGCGGTTGCCTCCAGGGCCGCTCCGAGATCGCCGGACCTCAGACCCTGGATCATGCCGCCGATAATAGCCTGACCGATCTCCTCGCCGGAGATGAATGCTTCATCGGGCATGCCCTTCGTCGCATCAGCCAGTTGCTGCTGGAGCACTGTAACGTATCTGTCAAACTGTGCCTGATCAATCTTCCCGAGGTCAAGTGAGATGGTGGCAGCCTGAAGTTTTCTAGCAAACTCCTCTGTGGGTATCTCGATAATTGATCGAATATTGTCGGCTATTCTGTTCTGTTGTTCGTCAAGTTTACGGAGGTCGTTAATGGCACTTTGCGCCGCCCTCCGCATACCTCCGAGTGCCCTTTCAAGCGCCCCCTCACTCGCGGCCGCATCGATCAGCGATTGGTCATATCCCATTACGAAGTTTGCCAGCTCGCGGATGGTGATACCATTCTGAGTAACCACCGTGTCGAGGTCTGCTCCTGCCTCGATGAAACTCCGGACCGCCGTTCTGGCGATATCTACATTCTCGGCCGTCAGATCAAACGAGTCCCCGTAGATAGCTTCCATCTGCCGGGCAACATCGAAACTGGCCTTCATCTCCGCGCCCATCTCCTGAATGGTCTTGCTGAACGCAAGCGCCGCCTTCTCGGCCTCTGTCAACGGAGGCACCATATCCTTGCCTGCCTTCGCTGCCTCCGCCGCCGCAAGCGCCGCCTGTATCCCCAGTTCTGTCCATGCCTTCGACGCCGCCCGAATGGCACCGACCCCCTGTGAAACCAGGTCCCGCCGGAGTGCCACGAACGACTCAAATAATACGGTATTGGTCTCCTTGAGGGCCATGATCTTGGCATTCCAAAGATCAGCGAGAGCGGCAACGGCAGTCATGGTACGCTGCTGCGTCTCAAACAGCTTTTCCTGTGCCTTCTCGGCATCGAGGGCGGCTTTTCCTATGGCGATGAGACCGACAGCGATTGCAGCGAGTCCAGCAATGGAGGCTATGAAGGTCAACTGTACCGCTATCTGCTGAGCATGGAAGGCGACGAGCGCCGCCGTTGCCTTGACTATGGCCCCGGTCAGGGCGAGATACGCTTTCCCCAGCAACCCTACAGACAAGATCAACGGCCCGACTATTAGGGCAACCCCGGCGAGTTTGATGATAACGTTCTGTATGGGATCAGAGAGCTTTGTCCACCCAGTTATCATATCACCGACGGCAGTGATCAGGTTCAGGAACGTCGGGATCAGCTTCGTACCGAGTTCAATGAATACCGCCTGGATCTCGGCTTTGAACACCTTCCATTCCTGCGCCGGGGTCTGCTTGGCCCGGTTGAACGCAGTGGCAGTGACATTGAGCTGGGTGTTCAGGTCGTTGAGGATTCCTGCGTATGCCTCGCCCTGCTGACCGGCAGTTGCAAGTACACCAGTCAGTGCCCGGACATTCGGGATTACCCTTCGGATCGCAACAACATCACCATCAAACCTATCGATCAGGAGTTCCAGAACGGCAAGCAATCCATCTTCCCTGAGTGTAGAGATCAGGTCCTCGGTAGTGAGATTGACGGAAGCCAGAGCCGCCTTCGCGTCTCCGACCGGGCCGATGATCGTTGAGAGCACCTGCCTCAAGGCAGTAGTTGCCTCTTCGGCGCTCACGCCCAGACGGGTAAAGGTCGCAATGAATGCCCCGACCTCCTGGAATGACACACTGAGCGAGGAGGCCGTAGCCAGCACTCGACCGAGGGATCCCGCAAGGTCGGCAGCCACCAGGTTCCCGGCTCGTACCGTCCCGACGAGAATGTCGGTCGCTCTCGCCGCGCTCAGAGCTTCCTCCTTGTATGCCTGCATTGCTGCCGTGACAGCCCGCGCCGTAGTGGCAGTATCCCCCAGACCTATGGCCGCAGCCATCGCGGCA
>SDBT01015679.1_pt1 | contig 12037 bp, 13 predicted proteins | sample 2277101 | NCBI WGS metagenome assembly SDBT01 (sample SAMN10404973, study PRJNA504765) | marine sediment metagenome | isolation source: marine sediment core GS10_PC15, 103 cmbsf | place: Arctic Ocean: Southern Knipovich Ridge | collected 2010
TCGTATGTCGTGCTTGGCGAGACCATTCCCTGATCAAGGGCGGCTGCCATGGTAATAGCTTTAAAAATGGATCCGGGCTCATAAATATAAAAAGTAGCCGGATTGATATACGTATTGATGTCTTCGACCTCTCCATACTCGTTCGGATTGAAATCAGGTGATCCGCACATAGCGATAATACCACCTGTATGAGGATCCATTATCACTATGCTGCCGCCATCAGCTCCATGCTTTAAAACATTTTCATTAAGTTTTTTACATGCTTCATACTGTATAGTACGATCGATACTCAAGATGAGATTATCGCCATCAATAGCTTCCTCAAGAAGTTTGGTGCCAAAGGTAATCCAGCGGCCCTGCGCATCTTTTTCTGCGCGAAGAAATCCCGGTTCTCCGGCCAATTCAGGCTCCCAATACTCTTCGAGTCCATATTGGCCAATTTTTGTGTCTTCGCTATAGCCGACAAATCCAAGAATATGCGAACCAATGCTATTTTCCGGATAATAGCGGTGTAATTCTTCAGAAAACTTTATTCCGGTTAATTCCAGTTTTTTAATCTCGTTAACTACTTCTTCAGTTACTTCTCGTTTTAGGGGTTCATATAAATCATTTTCTTTATCAAGACGGTATCTGATCTCATCTTCCTCAAGTTCCAGCAGCGGAGCGAGCGCTTTAATCACGGTTGTTTTATCCTCAACGCGCTTTGGCTCAGCATACACGAGATATAATGATTTATTTGCGGCAAGTGCGTACAATTTATCCGGATTATCCTTGTCACGGACGAAAATCTCGCCCCGTTTTGGAAAAAGTTTTTCCGAAAGCTCATGCTGGTTTGCGGCGAGCGCTTCATAAAACGTATGCTGGAATATTTGAATATCGACTAATCTGGCGGTAATGAGCGCGGCAAAAATAAAAATAACCGCTGTCAGATAGTCGATGCGGTCATACTTCTTGCTCCGTTCACGGTTTCTGCGTTGTCTGTGTCGAATTACCATACTGATTCTTTTGATTGTTTATTGTATAGCAGGAAAAAGATGTATTCAATCCATCACATATTACCGGATTGCAACTGTCGAGCCGACAGCAGGTAAATAATCTATTGAAGTTGTTGCGACCATTTCGAATTCGGCACTCGCTTTTTCGATATTAGTCAACGACTGCAATTCAGCAGTTTGTAATTCAAGCCGCCTGTTATCTTTCGATAGGTCCTCAATTCTATTTTCAATCCCTTTTATGTCAAACCCGCCTGTAGCAGTTTGGTTAATGAAATAGAGATACATGATTCCAGAAAAAACTATTAAACACATCAACATCCAGCTGATTGATTGGTTGCTTACGCGAAACACTCCGCGGGCGGTTCGGCTGGTACGGCGCTGTTCACTTGATACAAATTTATTTTTTACAAATTTTGTCATTGTTTTTATATTTTTTGGGCGACCCGTAGTTTAGCGCTGCGGGAACGCCTGTTCTCGGCAACGTCATTCTCGGTAGGCATGATTGGTTTTTTTGTTATTACTTTTAATCGTGCCTGATGCTCACACCGGCATTCCGGTAATTCGGTCGGACATATGCAATCCCGTGCTTCATTTCTGAAAAAATGTTTTACGATACGGTCTTCTGCTGAATGAAATGAAATTACGCCAACTCGCCCACCGCTTTGTAGTAACTCGATTGTTTGAGGAAGAACGCGCTCGAGACTGCCGATCTCATCATTAACTGCTATGCGAAGTGCTTGAAAAGTTCGTGTTGCGGGATGAATGCCTCCGATCCACGGCACTTCCTGCTTTGATCTTAATTTATTTCTAAAGGCCGGGAGTATGGCCTCGACTAAGGATTTTGTTTTTGTTATTAGCCCCTTTGTTCTCGCTGTGGTAATTTGTTTTGTGATTTCATGCGAGAGGGACTCTCCGCCATACTCCCGAATTACCTGTTCAATTTTTTCAAATGGCCATGTGTTGACGATAGTCGCTGCAGTTAATTCCTGACGATCATCAAAACGCATGTCGAGCGGTTCATCTACTTTAAAAGAAAATCCCCGTCCTGAATTCTCGAGTTCAATAGAAGATAACCCAAGGTCAAGTAAAATGATGCCAACTTTATAATCTGCGAACCGTTCATTATATATTTGTGTTAATCTGGAAAAATTTCCTCTTACGAGCGTAACTCGATCTGTATATTTTTGTAAAACTTTTTCGGCAGTATGCAGCGCACCATCGTCGAGGTCAATACCGAGCAAATGACCTTCGGGTTCTGTATGCTCAAGCAGAGATGATGCGTGCCCTCCTCCACCTACCGTACAATCAATACAATGTTGATTTTGTTGTGGGTTTAAAAATTCGATTACTTGTTTCGTAAGTACAGGAACGTGTTTGGCTGACATATGCCTTCTTACACTCCAAGTTCACCGAGTGCTTCTGCTATATCCCCTCCGCGCTTTTCGGTGCTCAATTTATATTTTTCCCATACAGCTGCGTCCCATATCTCGAGACGGTTGTATAAACCTGCAACTGTAACTTTCTTCTTTATAGTTCCATATTTACGAAGATAGTCGGGCAGAATAATTCTCCCTTGTTTATCAATTTCGCAATCCATCGCTCCGGCAAGCATCAGTCGTGCAAAAGCTCTGGTATTTGCCTTGGATATCGGTAATTTTGCCAGCTTATCCGCTAGTATTTCCCATTCTTTTAGAGTATACAAAAATAAACAGTTATCTAGTCCGCGCGTCACTACAGCGCCTTTAGCGAGTTCCCTACGGAATTTGACCGGAATCGCTAAGCGTCCTTTATCATCTATTGTATGCTGATATTCTCCTATAAACACAAATGTAATTTTATTTCTTTATATTGTAATACAGGGAGTTATCCACAAAACTTAGAGGTTATCCCCACAATTATCCACTTCTTACCTCACTACTCCATTTTACACCATTTTTCGCCTAAAGTCAAAGGTTTGTATTAAATTCATTACTACAAAACGTTTCAATAACTCTGTCAATATTTAAATCTTCTGTATTTTCTATAACTGGTATCAAAGTATCACGAGTAACTACTAGATATTGATAATCAATTATTTAGTAATATTTATCAAAGAAAATTTGTAATAAAAAATAACCAGTCAATTTAATGTACTGATTGTTATTGTGGATAACTTATATTGACCTTCGGTTTTTCTTCGGCTATACTATTATTACTACGCTCCTCTCTTTACAGTCCTCACAACAAGGCTTAAAACGCCTAATATTACCAGACTTATTACTGTAAAGAGGATTCCGTACATTAATACGCCTACTGCGATAAATACAGGAGCAGACAGCCACTGTATTACATGCCATGTGAGAGGAACCTGTATTATTTGGTCAATATAATACAGCAAAGCAAATAGTATCGATAATCCAAATAAACCGGCATACGTATGGCCAAGATCTTCTTTCGAGGGAGCGGCGTGTGAGCTGAGGCTGAGTATCAGGTATATAAAAACGTACGTCTGCCAGGTAGAAGCGTCAAAATTCTTGATTAATTCTGAAAGATAATGACCGTACGTATTAAAATATGTTGCTGAAAAACTGAAGAAGCCCTGAAACGAGTTAAAATCAACGAGTGCTGATTGCATCAAACTTTCAAAAGAGCTATGTATTTCCGGAAAGAGCCAGCGGGCAATTAACCACATGGTTGCTGTTACTCCGAAGAGTGGTGCAAGTGAAATGATAACTTTCTTAACCGGATTCCGAGTACGATCATGCTCAACGAATCCCAGCGAATCAGCTGTCGGCTGATATAATTGGACACGCCGCACTCTGGTAAATGTCAGGATACACGCGACAAAATGTGAAAGCTCATGCACAACTACTCCAGGCCACATCGTCCAGAGGTACCACCGCCTACCCATTCGACGCAACACAACACGATCAACTGCACGAGAAAATATATACAGGACGATCGTCACTACAAGAAGCGGTAATAATAAATTGATTATTCCATTCATAGTATGAATAAATTATACAACACTCTTAAAAATAATAATACTTCCCTATGGTAGTCATACTTCCAAAACAAAAGCAAAAAATTCTGCACTATCTTAAAGATTATATCCGTGATAACGGGTATGCACCCACCCTAAGCGAAATAGCAAAAGAGTTTAATGTATCTTCTCTCGCGACAATTCATGAACACCTGCAGTATTTGGAGGATAAGCAATTCATCATACGTGATAAAGATCAAAAACGGGGTATTACAATTCCAGACCAAGAAGATAAGAATGATGCCACAGCAGGAGTATTGGTGCCGGTTGTTGGATTGATTACTGCCGGAGAACCTATTGAAGCTATCGAGAACCATGATCAAGAACTTCCGGTTCCGCCAGAAATGGTACACGGTAAAAACTCATATATTCTCAAAGTCAAAGGCGACTCTATGATCGAGAGTTTAATTTCCGATGGCGACTTCATTATCTGCGAAAAAACTGAATACGCGAAAAATGGCGACACGGTCGTTGCGATGCTTGAAGACGGTACTGCCACCTTAAAAAAGTTTTTCAAAACCAAAAATTTGATTCGCCTGCAACCAGCCAATAAAAAATACAAGCCGCGATACGAAAAAAATATCATCATTCAGGGAAAAGTACTTGGTATAATTCGACAGTTTTAATTTTAAAAAGTTCTTAACAAATCAATCATTTCGAAAAGGTATTATTTAATTATTATATTTTTTTATTTTTAATATTCGGTTTTTCTTCGGTACCCTATCATTAACAAACATTATATGAATAAAAACACACAATATAAAACAATATTGCATGTCAGTCTCGATTCGTTTTTCGTATCAGTAGAACGGGCTCTCAATCCGGAACTTCGACGAAAGCCTGTTATTGTCGGCGGCAACCCAAAAACAAATGGAATAGTCGCATGTGCCAGCTACGAAGCTCGTCATTTTGGCGTCCAATCTTCAATGCCGTTACGCAAAGCATACGAGCTGGTACCACATGCTGTGTATGTACCTGGATCATTTCACCACTACCAAAAGTTTTCGGAACAGTTCTATAAAATTTTATCCCAATTCAGCGACATCGTTGAGCCTATTTCACTTGATGAAGCGTATATTGACCTTACTGAAAACGTACACAATTGGATTTCGCCGGAACACGCAGCAAAAGATATGCAGAATAAAATTATGCGGGATCTTGAAATTACATCTTCGATAGGAATCTCATCAAATAAAATTTGTTCGTTGGTAGCGGCACGTTCAAATAAGCCGTCCGGTGTTGTATATGTTTCCCGCGGAACTGAAAAGCAATTTCTTGCGCCATTACCGGTAAATTTGCTTTCATGCATCGGCGTCAGAACCGAAAAAGCGTTACGAAATATCGGCATCCGTACTATTGGACAGCTTGCTTCGGTTCCGGAACGCGCGCTCGTCCAAATGTTTGGCCATCAGGGAAAAAATATCTGGTGCTATGCTAACGGTTTTGATTCCCGTGCAGTTACCACGCCTGGTCAGTCGCATTCAGTATCCCGATCAAAAACATTTAAAAACAATACGAATGACCGCCGTTTCATCATGCTTACTGGTTACGCTCTGCTCAGTCGCGCATGTATTCACTTGCGTGAAATTAATAAATTAGGAAAAACTATTGTAGTACAAGTACAATGTGCTGACGGATCATTCAAAACCAGACAAGAAACGATAGAATATGCTACTAATAATGAACGGGAGCTGTATGCCGTATCACAAAACCTATTGGATTCTCTGCTGAAGGAATACGTTACCGTGAGGATGATCAGGGTTGGAATTTTGAAATTATCCAGGAAATCCCAGCAGATTAATTTGTTTGAAAATTCTTTCTTTAACCTCAAACAAATTCGCAATGCTATAGAGCGTGTCGGCAACAGGTTTGGATTTGATTTACAGCGAACACCAAACTATCGTATGCTGGACATGTCGTCAGCATACGTTTCCAAGTAGATACGAAGTTATTTATTTTATTTGTTTTTTGGGAGTGGTAATATTTGGCTCCCTCCCGTAGTGCGGGCTTACCGGGATTCCTGGTTTCAAAGATTTAAGTTTTTTACTGCCTTCCTTTACGAACTGCTGAACCGTCGAATAATCATCCTTCTGTAATCCGGCTATTGGAATATCCAGTGCGAATCCGAGCGCGTTTGCAGTTACTACACCGATCCGTAAAGACGTAAATCCGCCCGGACCGACAGAAACGATAATTCCAGACAAATCATTAACAGCGATTAAATTTTTTTTAAGTAATTTTGTAATGGTCGGCAGCAGCAGTTCAGCATGATGGTAGGTTCCACGGACTACTTGTTTATCTTTTATAGCACCGCTCTTTTCAATTACAAAACCGACGGTAAAACTACGATCGCCGCTGGTATCAATTATGAGGATCATTACTATTTATTAAAAATTTTATCAGCAATAACTATTTTTTTATTTTCGAGAATGCTGTAAAGAAATTTATCAGTGAGATCATTCCTGTACTCAAACTCTTTTCGTGACATTATTGTGTAACGTATTTTTCTATCCAGATCTTTTTGAAAACTTTTAATCATCCGCTGCAGTTTTGTTCTGTTTACTTTTCCGACTATTAAAATATCAGTCTGAACGGATTTTACATCTGTAAATATTCCCGTGAGTGCGAGAAATGATATTTGACCTACCTGCTTAAGCCGTTTACCGAGATCGCGTTCGACCGTCAACTGTGATTTCAAAAAAAGCGAACGAAATTCAGGAAATAATATAAAATTTTTATCAGCACGATAATACTTGCGCTGTTTATCTTCATGCGCAACTAAGAAACCAATTGATTCCAGGTTACTAAGCTCACGCCGAACCGAATTGATACGTTCTTTAATTTTCCGTGTCAGCTCACGAACGAAGTAATCAGTGTCGGGATTGATTAAAAATATTCTTAGAAGTTTTACTCGGGTGCGTGAACCAAAAAGTTGCTCAAGCATAACGCTAAACTGCATCTTTACTACTTAACATGCCTGTAGTATACTATGACCTGTAAAAACAAGCAAGATTAGTGTGATATAAAAAATGGTAGCTGAGCTTCAATCATCTCTTGGAAAGCTAATACTCTACGACCCGAGTAGCAGCAGATCAACGTGTAATATTTTCATTTCCCGTCCATCCCCTGCTGAAGAAAAAAGCCTGGGCAAGCTTTATATTGTGGCAGAAATTGCATCCAAAGAAAAAATAAATATTGAACTCATTAATACTATTCAGGAGACAATAAACGTCAGCTACTACGCAACGGAAGATCTGAATATTGAAACTGCATTTGAAAAAGCTCTTGAGCAGGTCAACCAGCGTATCGCTGATATGGTCGGTGATTATGACACAAACTGGCTGGATAAACTCAATACCATTGTAGCGCTCGTCAAAGGCAATACCGTACACTTTAGTACGATTGGTCAAATTCACGCCTTTTTAATTCGTGGACAAAAAATCAATGATATCATTGACTCAACATCCCAAAATGACTCGCTTAAACAGGAAAAAATTAATCCGCTTAAAGCATTCTCAAATGTAATTAGCGGCACGCTCAGCTCCGGTGATGCAATGATATTCTGTACAACTTCTCTACTTGACTACATCTCTCAGGAAAAGCTTAAGAAAACTATTACTGATTATAATGCCGAGCAGGCGGCACATTCATTGGAAAACATCCTTCTCGAAAATAATACGGGCGCCGCATTTGCCGCGCTAATCAATAAATTTGAAGAGACGGTAATTACTGACAAAAATAATTCGGAAACTATCGTACAGCAACAATCAGTAGTGACACCGATCGATACCACTACACAATCGTCCATGGAGAATTTGAGTCAAAAACAGGCGGACACAGGCAGGATTTTCGCCCCTTCCCACAGCAGACTTATCAAAGAGATTATTAAAAGCGGGGATCATTCACTAACCAAATATATTAAAATAACATTATTGCAGCGATCCCCCCGAAGAGTGAAAATGGATCATGAGATGAAATATTACCGTCCGGCGTCAAAAGATAACCTGATTAAAAAAAGTACTCCTGGGTCATTTATTACAATGGTATGGAAAGGAATTCGCAACATTGGTGGATTTCTTATAGTTATTACCAAATCTCTTTTCGGACTAATACAAAAACGGGATAAGATTGCAGAGAATATTAAAGCAACGCCGCAGACACTTTCCCAAAAGATCACTTCGCTCATTATTACTGTAAAGCGTCTTCCAAAAATAAGTAAAATTATTCTTGGCGTTGCAATTATTGCCGCGTTTTTTCTCTCTCAAAGTATTTACAGTACCGCGGTAAAAAATAATCAGGCAGTCCATGTTATAGAATACGACCAGTCAATATCCCAAATATCACAAAATATACTCAAAGCCGGAGCGGCACTCTCATATGGCAATGAAGACGGTGCCCGTACACTGCTTTTGGACTCGCAAACCCTCCTAAATAATTTAAAAGAGGAAGCTGGTGAAGAAGATACGAAAATTGCAGAACTTCAATCCGATATAAACGCTCAGCTTGAAAAATTACGGCATGTATTTGTTACGGAAAATCCAAAAATAATCACAACATTCACCGGTGATGAGGGGACGATTCACCCTGCTACTCTCACATTACTCGGATCTTCACTTTTTACTTTTGATCCCTCATTAAAAACAATTTACAAAAGCGAGATCGGGAATGGCGCCGTTACCAGCTGGCCGCAAGAAGATGCTGATAAAACGCTGCAATACGCCGTACCGATCAGTAATACAAAAATTGCTTACTTGAATACAGGGAATAATATAACTGAATTTGATATAAATAACGAGCAGCTTGATTCATTTACATTAGCGGTGGCCAATGAGGATGCTAATATAATTGATATTGCTACGTATGAAGGCAAGCTATATTATCTGGATATTAATAATAATCAAATTTTCCGTTCGGTGCGATCGGGTTCATCATACGGTACTCCATCTCCGTGGCTCAAGGATGATTCGGTTATTCGCGACGGTAAATCTCTAGCCATTGACGGGTACATTTACGTACTTGCTTCTAATGGCACGGTGACCCGTTTCTTCCAGGGATCCAGACAAGAATGGTCGTTATCAATAATAGATCCACCGTTAAACCGTGCGGATAAGATTTGGACAGATACCGTTACAGATAATATATACGTACTGGATTCACGAGGGAAACGGATTATAGAATATTCCAAGGAGGGCAGATTATTAAACCAATATACTTCCCCGCAGATTACCAATCCAAAAGATATTGCCGTTGACTATGCTAATAAAAAAATCTATGTTCTAAACGATAATGTTGTCTTTGAACTTAATATTCAATAATACTTTCAAATATAAAAAATACCCCTCGTAATGAGGGGTATTTTTTATATTTTTATTCTTACTTGAGAGTTACAGTTGCTCCCGCTTCTTCCAACTTTTTCTTAGTTGCTTCAGCCTCTTCCTTTCCTACTCCTTCCTGCACAACTGCCGGCGCTGAATCAACAAGTATCTTTGAGTCAGCTAATCCCTTCTGTGTCAGTTCACGAACGACTTTTATTACTGAAATTTTACTTGCTCCGGCTTCCGTCAGTTCAACATTAAATGTGGACTGCTCCTCAGCTGCTCCGTCCTCGGATGCTGCAGCTCCCGCTGCTGCTACTGCAACCGGCGCCTGAGCTGAAACACCAAATTTGTCTTCAAGAACTTTCACGAGTTCTGCTAATTCGAGAACTGAAAGTTTCTCGACCTGTTCAACGAGATCCTTAAACTTTGCCGGAACCTCGACACTCTTCTCTTCCTTGTCATCCGTAGCCTTGGCTGAGGATGATTTTTGCTCTTCTTGTTTTGGTTCGTCTGCCATAGTTTTATTTCCTTATATTTTTAAATTAATTATTACGCTTTTTTTTCTTGAATTGCTTTTAATGCATAAACCAGATTACGTATATTACCAGCAAGAACATTTACAAAGCCGGAGATTGGATACTGTAAGAGCCACACAAACTGCTGTGTGAGCTCGGGTTTCGACGGTAGTTTTGCCAATGCAAGAGTTTCGTTTGCATCTATAAACTTTCCGTTGAAAATCCCACCGATAATTGTTAAAGCCTTATGTGTTTTAGAAAAAGTATCAACCGTTTTTGCCGGCAGTACCTCATCTTCATATCCAAATGCGACTCCGACGCCACCCGGCTCCAAACCGTCAATATCGGCAACGCTTATTCCTGCATCTTTCAGTGCGACCTTTAGTAGTGATCTTTTTGCGACGGTATACTGGATATTATTCTCACGGAGAACTGTTCTGAATTCATTCGTGTCCATAACGGATAACCCGTCAAAGTGGGTAAATACGACAGCGGTCGTATCGGACATTTTTTCTTTTACGAGCTTAACCGACTCTTCTTTTTGTTCTTTGGTCTTTGCCATATAATTATGTCTTTAAAAAAAATCTGCGGATGGAAACCACAGACATTTGAGCAGAGCTCTTGGTAAACCGCCTCGGTGGGACATTGAGCCTGACCTTTAAAGGTTTTGGCACCCACTGTCTGTGACAAAAATATTAACTTATACACAGTATAACAAACGGATTTTCAATGTCAAGTACCGGATGTACCAAGTTCCCGCAGGGTGAACTCTAGTTTATTTATCAAATCTTTGAGATCCACATCGGTTTTTAATGTTTCTCCTTCTACGACAGTGCTTGTGGTAATGGTAGATGTTAAAACACTTGCTATCCTGTCCCTCAAATCACCTGACAGTTTCGTATCTAATTCACATTCAATCCTGTAAATCAGTTCCTTTGCAGGTTCATTTTTATTTGCGTCAGTTGTTTTTTGCATATAGCGCTTTAGCGCCGGTTCAAAGCCATCAACTGCTAAACTAATTTTGGTATTAAGAGGTAATTCTATTTCTGGTTTGCCCTCAGGTCTCTCAGCCATAATGATATTAGGTTAAAGATAATTTTTATAGCTATATAATAACGGTTCCGGTAAATCTTTTTCCTGTAAATATTGCTTCAAGATTATTTAAATCAGTCCCGAGGCAAACGACGACACGCAGACCATTCCGTTTTGCTAATTTTGAAGCTTCCGGATCAAATGGCACATGCGCTCCCGGTTTCCATGTTGTACCGGTCAATTTCAATAATTCATCCCATGTCATCTGCTTCAGCGGTTTGGCGTGTGAAACTTTTTTTGGATCAGCTGAATATACGTACTTAATATTACTCATGTTGATGACCATGTCAGCACCGTAGGTATTCGCAAGCATAACGGCATCTTTATCTGAAGAAAATCCCGGTACCCATCCTGATCCAATTAATATTTTTTTATTGGTTCGGATTTTTTTACGGGGATCACGGATAATATCCTGATATGCGGCTGATCCAAATATTGACCGTACGAGCGTTGCATTCAGCTTTGTTGCTGCGATACCGATCCAATCCAAGTCGTATTCGGATATTCTACCCGCTTTTTGGGCTGAATGCTGATAATGCCGGCAAATATCACCTCCGCCGGTGACAATGATAAACCGGTATCCTCGCCTTACAAAAGAAAGGATAAGCGTTTTAAATCTTTTTAGATATGCGACATTAATCCTGTTTGGTATGATGATCGAACCTCCGAGCGAAAGAATTATTGTTTTTGAAGTTTTCACTGTAAGTATTTTGCCTTATTTTCCAAATGTTCATCGTACGTAACGCTAAATACAGTCGTTCCGTCCGGTTTAGTTAAAAAGTAAAAGTAATCAGATTTTTGCGGATACAATGCAGCGTTAATGGATGAGATGGACGGATTTGATATTGGACCCGGCGGCAACCCCTTATTTTTATATGTATTGTAAGGATTATCCACTTCAAGATCGTCTAATGACGGCTGAAGCGCCTGTTTACCGGTTACATAATTCACCGTAGCGTCAGATTGCAGCGCAACACCTATATTAATGCGATCATAGAAAATACCGGCGGCAATCCTGCGGTCCTCATCGGTGCGTACCTCTTTTTCTATAATTGAGGCGAGAGTAATTATTTCGAATACGGTCACATTACCATG
>SDBT01015680.1_pt1 | contig 12036 bp, 9 predicted proteins | sample 2277101 | NCBI WGS metagenome assembly SDBT01 (sample SAMN10404973, study PRJNA504765) | marine sediment metagenome | isolation source: marine sediment core GS10_PC15, 103 cmbsf | place: Arctic Ocean: Southern Knipovich Ridge | collected 2010
ACACAAATTGAGGTTTTGGGATGGCTTCTGAGACCTGTCCCGAATCAGTGGGTCACACTTACGCCAATCGGATATAGAAATGCGCTGGATTTGGATCGATCGCTTTACCGAATTTGTGCCCGGTGAGCGTGCGACGGCGATTAAGAACGTCTCGCTCGCCGAGGAGCACGTCCACGATCACTGGGAAGCCTTCCCGATACATCCTGCCACGCTGATGATCGAGGGAATGGCGCAGACGGCGGGCATTCTCGTCGGACAGGCGCGCAATTTCGAAGAGAAGGTTATCCTGGCCAAGATCGCCAAGGCCGAGTTTTACGACGTCGTCGTACCCGGCGATCAGGTGACATTCCAGGCTGTAATCGAGACCATTGCCCCCGAAGCAGCCATGACCAAAGGCGTCGTGCTCTGCAACGGTGAGCAGATCGGGATCGTCGATCTGATGTTCTCCCATATCGATCAGAATCTCGCCGGAACGGAGTTCCCGAAAGAAAACTTCGTGTTCACCGGCCAGTTTGAGAGACTGGTGGCGCCTCTGCTGGAGGGGGACGATGCCTGACGGTGTAGCGATTACCGGTCTGGGCGTGGTTACGGCAGCGGGCATTGGCATCGAATCGCTCTGGGATGCACTGATGGAATCTCGCCAGTGCGTTGACGAGATCAGCCTGTTCGACGCTGGTGAGTTCGACTCCCAAATCGGGGCCGAGTTGACCGATTTCTCCGCACGAAAGTTCGTCCCCAAGACCTACCGCAAGTCGGTCAAGGTAATGGCCCGCGATATCGAGATCGCGGTCGCCGCGGCCGATCTGGCGATGAGGGATTCGGGTATCATCTCCCGCGGAATCGATCCCGATGCAATGGATATTGATCCCAAACGTCTCGGTTGCAATATCGGTGCGGGCCTGATCAATACGGATCTGGACGAGCTTGGCATGGCCGTCAGCAGCTCGATTGAAGACGGACAGTTCTCGCTGAAAAAGTGGGGCACTTCTGGAATCAACGACCTGACGCCGCTCTGGCTGCTGAAGTATCTTCCGAACATGCTGGCCTGCCACGTGACGATCATTCACGGCGCGGAAGGCCCGTCCAATACGATTACCTGCGGCGATGCTTCAGCGCACCTTGCGGTGGGCGAGGCCGCTCGCATGATCGCACAAGGACGTGCCGATGTAATCATCGCCGGCGGGGCGGAGGCCAAACTAAACCCCATGGGTCTGCTCAGGCAGGAACTGCTCAAGCGAACCTGCAATAGCCGGAACGATTCTCCTGCCGGTGCGTGCAGGCCTTTCGACGTCGACCACGACGGGACTGTCCTGGGCGAAGGCGGAGGGATTATCATTATTGAAGACATGAACCGAGCCATCAGCCGCGGAGCGAAGCTTTACGCGGAATTCGCCGGCTTCGGAGCTGCGTGCGATCCTGCGGGCATGCACGTGACCAAGCCCACCGCAGGCGGGCTGGACCTTGCCGTCAAACGGGCTATCGCCGATGCTGGAATTACCGCCGACGATGTCGATCTGATCGTAACTCACGGAACCGCCGTCGCGGAAGAAGACAATCACGAAGCGACCGCCTGGGCCAACGCTCTGGGCGACGCTGTTTCAACAATTCCCGCAGTCGCTGTCACCGGATCGATCGGTTCGCTGTATGCCGGGGCAGGCGGAGTTGAACTTGCCGTCGCGGCGATGGCCCTTCGGAAGCAGACCGTTCCGCCGAGTGTGAACTTCGCACAAGCCGCAGACGGATGTCGGCTGCAGTTGAGCGACAAGCCGATTGAAAAAGAAATCAATTACGTCGTGACAGGTGCTTTCGGCACGGGCGGGCAAAGCGCCGCCGCAGTGCTCAAGCGATGCCAGATATGAGCAACAAACGCGTAGTCATAACGGGAATGGGCACGGTTAATCCCCTCGGCCACAACGTAGCCGACATGTGGTCCGCGATGCTCGCCGGCAAGAGCGGAATCTCCAAGACCGAACTGTTCGACGCAAGCACCTTCCCGACGAAGTTCACCGCACAGGTACGGAACTATAAGCTTGCCGATCACATCGACAGCGCCGAAACCCATTGCCATGCCGGGCACCATTGCACATTCGCGCTGGGCGCGGCGGCAGAGGCCTGGGCGCAATCGGGACTGGGTGAGTGCGAAAGTCTCGACAAGACTCGCCTGGGTATCTACCTGGGCAGCGGCGAAGGTTCGTTGGATTTCGTTAACTTCTTCTCGCTGATCGCCGATGCCTGGACCGACGGAAAAGTGGATATCCGCAAGTGGCGCAAACTCGCAGCCGAGCGAATGGATCTTTACCGCGAGGTCGAGCAGGAATCGAACATGGTTCTGGCACACCTGGCGGCTGAGTTCGGTGTGCAAGGCCCGGCCTTTAACGTGCTGACCGCATGTGCAGCCAGCACCCAAGCCATCGGCGAAGCGTCGCTACAGGTGCGTCATGGCGATGTCGAGGCAGTAATCACCGGTGGCGCGCACAGTATGATTCATCCTCTGGGCGTTACCGGATTCAATCGCCTGACTGCACTTTCAACGCGCAACGACGACTGCGAAACTGCGTCGCGGCCTTTCGATATGACACGCGACGGATTCGTACTCGGCGAAGGGGCGAGCATTCTGATTCTCGAAGAATACGAGTTCGCCAAAGTTCGCGGTGCCAAGATCCTCGCCGAAATCGTCGGCTACGGTTCCAGTGCCGACGCTTTTCGCATTACGGATCAGGACCCCGAAGGCGACGGAGCTGCTACGTCGATGCGGGCGGCACTTGCCGATTGCAACCTTCAACCGGGCGACATCGATTACGTTTCGGCCCATGGGACCGGTACGAAGCAGAACGACCAGGTTGAAACCCTCGCGATCAAGGCGATCTTTGGCGATCGGACCAAAGTGCCCATCTCATCGGTCAAGAGCATGCTCGGCCACCTGATAGCCGCCGCCGGTGCGACCGAACTGATAACGTGCATTCTCGCCATTCGCGATCAGATTCTTCCCCCGACGACCAACTATAGCGTGGTTGATCCTGACTGCGATCTCGATTACATCCCCAACGAACCCCGCAAGGCCGAGGTAACCACCGCCATGTCCAACAGTATGGGCTTCGGAGGGCAGAACAATACACTGATTATCACCGCCCCTAAATAGCCTCGGACACTTTTTCGAGCGCATTGCATTAGAGTGTAGCGAATTGAGCGTCGGCGAGGACGAGGCCTGCAAGGAATGCGAAGCAGGCATAGCCGTCGCTATAGCGACCTGCCTGCTTACCGCAGGTAGGCAGGTGCAGCATGACGCCGCCGGCCGACACCGCAGGCAGCTCAAACGCGACAGGCTAAGGTAATGTGCTCTAGCGTTCTTGTTTTTCAACCATCTCTCGTATATGCTGTTACAATCTTTCACCTTGTCCCTATGGGGCTGATTGCCCCGGATTTATCTGAAGAATATGGATGCGACGTTACAATTTCCGATCCTTGCCGTACGGGCGTGGCTTACCTGGAACTGGGCGGCGCTGGCTATTGTGCTGACGGTGCTCTCGCTGCTGGTCTACCTGGTGCTACTGTTCGGTAAGTACCTGCGCATCTGCCTGAACCTGTTTGTGGACACTCGCCCGCCGCTGATGATGGGCGCCGTGGATTTCCAGAGGCTAAAGGGACAGGAAGTTCGCTTTCGCAGCTTCGACGGTACGAGCCTGCGGGGAATGCACGTTCCCACGCCGAACCGCCAGACCTACAAGGGAACGATAATCTTCTGCCACGAGTTCGGCAGTGACATGCACACGTGCGGGCGCTACGCCCGCCCGCTGATCGATGCGGGATTCGATATCTTTACGTTTGATTTCCGCAGCCATGGCGAGAGTTCATCCTCGCGCAAGTATTCTCCTTTGCAGTGGCCCAGCGATAAGGAACTCGAAGACGTACTGGGAGCGTGTGCTTACGTCCAATCCGTTCTGACGACCGAGGGCAAGGACACCGAGATCGGTATATTCGGTATTTCGCGCGGCGCAGGGGCAAGCCTGCTGGCCGCGGCCAGCGATCCGAATATCAAAGCCATCGTCTGTGACGGTGCGTTTAGCACCGAGAGCACGATAATATCGCTGATCAAGAAATGGGCGCACATCTTCGCCAGGGTAAAACTTGTCTATGCATATCATCCGGATTCGGTGTGGCGGGCTGTGGTGTGGCTGTTGATGCTATTTGCCCAGCCGAAACTCGGATGCAGATTCCTCTCGGTCGATAAGGCGCTCAAGGAAATGCAGCCGCGACCGATCCTGTTCATTCACGGTGAGCGAGACAATTATATCAGCGTCGATCAGACGAGATTACTTTACGAGAAAGCACCGTCGCCCAAGTATCTCTGGACGGTCGCCGAGGCAGGACACAATCAATCGGTTTTCATCCACCCGAAACAGTACTCAGCCAGGACGATCGCCTTTTTCAGGCGACATCTTGCCGGAGAGGCTGTCGAGGAGAGTGCAATAATTTCCCCGGCCGAAACAGAGGTCGCATGATTTTCGGGGGCAAGTGAGCGGATGTCTCTAGCCATTACAGTTTTGAAGCCTGTCGCCCGCATCGCGGGTTATCACGCTCTGGCGCAGACAAAAAAGTTCTTAGCCGCGCACGATAACACCGCCCAGGTGCAGGCCGATCTGCTGGCGGAGTTGGTAGACCGCCACCGCAATACGACCTTCGGACGCGATCACGGTTTTTCGTCGATCCGCAATTATGAAGACTTCAAGGCCGCCGTCCCAGTCGGAAACTACGAGACACTTCGCCCTTATATCGACAGGGTTTTCAACGGTGAGACCACTGCCATGCTACCTGCCGATGAGCGGGTGCTCATGTTCTCGCAGACTTCCGGCACGACGGGCAAGCCCAAAAATATTCCGGTAACCGGGCGGTTCCTCAAACAGATGCGGCGGGGATTCAATATTTTCGGTTTGTGTGCGTTGAGGGATCATCCGTCGGGATGGATGAGGCATATTCTGACGATATCCGCGCCGATGCAGGAATCGCTGAGTCCCACCGGACTTCCCTGCGGTGCCATCAGCGGGTTGCTGGCAGCTAAACAGAAGGCGGTTGTCCGCCGAATGTACGCGGTTCCACTGAGCGTTTCGAGTATTACAGATCCCGAGGCCAGGTACTACACCACGTTGCGATGCGGGGTTTCCAAGGACGTTGCGATTATAAGTACGGCCAATCCGTCCAGCACGATCAAGATGATCGAAACCGGACAGGCTCACGCCGAGAGGCTTATTCGCGACGTAGCCGACGGAACATGCATCCCGCCCGGCGCTGGTGGAAGCAAACGCATCGATCACATGAAATTCAAGGCGAACCGTTCGCTTGCCGAGCGAATGGAAGCCGGATTGAGCCAGGATGGCGAGCTTCTACCGAAACACTTCTGGGACCTGTCCTTCATGGCAAACTGGACTGGTGGAACGTTGCAGCTTTATCTTCCCCGTCTGACCGAACTGTTCGGTGACGTTCCGGTGCGCGACATAGGCTTGCTCGCAAGCGAAGGGCGTTTCTCGCTGCCGCTGGCGGATCACACTCCGGCAGGGGTCGCCGAAATCATGGGCAACTTCCTCGAGTTCATCCCGGTTGAGCATTCCGGAACGGACAATCCTCCGACGTTGCTGGCCGAGCAGCTCGAGATCGGCCAGGAGTATTTCCTGGTGATAACCAACTGGGCCGGTCTCTGGCGTTACAACATAGACGATCGCATCCGCGTGACCGACAAGCTGGGCGACTCGCCGGTGTTCGAGTTTCTCTCTCGCGGAGGGCACACCGCGAGCATTACCGGTGAGAAGATTACCGAGCACCAGGTTGTCGAGGCGATGGGTCTGGCGTGCAACGAAGGGACTCGACCCGAGCGTTTTGTTCTGCAGGGCAGATTTGCAAAGCGTCCTTACTACGAATTGCGGCTGGATACCACCGACGGGCTGGACATCGAAAAGCTTGCCGGGCGAATGGATTCCCGTTTGCGCGAGTTGAACATGGAATACGATTCCAAGCGCAAAAGCGACAGGCTCGGGTCCATCGTGGCGATCGCCATGCCCGAAGGTCACCTTGCCCGCGCCGAGCGGGAGAAAATTCTCTCCCGCGGCGGTCGCAGCGAACAGTACAAACACCAATACCTCATCACGGATGTCTTGAGCGAGTAGAAGCTTCCTCAAGACCTCATTTCTGCTGCGAACAGCCCTTTTGCCACATTGCTGCGACTCGAGTAGTCGGAGTGTTTCCCGAATATGCCATCGTCCGGCTCCTTGCAAGGCGGCAGGGGCTTGTCGGAGTCGACCTGGCCTGCTAGCCTAAGGTCATGAAACGCGATATCGCCATAATCGGACCGGGCAAAGTCGGTACCGCCATCGGCATTCTAGCTGCGCGGGCGGGCTGGTGCGTCAAAGCTGTAGGCGGGCGCGACCTTACCCGCGCCGAATCGGCAGCTCTGGCTATTTCGCCCGAAACACGGGGCGTATCGCTTAGCGAGGCCGCCTCCGGAGCGGGCCTGGTTCTGCTCACTGTCAGCGACGACGCCATTAACAGTGTTTGCGATGAACTGGCCTCGGCGGGGGCGCTTACCAAAGGCTCGATTGTCGCTCACTGCTGCGGGGCACTGAGCAGCGACGAACTGGCCTCGGCGCGACAGGCCGGTTGTGCGGTCGCGTCATGCCATCCGCTCCAGACGTTCCCCAATACCGAAGCGGCGACCGAAAGAATCGCCGGGGCATTTTTTTTCTGCGAGGGCGACGCCCAATCGCGCCAGGTGCTGGAAGCTCTCGTGAACGACATCGGCGGAAAGTTTGTCTGGATGGCCGATGCCAATGGCAAGGCGATCTATCACGCAGCCGCCGCCATGGCGTGCAATTACATGACTTCGCTTGCCGACGCTGCCATCTGCGCGATGGGCGATGCGGGAATATCATCCGATGACGCGCTGGCTGCGCTGGGTCCGCTGATGAGCGCGACCGCGGGGAACATTGCCTCGCTCGGACCGGCCGATGCGCTTAGCGGACCGATCGCCCGTGGCGACGTCGAGACGGTAGCTAGACACGTTGAGGCAATAGGGGGGCGCGAAGATATGCTGGCGTTCTATTGTGCGGCCGGTATCTGGACGGTGCAGCTTGCTCGCAAGAGTGGCAAGATAGATAGCGAAACGGCGGATGCACTGATCAGCGTGTTGAGGGGAGAGAAGAGGTAGCCAAGGCTCGTAGGAGCCTCAGCTACACTCAGTGTCAGTCTGAATCAGCCCACGCTTTGCTTACACGCGCACTTTTCAACCGCGGCGGCTTTGACTGTGACTAACCAGCCGCGATAAGTACGGTGGATTACGTTGCGGAGGGTTGCGCTGCCTGCTTGGCCTGATCCGCCTCGAGGCCCTCTTGAAGCTTCTGCTTCATGAGCCTGCCGACCTTGAACTTCACGGTCCGCTTGGGCGGGACATGCACTCGCTGGAGCGTCTTGGGGTTCTGGGCGATCCTGGCTGCCCGTTGCTTGGTTTCGAATACACCAAAGTCTCTGAACTCCAAGCGGTTGCCGTGACCGAGCTCGTTGACGATCTCGTCCAGAAAACTCTGGACTACCTTCTTGACCACAACGCGCTTTTGACGGCTCTGCTCTGCGATCCGATCCACCAGTTCTTTTTTGGTTACGGTGTGCATAAGCGCATCCTTTAACAAGAGCCTATGAATTGTTCGTGATTCCGGACAACAAGCACTACTAAGACATGCAAGGACCATCATCTGGCCACAAGTCATCATACAGCAAAGACTTCATGCAAACAAACTTTTTTTTACCGACAAACGCCTGCCTGCAAAGTCTGATGCACCCGCATGTCTTGCTTGTTTAAGAGTAGGCTGTAAGAATTGCAAAAACAAGCAGATGCATCAAATTCAGTAAGCCTTTTTTGCGGCGTATTCCGGTTCGGCTGCACGCGTAAGTCTTGATATGTCATCAGATTCATTCAGCGGATGGTCGGTTTAACGCCTGCGCCAAGCGCCTAATCCTGATACGGTCCAAGTGGATGAAATTCCAGGCGCGAGCCTGAGGGTATTTGTCCGCTTTCGTCGAAGATCATCAATTCGTTGACCTCTTGAAGCCAGCACTCGGGCAGATAGTAGTGCTGCTGCGGTCCGATGTTCCAGAAGCGACCGGCATTATGACCGTTGATGAACACCTGGCCTTTGTGAGCGCCGAGGATCTTCAGGAACAGCGGACAATCGTTTGGGGCATACTTGAATTTCGAGACGTACCACGCCGGCTGATTCTTTCCGACGATCGGTCCCTGGTCCTGAGGGACTTCCCACTCTTTGACCGACCAGTTCGCCTTGAGGGTCAGGTTCTCGCTCAGCATGTGGAACTTCACGCTGTCGAGAGTCTTGGCTGTCACGTCCCCCCAGGCGATCAGCTTGATGGTGTTCTTTCCGCGTTTGAGTTCGGCCCCGAGTGTGACATCACCATAGGAAGTGTTCTCCCACGGTCCCTCGAAGAATCCGACCGTGCGTTCATTGCAGAGTACGGCCACATGGCCGGGGAAATCGGGGAACGACAAATGTATCGGTGCGACCTTGGTCAGTGGAATGTCGAGTTCTGCCTGGAAGACGGGGAGTTCTTTCATCGCGGGTATCAGATGTATGCGCGCCCGCGGGACCAGTCGTTTGGAAAATGTTTCAAGCTGCTTGAGTTTGAATTTCTTGGTTCGCAGGGGCTTGGCATCGTAGATGTGTCCGTAGATACCCTTGAGGCTGCCGAGTCGCGCCCCGAAATTGTGCCTGCCCATGTTGTCCAGAAGCGCAACAAGCACGTTCTTGCCCCTCTTGAAACTCACACCGATTGGAAGGCGTTTTGCCCCCTCGCCACGGCCCCACACACCGAGATACTTTCCGTTGAGGAACAAGGTGGCGCGGTCTTCGCAGTCGGGCAGAAAAACGTAGCGTTTCCTGATCCGATCGGAATCAATCTCCATGCGATACCAGAGATATCCGTAATGAATGCCAAGTGAATCGACATCCGCAGGTCCTCCTATCGGCTCCCATTGGAGGTTTTTGGCTACCGGTTCGGTGCATACCTGCCGTCTGGACCACTGAGCGAGCTTTGGCGCGGTGCGTCTGGTTGGCGGAGCGGGCTTGATTTTCTTGTGAGAGAGTTTGCCATCCTGGGATATCAGGGCGTATTGCTTGGCGCCCCGGGCGTTCTCGATGTCATCGAGAGTCTCACCCACGAACTTCGGACCGAATACCAGCGTCTCCTCCACAAGCCATGTCCGCTTGGCCAGTTCGGTGTTGACCAGGACGATTAGCAAATCTTCGTGCTCGACACACGTCGGTTCGTCGAGTTCGGACACGGTTACTTCGATTTCCTTACCGTTAATCGAGAGGCAGCCCTTCCATCCGACCGGTCCGTGCAGAACGAGAATGCTCCCGGAGAAGAACCCAAGGGGCATGAGATTGCAGTAGTCGAGCGTCTCGGTCGCCGTCAGTTGCAGATCGACAGGGACGGCCGCTGCGCCGAACGGTGCAAGCGAGACATTCAGGTGCTTGCCCTCGGGAAGCGAAATATCGACCGACTCGATATCGTCGCGACCGCCGTTGGATATGACGGCCCATCGCCCGTCGGGTCCGTACATGTTCAACACATCCGTGGCGTTGTGGACATTCGTACCGGGTTCTTCCATCGCGCACGACGCGATGTACTTGCCCATATGCTGGCCGAACATGTTGACCAGCTTGGTCAGGTAATACTTTTCGGTCAGTCCACCGCCTTCGGCGAGCGGGGCGGCATGGTCGTAACTGGTTGTCTGGTAGGTGGCGGAGCCTTGGCTAAGCTTGCTGGCCCAGAAGCCGAAATTGGTTCCACCGTGCCACATGTAATAGTTGTACTGTCCACCGCAACCGAGAATCTCAAGGGCCCGCCTTGCCGATTCAACAGCTCCGCGCGCGGAGAAATGATCGTCGCCCCATGCTTCATGCCAGCCAACCCAGAACTCCGGTATCAGCAGCGGGGCGTTGGGCTGGTGCAGGCGAGTTCTTTTGAGGCACTCGATAACGTTTTCAAATCCATTGCAACTGTCGATGGTTTCGGGGACCGAAGGTTCGCTAAGGTAGTTGCAACTGATGATGGGGATATCGAATCCGCTGCGCTTGAACAGTTGATCGATGAACGTCAGGTAGTTCAGCCGATCCGGCATGGTGGTCATCATGTATTCATTCTCGTTCTGGATGAGAATGATATTCCCGCCGCGGGAGACCTGATGCTCGGCCAGGCGAGGCAGCACTTGTCGGAAGTATTTATCGAAGTAGTGGGTGTAGGCTGCGTTGGACGTTCGATAGGCCATGCCGCTCTTGGTGGTCAGCCAGGCGGGCAGACCGCCGAAGTCCCACTCGCTACAGATATACGGACCCGGCCGGAGAATGACGTAAAGCCCCAACTCGCCTGCCATCCGCACGAATTCCACGATGTCCTTATCGCCGCTCAACTCCCACTGGCCTTCCTTGGGTTCGTGGAAGTTCCAGGGGATGTAAGTGCAGATGCAGTTGAGTCCGCTTCGCTTGGCTTTCAGGAGGCGGTCGCGCCACAGGTCGGCAGGTACGCGGAAGTAGTGTATCGATCCGCTGACTAGCCAGATACGTTCGCCGTCTACGAGAAAGCTTCTGTCGTCGTATGTGACGCTTGCCATGGACAACGTCTCCTGAAGCTGCTGGCCTGCGAAATAGAAGTGTAGCCCGCACAAAGAGCTTAAATTGCGCTTCGTATGGTGCAACAAAAAAACAGATGCCCGCTGCGACGGCCGGTGTGTCGAGGCGTCCGATATGCGCCGGATGAAAACATATTGCCGTGAATGTGCCAATCGCAAAAGCTTGCTATGGCGGTTGTTATGTTGCGTGCTGACTCGCGAGTACTCATTTGGGTGGCAGTTGGGTGGCCGGAGATGCTCAATGGGGCATAATGTTGTAACAGTTGTTGAGTAAGCGTTTTAACTTGAATTTGCATCAGAATCACGGAAATCCGGTGTTTCCAGGCGGGTCTTGGCCGGATAAAGGTTTTATGAAGGATTCTCGCCCGCGGGGCAGCTTCCCCGCCCCGAGAGGGCGAACCATCGCTGGACGAGTTATTTATCTTTGAACTGAGAGGTAAAAAAGGAGTCTTTGCGTAAACATCTCGCGGCTGGCTTGCCGATGAGTGCTCTAGGTGACCACGAATCGAGAGTGAAGGGCGACTTGATGTTTGAATGGAAATCACAACTCGTCGGAAGTACGGAAGCTCTGTATGCGGTGCTCGATGCAATGCCTCACTGCGTGGTGGTTCTGGGTGAGGGCCTTGATGTGCGGTATCTCAATTCCGCGGCAAGGCACGAATTCGGAAAGACCGTCGACAACGATCACGGGGATACTCTTGGCGAAGCACTGGACTGTTTGCATTTAGGCGCTGCGAGCGATGCTTGTGGCCAATCGGAACAGTGCGAGCAATGCGTGGTGCGCCAAGCTGCGCTAGACGCCGCCTCCGGGCAGAACGCCTACAGACGCTGCGCGGTAATGCAGTTGCACTACGGTAGCGACATTCGCGACGTCCACCTGCAGGTCAGCGCATCGGCGGTAGAAGATGATGCGGGCAAGATGGTGGTAATATCGCTGGAAGACGTCAGCGAGAATGTCCATCTGCGCGGGCTGCTTCCGGTGTGCACATCGTGCCGGACCGTTCGCGACGATGCGAATTACATGCGACAGGTCGAATCTTATCTGCGGGACAAACCCGTGCAGGATTTCTCCCACGGTCTGTGCCCGGATTGCCAGAAGCAGTTGAAGCCTTCATTCCGATCGCATGACTGCGCATAAGAACGCCGCCCTGCAAGCAGGACGGCGGGGGCATATGTAATACTGAAACTGACGCGACGATTTATGCGCCACGCGTTACGTTTGCCGCCCGGGGGCCTTTTTCGCCGTCGGCCAGGTCAAACGATACGCTCTCACCTTCCTGAAGGGTCTTAAAGCCGTCGCCCTGGATGTCGGTGTGGTGCACAAAGACATCGTTGCCGTCGTCGGTCTCGAT
>SDBT01015681.1_pt1 | contig 12035 bp, 8 predicted proteins | sample 2277101 | NCBI WGS metagenome assembly SDBT01 (sample SAMN10404973, study PRJNA504765) | marine sediment metagenome | isolation source: marine sediment core GS10_PC15, 103 cmbsf | place: Arctic Ocean: Southern Knipovich Ridge | collected 2010
ATGATGGATAAAAGAGTCGGCATTCTAAAGATTTTACGTTATATCTTTCTGTCCTTTATTATAGTCCTGGGGTTAATTTCTATTGTCGGTACAAACGCACCCGATCCTTTTGGAAATGATGGTGACTCCTCCGAGACAAATACTACGGGAGGTGGCACTAAATGGACATACATGGTCTATATTGCCGGTGACAACAATCTTTCAGATGCAGCAATCGGAGATATAAATGAAATGGAGGAGGTTGGTTCAAATGATAGTGTGAATGTTGTCGTGCAAGTAGAATTTAGCCAACAGTATACACCTGACATGCCGGGGAATACGCTAAGAGGTAAAATATTAAAGGATAGTGATACAGCAATAAACAGCCCATTAGAGGATATGGGCGAAAACCTTGATATGGGTATTAAAGAAACTTTGACGGATTTTATTAAGTGGGCAACTACAAAGTATCCGGCGGATTATTATGCTTTAGTTCTTTGGGATCACGGTGCGGGATGGAAGCTTTCGCGTCAGACAGGAGGAGCTGTCAGGGGCGCACTGCAAGATGAGACCTCCGGTAGTTTTATGAGTCTTCCGGATTTGGCTTCTGCGGTGAGCGAAAGCGGTGTTCATTTGGACGTAATAAATTTTGACGCCTGTCTTATGGCTATGTACGAAGTGGCTTATGAATTCAACGGATTGACTGACTATATGGTTTTTTCTGAAGAGGTTGAGCCCGGGGATGGTGATCCCTATGATACTATTTTACAGGATCTTGTCGAGGACCCAAATATGACACCGTCTGAACTGGCAACGATGATCACTACTAAATATATGGAATTTTATCAATCAGACGGCCGAAATAAAGTTACAAAGTCGGTGGTCGATATGACAAAGACGGTTCAATTGCACAATCAGATCAGTGAACTGGCTCAATTAATGAACGACACTATGGATTCTGAACGACCACACATACAGGGTGCAAGAGACACATCAATAAATTACCAATATCCTGAAAATCGGGATCTGGGAGACTTTTTGAAAAATTATATTAACCGGACTTCTAACAGCGACATTGCAAACAAAATCACTGTGATACAAACCACCTTGGATGAAATGATCATCAGCAATGAGATTTTTAGCCCCACAGCAAATGACGCAATTACCGGTTCGGACGGTCTTGCTATTTTTCTGCCGAGACGTGATGAGGTTCCAGAAGTCGACTTGACGGGATATTTGCTTTTAGCAATCAATCAAGAAAGGGAGGTCGGAGATAATACATGGGGAAGTTTTGTTAATCTTTTGGTAACAGGTGATACAGGTACTCTCCTGCAAACAGCAGAAGGCAATTTTGTTGTAATGCTAAAATGGGATACAGATGCAGATTTGGATCTGTATATTCGTGAACCTGATGAAAACCTTTATGCACCATGGATTGGGACTACCTCACCAAATGGATTTTTTTCTCAAGATTCTCTTTATTCTGGTGAGTCAATGGAAAATTACGCTGCTGCAGCAACTGTGGAATCGGGAACTTATGATATATTTGTAAATTATTATGATGATGGTCCTTCCACATCCGGACCGACGACTGCTTCTATTTATATTTTAGATCCTGCTAATGGAGTTAATGAGTTTCCAGCCCAACCTGATTACCAAAGAGAGATGGATCTAACCAATGTAGCTCCGTTCATATTAGATGAGAATGACCTGAAGGATGATGTTTATTCTGACTGGTGGTGGCCACATTCTTTGCCACGATCATTAAACGTTGAAGCATCTATAACCTTGAATGAGAATATCAATCTTAATTTTATTGTTACCCATTTTAAAGAAAAATTAAAGAGGCTTCCCCCAATGGATTAGGCGTTTAGCAAAGTCATATCGATAACTTTTGTCGATGTTCAATAACCTATTGTGTTTGTATACTAAAAGAAGCTGGTCCGCCTGTGGCGGATGAAACTGGAAACTGGATATATAAGGATTTGATCTTTTTAAAATCGGTAAAATTTCTTAACCGGTCTTAAACTAATAACTGATAACAAATAACGATTAACCATATTCAATCAGAAGGGAAAATCCTGTGAAATTTGCGTATATAAGTCTGTTGCTGATTTGGCTTATTGGAGCCGTATGTGCGGGATGTATCGCAACAGCTGATGAGACACGAGGAATCCAAAAAGCCCAGGCCGAAACCAGCCTGGAAAAAATGCTGACTATAAATGAAATCAGAACAAGGCTGGATCACTATCTGGGTAAAGAAATAACAATAAATGCATTTTATGGTGACCCGCGTAGGGAATCCATTGGTATTCCTTTTACACGAAGCGACTGGATTATTTATGATGAAACAAACGCGGTATTTGTGAGCGGTAAGAGACCGCCGGCCGGCATAGAGCAATATAGCCGACGTGACTGGGGGACACCTATCGAATTGCAAGGGGTAGTTATGCAAACGGACAAAGGAGTCCCTTACATTTTTATAACTGAAGTAAAAATACGAAAGTAATGAAGCTATAATTAATGAATTTGTAAAAAGACGAGTTCATCAAGTTTGCTCGCCGATCTTCTCTTTAAATCTTTTAATGGTCTCTTTATAATTTTGGCTTCCAAAAATAGCCGAACCGGCAACAAAAACATCTGCACCCGCTAAAGAAATTTCATCTATATTTTCTTCCTTAACTCCGCCGTCTATTTCAATCAATGTTGCCAGTTTCCTGTCTTGAATTATTCTTCTAAGGGCTTTAATTTTCGATAAACTGTTTGAAATAAATTTCTGTCCTCCGAATCCCGGGTTTACACTCATGATCAATACAAAGTCGACATATTCAAGACTCCAATCAATTGATGAAAGCGGTGTGGAAGGGTTCAAAACAATGCCTGGAGACCGACCGGCTTCTTTTATCATCTGAATCGTACTGTTTAAGTGTATACAGGTTTCTACATGAACGGAAATCATTGCGGCTCCTGCATCTACAAAATCCTGAATAAAGAAGTCAGGATTTTCAATCATCAAGTGAACGTCAATGGGGAGTGATGTTACACGCTTTACGGCTTTAACGATGACAGGCCCCATAGTTATGTTAGGCACAAAGTGGCCGTCCATAACATCCACATGTATCCAATCCGCCCCTGCTTCTTCAACAGACTTTATTTCATCTCCCAACTTTGAAAAATCTGCGGACAATATCGATGGTGCAACAAGTTTCATAATAATATCTCCATTTGCTCAATCCTTTTAGTCATTCTATAAAGGAATATGACATTTTGGTAACACTTTAGCTTTTGAAGCGACCTTGTTATTAAACAGCTAAAAAACTATGGTTTTTACAAGTTCTTCATCTTCATACAGAAAAACGGTTGTATCATCATTTGTCGGAACCAAAAACCAGACTTCTTCACCTGGACTTACAAATTCATCGAAAAGATCATTAGAAATTCCAGAAAGGTTTAATTGAACCCGGATACGCTTTTTTAAAAATCCGCTTTCTACTCTGTATCTTAAAAGACCGCTCCTCCTTTTCGCATGTAAGAATTTCCGGCCATTCCCGCCGGGTTTTCCGTTTATGACGATATTGATAATGGTTCCTTCAATAACACGATATCCCGCTAAAAGTTCCTGGTTAATAATAGCATTTTTAGGTTTGTCTTTATGATAAAAAGATTTTATCTCTCCGAGTAAAAGATTGCTCCTTTCGACTACAAGAATTGCATCTTCAAAAGATAATCCTTTAAGATCAGGCATCTTATATGCTTTTGGCCGCACCCCCATACTTACAAGAAGATCTACACATTTACCACGCCTTATCATGTCTCCCACCGAAGGTGTATGGGCAATGATATCGTCTTTCTTTATGTTTTCGTTGTATGTATTGGATAGTTCTTCCCGGCACAAGTCGTTTTCCTCGAGGATGATACTTGCCTGTTGAACTGAAAGTCCCGCAAGATTGGGCATCAAAATGGTTTCAGCGCCTTTTGAAATTATCATCCTGACATCGCGTCCTTTTTTAATTTCCATGCCGGGCTCTGGTTGTTGAAAGATTACATAGTCCTTTGGAACATCAGAACTGTATTCGGAACCTTTAACTTTTGTATTTAGCCCTAAATCTGTTAAGATTCTAAGAGCATAAACTACATCTTTTCCAACAAGGTTGGGAACAACTACAGTATCTTCACTTTTTATAATAGTTGTAAGTGTAAGGTATACGCTTATTCCAACAACAAAGATAAATGCAATAAGTAAGGCAGATATTTTTAGAATCCGTGCAATCATTTTATCCGTTTAAGGCAGATGTTTTTTCGGTTTTCTTAAACTTTGTTGCTATTCATTTACTCAATATATTTAGGTGTTTAGTAAAATCGGTTGTAAGTAACTTTTATCATAAATAATACCAAAACGGGAGAAAAACGGGACAAAACACCGTGCTGATTTATGATAATTAAAACTAAATATATGGCACATAACATTTAAAATATATCATTCAAACAAATAAAATTCAATGAAACAAAAAAAGTACTTGACAGTAAAAACATAATTCACTCTTGCCGATAGAAAAAAAGAAGATAACATACAGAACACCGGAAAACAAAACTCCGAAAATATGAAAAACAATACCATTGATTTATCGAAAAAGTTAGACCCTGCGGCCGATGCGGCAAACGGTTTAAGGCGCTTTATAGCATCAGGAAAATTTAAAATGACGAGGAAGTTGTTAGGCTTAGATGATTTGTCTATGCTGGAGCTGTGCCAAAAAATTATGGATCGTATATGGGAAAAAGTTAAAATGACAGAAGAGGAAAGGGAGAAATTCAACCTCTAAGGTGTAAAGCCTAACATAATAACAAAATTCGAACGGGTGGAAAATAAAGTACCTGTGCTATTTCAGAACTTAAAAAGAGGTTCAAAGCCTGAGAGGATTTGACCTGATTAAAAGCTCTTTGAAAATTAGTATCAAGATTGTAAATAGTATAAAGAACTGTATTGAATGACAAGTCATTTGGGTGTTGATTTATTAAGAAAGACGATATCCGTTATAGATGGTTTGGATGCAACATTAAGGGAGAAAACAAGTATTGATGATTAACGCGGGAGATTAGTGGTAGCCAGGATTACTAAAAATCTTGCAGGTTAGCCGCCATTTTTTTTCATAAGTGTTGAGAGTGCTTTCTTAAGTTCATCTTCATCTTTTAGTGCTTGCGACAAACGTTCAGACAATTCCGCAAGTACGATACGTACACTTCTAGCTATTTCTAAGCATTGCTCATCTGTTTTATTATGGACACCTTCACTTAATGCTTTGTAGAGCAATAGAAGTGGGCTATGTCCATTTATTAATAGGCTTTCAGGAATTGCATCTTTGGCCAAATCTAATGCTTTACTAAATTGGGTTCCATCTATTGCACTATTTAAGAGTACAATCTTTTCTTCTGAGGCTCCAATCTTTCTTGTAACTTTTATTATTTCTTTCAAAATGCGGTCTTTTTGATTTTCAACTACTCGGCGATAATAAATAAAAGCACCTATACCAAGTCCTTGATTCTCGCATCTTCTCCCTTTTAAAAACAAATCTCTGTCAGGGCCAATTAGTTTTATAAGTCTTGCAGGTGTGGGGGGACCATATGTAGGTTTCTCGCCAAATTTATAGCATTCTCCTGTTGGTTTTCCACTCTCATCAATTTTAGCTGCTAACGAATAAATTTTTATGGTTTCTCGGCAATTAGAGCATCTATAGGTTACATAGAAAAATTTGTATTTTTTTTCATTGAGGAGTTCTTCTTTACCAGAAATACATCGAAAAAATCTTACACCATTACACGACTCATGTGTACAGTGAAGTTGGATTTCAGGAGTTCTCATTATATCTTTAGGAGGGTACCTGGCTGAATTTTTAAAAAAAGACAAATCGGATATATGCACAGATTGATTCGGTGGTATATCTTCAAAAAAATCAACTATTGAAAAACGTTCAACCTCTTCCTCAATCTTTTCTTGATCGCTTGTTTCGGTCATTGATTTTTCCTTTTATCTCAAATTTTTTAATCACAACTTATCAAATGTTAATCTTTATGTCAAACTACTGATTTCAACAAACTGTTAAAACCACATAGGTCATGAAAAAAGAAAAATATTTAGATATAACTATTCCAGGCCTGGCTTACTGAAAGCCCCCAGGAGCGGCGATCTTGGTTGAAGGCATACCATAATTAACCTTTTAACGGTATCCTCACCAGGATAAAGGGCTTTGTTCTCAATATGAAAAAGAACAGGATCACTAACCTTGTTTTGAGGGATTTGTGTGACCATGGTCAACATTTTTATTCTCAATCCTTTTGGGGGATTTGGCCTCCATGGTGGCCATAGAAAAAAAGGAGGTAATAGGCAATGGTAAAAAGAAAAACTATGAAGGGCGTAACCTGCAGCAAACGCAAAGGCGTTGTATACTGGTACGCAAGGATAAACGGAGAAAAAAGGTATTGTGGAAAAGGCGATAAGGGTAAAAACCTTGCTGAAGCCGCGAAAGCAAAGGATATTACAAGGAAGTATGAAAACAAAGAAATCAATGCTGGTTTGAAGGTTAAAAAAATAGAATTCAAGACCGTGAAAGACCTAGCCAATTGGTATATGATCTTGCCTTCTACTCAAGAGTTAAAAAGCTATCAGCGCAAAATATCTCTTTGCGCTCATTTACTGAAATATTTTGGAAACAGGCAAATCAACCAGGTGGAAGGTGACGACCAGGAACATTACAGGGAATACCGCCGGGAACAAGGGGCCAAAGATGGTACGATAGACCTTGAAATCGGTTTATTGAGCACAATGTATCACTCAGCATTGAAAAAGAAAAAAATCAATGCCGATTCTATGCCAGGGGAATTTGTTTTGAAATACAATAGCGTTCCGCGCCGGTCAGTTACAAAAGAAGAATTTGAGAGACTGTTGAAATACGCTTCTAATGACTTTAAAGATTTGCTGGTTTGTGGTTATGAAAGCGCTATGCGTTCAAGCGAAATATGCAAACTCACAGCCAGCCAGGTTCATTTAGACGTACAGCATATATCAGGAAAGATACTTGATTACATTGACCTGGGTATATTCGACACAAAGACAGGTGCAAGGCGTACCGTGCCTGTGAGCTCAAAACTTAAAGAGGTTTTAAATCGAAGGTTAAAAGGGCTTGATCCGGATGATTACGTTTTCACTAACAAAGGAAAGAGATATTACAGGGTCTTGATTTCAATTACAATGAAAGCAGTATGTGAAAAAGCCGGTGTCATATATGGTGATAAACCTGTAAACAATAAGGGTGAGCGCATAGGCATTGTTTTCCATTGCCTAAGACATACAAGAACATCAAGATGGGTTGAAAAGGGCTTTTCTGATGAGATCGTAAGGCGTGCAACAGGACATAAAACACTTGAGGCATACCAGCAATATATTAAGCTTGATCCTCATGTTGTGATGAAACTTGTAGAAAATAAAAAATCAAAACGTGACAAAAACGAAACAAAATCAGTTCAAAGCCTTTAATAAAACCTAATGTTCTGGTTCACATATAAGATTCAGATCCTAATGTGAAAATCTTTTATGAGATATCTGTTTGATATAACAAGAATCAAATGAATTGGGATGCATAGCAGGTATGACATTGGGAGGTAATAAATAAGATTAGAGGTGCTCGTGTTTGAAGGGACAATTTGGTACTTGATCATATGGAATATTTAATTTAAGGGGGGGTTGTTTTTTTTATCTGGTAATTTGATTGGTACTGGAAGAATTCCCAGGCGATTTTATTGCCCTATGTTTCACATTGGTTATACTATTGCATCCCAGGATATTTTGTGGTAAGAAAATTTAAATTAATCAAAGCAAAACTAATTCCATAAACTTTCTTAGATATAAAAAGCAATTTTTCAACCCCGTGGAGGATCAAACGTGATTTAGCGGCGTTATAAACCATTTCTATTTGAGAATGGTGTTTTTTCGTCTATGAAACTTTGAGAAGCTACCTCAAAAGATCAAAGGTCAGACAGTTAGTGGTGAAAAAGAGTCAAAAACAGGCTTATCCCCTTTCAAATGGGTGAGCCTTTTATTAAGAAATATTTTTGCAAAAGAGGCATAAAATGGACGAATTGCCCCTCGGACTTAGACACGCATTAGAGGCTGGTGAATGTGTACTTTTTCTGGGTTCTGGAATTGGAACTCACTTAACAAATGAAACAGGAGAACCAGCACCTGATGCTTCTACTTTAGCTAGGGAGCTTGCTGGTCATTTTAGTATTGAAGTTAATGAAGAAAATGATCTTTCAAAAGTATCTAAAATTGTTGAGATCAGATTCGGGCGCCCTGAACTAATAGCATTCTTGCAAAAACGTCTCGCGAATCTTGAGCCAGACGAAAATATCAGGTGGTTATGCTCTGTCAGATGGGGAGCCATATTCACTACCAATTATGATCGAGGAATCCAGAGAGCATATGAGATGACATCCAGCCCTGCTCAAAACTATAAAACAATAACTTCTACTTCTGAGATTGTCCCATTTGACCCCCGTTTTGATGTACCCATTTATCATCTTCATGGTGCTCTTTTTGAAACTGAAGATCCTAAGATAATAATAACTGAGGATGATTATTCTACTTTCAAAGAACGGAGAAGAATGCTCTTTGCACTGTTAAAAAAAGAATTTATAACTTCTACAATTCTCTACATAGGATATTCAAATCGCGACCCAAATTGGAAAACTGTTCTTCAAGAAATCTCATCAGAGTTTTTCCCTTCTCCAAAACCAAAATCTTATAGAATCGATCCTAATACAAACCAAATTGATCGAGAGATTCTTTTATCAAGAAATGTTGAAACCCTTGATATTAAATTCGAGGAATTTGTGGGGCTCGCATCTGCTACCTTAAGTGATCTTCAAGCCGACTCAGTTTATTATGAAAAACTTCAATCTAAAATACCTTCTGATCTAACTTCGGCTTTTGAAAAGCATCCGGTATCTGTAGCTAGGCTTCTTTCCTCTTGGATATATGTTAATCAGGCTCCCTTCAGTGATGCTCCTAATATAGATCTTTTCTTGGAGGGAGACAGGGCGAACTGGGCTCTCATAGGGGCAGGTAAGTTTTTTGAAAGGGATATAGAAGAAGAAATATATGATGACCTTTTAGACTATGCAACAAGCAGTAGTCAAACTGCGAGCGTAAGAATTGTTTTGGCCCCAGCAGGGTATGGAATTTCAACACTTCTGATGGCACTAGCCGTCATGTTTGTTAAAGAAAGGGCTGGATCGGTGTATATGTTAAAACCTGGATGCAGTTTGTATGAGGGTGACATTGAGTTTGCTGCTAGCATTTCTGAGACAAGGCCTTTCTTTTTCATAGATAATGCAGCAGATCATCAAGCTACTTTAAAGCCAGTAATTCAGCGCTTCAAAGAGACCAAAAAGGCAGGAATGTTTACTTTAGGAGAAAGACTAAACGAATGGCGACAATCGCCTGCTACCATTAGGGGTAAGGAATATCAGATTGAACCTTTATCAGATCCAGAAATAAATCGCCTTTTAGATTTTTTGGGAGAAAATGCTGCCCTAAATAAACTTGAAGATTTAGAAAGGGATTTACAGTTCTCGGCAGTCAAAAAGAATTATCGCAGAGAGTTACTCGTTGCGATGAAAGAAGCGACTGAAGGAAAAAATTTCGATGCGATATTGGAGGATGAATATAGGGGAATAGGCGATGAGTTATCACGCTTAGCATATCTGTTTGTTTGTTGTATTAATCAGCATGGGACTTACATGCGTGACTCTTTATTAGCCGAGCTTTTAAATAAAAACTTAACCGAAATGTATAGCCTAACATCTAAAACCACTGAGGGTGTAGTGATTTTTGATTTAATTGATGAAAGCAGAGGAGTTTATGGTGCCAGAGCTCGACAAAGGAAAATAGCTGAAATAGTATGGGAACGCTGTTGCCAATTATCTGAGCGAGGCAGGCTAATAAATAATTCTTTGGATGCCTTGAATCTTAATTATACGACTGATGTAAAAGCATTTGAATCTTTTGTAAGGTCTGATCGTTTCGTCGATTCTATAGGCTCTTTAGAGGGTAAAATTCAATTCTTTGAAAAAGCATGTAAAAAAGACCCTGATAGTCCTTATGTGAGGCAGCACTATTCGAGAATGCTGATGAGAGAAAATCAGTTGGATATAGCTCTGTCTCAAATTAATTCCGCTATAGAGTTAGATAATCGAGTTAGAGTATTGCATCATACAAAAGGATTGATTTTATCAAAGATGGCCCACGAATCAGAAAGTGAAGATATAGCAAGGCGCAGACTTATACAGAGCGAGTCTTCATTCCAAAAATGTTTAAATATGAAAGCTGACGATCACTATTGTTACCAAGGATTGTCTCAGCTTTATCTTGCATGGGCCAAGAGAAGCAATTCTTCGGATGAAATTACTGACTATGTCTCGAAAGCAGAAGATTCTATAAATTTAGGTCTCAAAAAGGTTAAGATACGCGATGGATTATGGATAGAGTCTTCTAATATTCAGAGATTTATTGGTGATAATCCCGCACGTATAAAGGATTTAGAAAGAGCTGTAGATTCGGCTCCAGGGGGTATTGTAGGTCGATATCTCTTAGGCAGAGTATATCGAAAAGAAGGCCATTATCAAGAAGCTGCTGATATTCTTAAACCTACAATATTAAATCACCCCGATGAGTCTAGATCTTTTGTAGAATATGCACTTGCATTATACCATCTAGGTAAATCTTACAAAGCGTGTATAGCAGTTCTGCAACAAACCACATTATATGGGTATAGTGATCCCAGATTCATTTCTACTTTAGGAGGCATGCTCTATTTGGATGGAAATTTTTCACAGGCAGAAAAAGTTTTTGAGCACTCAGCCAAAAGAAATTTTACAGCATCAGAATTGAATACTATCCAATTTCGTCCCCTTGAGGTTTTCGATAGAAACATACCTTTACGAGTCCGAGGAACTGTAATCAGTGTTAAGGCTGGTTATGCATTGATTGAAGCTGCCGGATTTCCTAAGCCACTTCTGTGTCCAGGTTCCAAGTTTAGAGGGATACTTATGAGGAAGGGTCTTAAACTCAGTTTCCAACCTGCTTTCAATGCAAAGGGACCTATAGCCGATGATCCCAAAATCGACGATTAATAATTTACTATCGGGAATATAGAGGACTTTTTCGGCTGAGTTGAATGACTTTGCTCAAGAGGGGAAATGACTCAGGATAGTCATACGACCCTGTAACCTTGAAAGCAGACGTGACCGATAGCAAAGTTCAAAAACACCTCTATCTAAACCACATCATGCCCTAAGCGCTACGGTCAAGTTGGGATATCTTGCCAATATCTTAAATAAACAATGTTATCAAAAAGTTGTGATATATCAAAAACATAGTATATCATTAACCAAAAAGCCCAGGATAGCTTGATAAAGCGAAAGCCGGTAATCCTGGCAGGTCTTCTGTATTTAACCACAGCGGGGAGGAAAGAAATATTACAGGATTTTAATCGCAATTACAATGAAAATGATATGTGAAAAAAATGGTATCATCTTTAGTGATAAATCTGTAAATGAGAAGGGTGAGAGTACAAGCATTGTTTTCCATTGTCTGAGACATACAAGGACATCAAGATGGATTGAAATGGGCTTTTCTGATGAGATCGTAAGGCGTACAACGGGACATAAAACACTTGAGGCATACCAGCAATATATTAAGCTTGATCCTAATGTTGTGATGAAACTTGTAGAGGATAAAAAACCAAAACGGGACAAAAATGGAACAAAATTCTTGCAAAGCCTTTAATAAAGCCTAATGTTATGGTTCACATGTACAATTCAGATCCTAATGTGAAAATCTTTTATGAGACATCTGTTTTAATCTCTCCAGTGATAGGTTCGCCGGTGTTTATCCATTACATGGTGGATTGTAATTATCGATCAAATCTTGTTCTATATCGAGTCGAGTATTCTCATTTTGTTCACCATAAATACAAATACAATTAGCATCCTCTTGATCAAAA
>SDBT01015682.1_pt1 | contig 12035 bp, 15 predicted proteins | sample 2277101 | NCBI WGS metagenome assembly SDBT01 (sample SAMN10404973, study PRJNA504765) | marine sediment metagenome | isolation source: marine sediment core GS10_PC15, 103 cmbsf | place: Arctic Ocean: Southern Knipovich Ridge | collected 2010
CTGCTCCCGCCCGCAAATGGGCAGGGGAGGTGCAAGCGAATCATTGTGGCCGTGCCTTGGTCGGACCCATGTGCCACAATCGGTCTTCCCAACCTCAATTTGTGAGTAACCGATGGCCAACGCCCTTGATCTTTCACGCCGAGCACTCTTCGCGATCCTTGTCGGGGCCGCAATTTGTAGCTGGGGCGGTGCCCCGGTATGGGCTGAAACCGACCCGCTGCCGTCGTGGAACGATAGCCCGTCCAAACAGTCGATCGTCGATTTCGTCGTGGCCGTGACCACGGAAGGTGGCCCCGATTATGTGAAGCCGAAAGACCGCATCGCCACCTTCGACAATGACGGTGCGCTGTGGCTGGAGAAGCCGCTCTATCCGCAGTTTGTCTTCGCCCTCGACCGGATCAAGGAGCTTGCGCCACAGCATCCGGAATGGAAGACGACGCAACCTTTCAAGGCCGTGCTCGAGGGCGATCGCAAGGCGCTTGCGGGGATGGGGGAGAAGGGTGCCGCCCAGATTATTGTTGCGGCCCATTCCGGGATGACCACGACCGCTTTCAACAAACTTGTCGCGGACTGGCTGGCCACCGCCAAGCATCCGCGATTCAAGCGGCCCTATTCGGACCTCGTCTATCAGCCGATGCTGGAGCTGCTCGCCTATTTGCGCGCCAATAACTTCAAGACCTTCATCGTTTCCGGCGGCGGTCAGGAATTCTTGCGCGTCTTCGCCGATGAAACCTATGGTGTGCCATCGGAGCAGGTCGTGGGCTCCTCGGGCGCGACCGAGTATCAAATGTGGGACGCGAGCCCCGTACTCATGAAGCTGCCTAAAATCTCTTTCGTTGACGATGGGCCTGGCAAGCCGGTGGGAATCAACCGCTTCATTGGCAAGCGGCCCGTTTTCGCTTTCGGCAATTCCGATGGCGACAAAGAGATGCTGGAATGGACCGCGGCGGGCGAAGGGCTTCGCTTCATGGGGCTCGTGCATCACACCGACGCCGAGCGCGAATACGCCTATGACCGCAATTCCAGCGTCGGCCGTCTCGACAAGGCGCTCGACCAAGCGTTGGCGAAGGGCTGGACCGTGGTGGATATGAAGAACGATTGGAAGACGATCTTCCCGCCCGAGTGAGTCACGATCACCAGGTCATTGCGGCGGGTAAACGTCGACGAACCAAGACCGGAGCACCTCGAGATCCACGGTATGGAGCCGCTGCAACCAGTATGTGCGCCGCTCCGCGACGAACTCCGGGTTGCGGTCCTCGGCCCCCATTCTTTCGGAAATCTGCAGAATGACGATTCCGGTCCCGTTCGCATCGGGGCCAAATTTCTGCAGCGTGAATTCCGGCTCCGGGTCGGTCGGCGAATCCGCCGCGACATAGGCCAGATAGGCCTCGGGCGTGCCTTCGGCCAGCGTCAGGTCGTGGTCGGATCCCCGCTCGTTTTCCTTCAGCGCGTCGATCAGTTGCTGCGCCGTCTCCTGGGCGGAGACCGGCCGATCGGGGAAGTGTTGAAAGGTGAGGAGCGTCGAGCAGGCTTCCGCCGGCTGGCCGATGGGCGCGAACTCGGAAATCGCGCTGACTTCGTCGCGGTAAAGATGGCCCAGGACATATCTCGTCCCGTTGAAATCGACCGAGATAGGGTCAGCCTGAGTTTCCGGCAACACGCCCTCCAAATATTGGGGTCAGGATAAGAAAGCGAGCCCGTTAACAGCTCGCACGCCGCCGCCCCGACGATAGGGGTGCTGTGCTTTTCTTATAGGCGCATTGGCCAAATATGGCGATGACGGAGCCCCATTTTCGGTCGTTAGGACTAACGAGTAGATGATGAGACTCCGCCACAGCATGTGCCCGATCGGCGCGCGGGCTCGGCTATCTTGCGGCCATGAAATCGGGTCGATCGAGGACCGTATGGCCGCGTCCTTTGACTTGACTCAGTCTCAATATAGCGCTCGATGTGGGGCGTTGAACTGCTCAGCCATGGTAGGATTGAGGACTCTGGAAGACGATCATCGCTTGGCAAGGGGCCACGCATTGAGTCTCGTCAAGGCCCCGGGGGAGTATCATTCGACCGGTCAGTATCCGGTCAGTATTAAGGGAGGACGCTCTATGCAGACGCCGTTCGCGGCTATCGCCGGATTTCTTGCTTTGGCAATTTCTTCGCTGGCCGTTTCCCCAAGCGAAGCGCAGCCGGTGGTGGCTGGTGCCGAGGACGCCGAACTCATCCAAGTCACCGCTCGCGTTAAAGAGGTCGACATGGCGAACCGGCTGATCACCATCACCGGGCCGCTCGGCGACACCGTGGTGGTAAAGGCGGGGCCGCAGGTGAAGAACCTCAAAAAGGTCAAGGGGGGAGAAGACATCACCCTCAGCTATTACCAGGCCGTGGCGGTAACGGTGAGACGCTACGACGGGCCGCCAATGACCACGGAACAAGTATTTGAAAAGGCCGAGCAACAGGGCATGGATCTCGATCCGCCGACTGCCGAGATTGATGAAGTCGCGATCCAGGAACCTGGCGCCGCCGGCGTGGCTGATACGCTGACCGTCACCACCACGATCGTGGAGGTCAACTACAACAACCGCGTCGTCACGTTGAAGGGCGCGCAAGGCAGGCACGACAAGGTGAGGGTGGGGCCGAACGTCGATATCAAGGCGCTGCAGGCCGGCCAGAAAGTCACGGTACAGGTGACGCAGGCCATCGCCGTCGATGTGAAGATTCCTTAGGGACGGGCGGAACAGTAACGGCCCCGCCTCAAAAGGGCCGGGGCCAGCGTCTCTCGGGCGCGAATTTTCGCTTCTCCTTTGCCCGACAAAGGTGCAACCTAGCCGGCATTCGCCGTTTGATTATGCAATTGCGTTGACGCGCGGCGTTGACAATTGGCGCTCGCCCATCAGCGAGGCTCCAAATGAGCAAATCACGCTTGGAGTTGGCACCTAACACTCAGGCCAGCGGGCGGCCGGCATCGGCTTCCGGTCCTTGCCGCGGCAGGGCTACGTCATGACCTGGCTAAAGACGGCCGTAGGACTCTTGCTTGCCGCCTCCCTGATAGGAGTGGCGGCGTTTCACGCCTATTCGGAGCGACTAGCGCCGAGGGTGCAGTCGCACGGCACGACTTATTATAATGGCGAGAGCTTCGCGCCGCCCGTTGCCTGCAAATCCGAAAAGGAAATCATCGACGCCATTCACAAGGTGCACGCGAAATACAATTATCTGTCGGGCCCCTCTCTTCAAGCGTTCGAACGGCGCGCCTTGATATTGCATGGCTTGCCGCCGCTCCATGTCGACGAGCTCTATGTGATCACGGAAGACGACAAGCTGCGCGACGGTGAGACGGTCCTGTTCATCGGCCTCAAGGTCGATTGCGTGAGCATCGTGTTCGGGTTCCCAGCGCGGCTCTATTACCGGATCGTCGGCAGACCCCGGAGTTCGTGAACCGCGGCAGCGCTGGCAGCGGCGAAGACCGCGCTTGCGCCCGCAAGCGAAGGACGGCAGTTAGGACAGGGCCGTCCATCCAATCCGCTCCAAGGTGCGCGAAGGTTGCAAGCTCCAACCCTTCCCAAAGGTCAGCTGCTTTACGCCCTGGGCGACATCCACGGGCGATCCGATCTGCTTGCCGATCTTCTGACCGCGATTGAGGCGGACGCGGCGGAGAGTGGGCTTGCGAGACGGACGCTCGTTTTTCTCGGCGACTATGTGGATCGCGGACCCGATAGCCGGGGCGTGGTGGAGATGCTGATCTCTAGCTTGCCGCAAGGTTTCGACGCCTATTTCCTCAAGGGCAACCACGAGGCGATGCTGTTCGATTTCCTGCGAGATCCCTCCCGCCTCGATCCTTGGTTGGCAAATGGCGGGGACGCAACGTTGAGGTCTTACGGGGTCGATGTCGATGGGCTCCATCGACAAAGGGCCGCAGCCGAGACATGGCGGGAGGCGTTTGCCGCGACGCTTCCTTTCGGCCATCGCCGGTTCTTGGAGGACCTCAATCTCATGGTGTCTTTTGGCGACTATCTGTTCGTCCATGCAGGGGTGAAGCCCGGCGTGCCTCTCGACGCGCAAGACCCCGACGATCTCGTCTGGATCCGCGGCGAATTCCTTCACAGCAAGGAGACGTTCGGGAAGATGGTGGTGCACGGCCACACGCCGGTGCAAGCAGCTGAGGTTTGCAACAATCGCATCGACATCGATACGGGCGCGGTCTTCAGCGGCAGGCTTACCGCGCTCAGGCTCGAGGACGCTACGCGGCGCTTTCTGCAGACCTGATCGGTTGCTCGGAGACGTCTACTCGGAGATTTCGGCTGAGTAATCCCTCGGCCTGTCGCTCAAGCTTGTGCCGCGCTCGATCTTGAGCGCCCGGCGCCTTGCTCGGCGGGCCGCGAATCTCTTCGCCAAAGGCGATTTCGGCTCGCCCTGGTCCTCCTCCCCAACTTTCTCCTGGGCCTCCTGGGCTTCCTGGGCTTCCTGGGCTTCGACGTCGAGACGCGTTACGAGGTCGCCCTTGATCGCCTGGAGAGCCTCGGCCGCATCCGCTTCCGCACCAGCGCCGTTTGGCCCCTCCTGCAAGAGCGGCTCGGTCTCGTGCGCCTCCCGCATGGCAAACTCCTCGGCAAGCTGTTCTGTCGGATCGCTGGCGACGGCCATGGGCAAGTCCTCACCGCGCGCCACGGCGAGAATTTGCTCGGCCAGGTTGTTGAGGGCCTCACGCAGGAAGTGATTCTCGTCGGCCTCGGCCCGCGCCTCGGCAAGGGTCTCGCCGACTCGGGACAGCTCGGCATTGAGCATCTGATTTTCTTTGACCAGGGTGGTGTCGGACTTCGAGGAGCCGCGAAACGGCACCATGTCGCCCTCGATAGCCCCGCGAAGCCGGTCGATGTCGGCACGCTGACTGATGACGGTGGCGCGCGCCGATTTCAGGGCCTCGGACTGAGAGCTCACGGTGTTACGAAGCTCGGTATTGACGGCTTCAAGTTCGGCGATCACGTCCTTGGCGGCTTTGAGCCGGGTTTCCAAATCCGGCAAGCGGCGCCTGATGGTCTGCTCGAGCACGCGGTTGGCGTTTTCCTTTTCTTCCAGGTTCGCCGTCACGGTGGCGAATTCGTTCCTGAGCTCGGCAATCTCGATGCGCCGCTTGTTCGACTCGACGAGTTCGCGGGTGGCTTTCTCCTTGGCCCTTTCCAGGGCCACCTCGACGCGACGCAGCCTTATGGCGTATTCGGCGCGGAGCTGATCCTTGTCGGCCTGAATATCGGTGATCGACATGGGCATGGTCGATTCGAGCCTACGCGTGGTGAGGCGAACGGCGCGATTCCAGAGCGGTGGCGCCAGCATGAGCGCAAGCAGGCTTGCGATCAGAAAACCGAGCGCTGCGTAAAGGCCTATGTCGATCATCGAACTACCGCGCCTACAACCCGCGTCCCTGACGCCTCACAAGATGGGCACCAGGGCCGGCAAAGCGAAAGGGGCGTTCTTTGCGCGCTTTCCTTCCATGGCCCTCCCACCTGAGGCTTCCTTAGCGCCAATCTAGAACGGATTCCAGGTGGGCTCGCGAGTATATTTTAGATAGCCGATATTGGCGCCAAGCCGAAGCCCCACGCCTGCGCGTATCGGCGCCAGCACAACATGATCGCGCTTCAGAAAGGTGACGCCGAGACCGCCCACCAAATAGGCAGACCCGTCGACGCCGGGATAGCTGCGATAGATCTCGCCCGGGGAGTGGAGATTGTAAACGAGCACCATGGTCTTGGAGCCCTCGGCGCCGAAATCGTAGCCGAGGGACGGGCCTTGCCAGTAGACGCGGTGATCGCCGGCATCCTTGGTGTAGAGCATGCCCTCGCCGTAGCGCAGCCCGGCGATGAAGGCCCCACCAGCCTCCTCTCCGAGGATATAGCCGTTCGGCCTGCCGGCCCGCTGGAAGGCGTATTCCACCGCGCGGGCAAAGCCCATGGAGACGCGGCCGAATAAGCGATGGCCGGCTTCCTTGATCTCGTCGGGGGAGAAAGTGCCCTGGTCCTCGGCCTCCGATGGCACGTAGGGCTCGCTCCCCTGGCCTGGCGCCGGCTCGTAAGGTCTGCCGGGGCCTCCGTCATCGAGTCGATACTGCCCGGAGGCGGGCGGCGGGGGCGGGCTCTCGATCCTGCGCTGCTGGTAACCGTTTGGTTGCGGCGAAATCACCAGCGGCGCGTGTTCCGACTGCGCCTGGGCACTGATCGGTGCGAGGCAGAGCAAAAGCGCCCCAAGCGCGGCAAGCGACGCGATTCTGAGCTGCATGACTGAAATCCCTCGTGGAAAACCGGGGGGTTTCGGTGGGTGTGCACCCGACTCAAAGCCCGGCCTTTGATCTCTATGATTTGCTTAAATTGTTACTAAACCGTGGCTAGGCGGCAGGGCGAAACGGCGCCTCTGCGGGCGCGAGGAAGGGCTAATGCCGTGCCTGGTCCTGGAAGCTTCCGCGATCACGTAAGACGTTTGGCCGGGCCTGCCTTCGAGGGTCACGCCGCGGCTTGAGCGCCCCAGGCGACGAAGCCCCCGTTGCGCAAGCCTTGCGCGGTCTTGCCGTAGCCAAGAGGTTTTCCGTCTAAGTCAAAGACGTGCCCCCCGGCGGCGGCAAGTACGGCGTGACCGGCCGCCGTGTCCCATTCCATGGTCGGACCGAAGCGCGGATAGATGTCGGCCTCGCCCTTGGCGACCAGCAGAAACTTCAGCGAGGAGCCGGCGCTTGAGCGCCCCTTGATCTTGAGGCCAGAAAGGAAGCGCTCGGTTCCGGGATCGAGATGGGATTGGCTGACCACCGCGACCAAGCCGTCGGCGGCCGGGGTGCGGACCTTGAGCGGCTTAAAGTCAAGCCGGGCGAAGTCGGCTCCGTCCTCGCTCGGAGCAAGCATGGCCTCGACGGCGTGGCCGTCGGAAAGTGTCACGGCAAGAAGGTCGTGCGCCGGTGCGTAGACCAGTCCGAACCGGCTTTGCGCGTTCTCCACCAGGGCGACATTGACGGTGAAATCGTTGCGTTTCTTGATGAACTCCTTGGTGCCGTCGAGGGGATCGACAAGGAAGAAGCGCGACGGAAGCGGCTTTGTCCGGTCGGCCGCGGTTTCTTCCGAGACGACCGCGATGTCCGGGGCGAGCGCCTTTAGGGCCTCAAGGAGAATCGTCTCTGAGTCGGTGTCGGCGCATGTCACCGGGCTCTGATCGTCCTTCAGCACGACGGTCGTGCCGTGCCGATAGTGCTCCATGATGGCCGCGCCGGCGCGAGCGGCGGCGGCGGTCAAGACCTCCGCGGCGCGGGCGAAATCGAAATCCGAGGCGGTTTCATTCGCCGGCGCGGTTGTGCGTGTCGAGCCTGACAAGGCAGAATGCTCCTTAAGGGCCCTGATTCGTTTTTCCGCCAGAATGCGGTGGTTTGCGGGGATGCGCGGGCCCCATTTAGCAGAGTTTGCAGATGCGGGTCGTGTCATTTCCGCCCGCGCCTAATTTCGCCAAGGAGGGGGCCATGACCGAGCACATCGGCGATCTTGAGTTAGCGGCGCTGGTGTCGAGCCGCATTTGTCACGACATCATCAATCCCGTGGGGGCTATCACCAACGGGCTCGAGGTGTTGGACGATGAACCCGACGAGGACATGCGCGAGCAAGCCTTGGTGCTCATCCGCAGAAGCGCGCGGCAGGCGACGGCGAAGCTTGAATTCGCCCGCCTTGCCTTCGGTGCCGCCGGGTCGACTGGCGCCGAGATCGACCTCCGCGACGCCGAAAGGGTCGCCCGCGAGTTCGTACAAACGGGCAAGCACAATTTGGCTTGGCAGGGGCCGGCGATCACCTTGCCGAAGGACAAGGTCAAATTGCTGCTCAATCTGGTGGCGCTTGGGGTCACGGCCTTGCCGCGCGGCGGCGAGGTGAGTGTGGAAATCGCCGGAACGCCGGAGCAGCCAGGCATTACGGTGCACGCCAAAGGCGATGCGGCCCGGCTTGAGGAGAAGGCGCTACAGCTCCTGTCCGGGACAAATGGGGCTTTGCCCGATGCTCGCTTGATCCAGCCCTACTATGCACACCGCGTGGCCGAGGCGGCTGGCATGACATTGACGGTGGAAACCCGGGATTCGGCGGTCGAACTAAAGGCGGTTTAGGCTTGCGTCTCTTTGGTTTTGCTCAGTCGAACGGTGCTCCATAGGGGGGATGGAACGAATGAGGCATTGCCTGGTCGTCGACGACAGCGCGGTCATTCGGAAAGTGGCGGCGCGCATCCTCGAGGACCTGAATTTCAAGGCGTCCGAGGCGGAGAACGGACGCGAGGCCCTCGACCAGTGCCGAGTCTCAATGCCAGACGCCGTGCTCTTGGACTGGAACATGCCGATCATGGACGGCATCGCCTTTCTCGTCGCTCTGCGCAAGGAGCAAGGGGGAGATCGGCCCAAAGTGATCTTCTGCACCACGGAGAACGATGTGGGGCATATCACCCGGGCGATATCGGCCGGTGCGAACGAGTACATCATAAAGCCGTTCGACCGCGACATCGTCGAAGCCAAGTTCTATGAGGTCGGGCTGATCTGACCGCAGCCATGGCTCAGCTTGCGCCCCGCCGGTGCAAGGACGACGCAAAAAGCCAATGGCCCGGATCGATCCCGGCCATTGCGCTGTCAGTTTCTGCTAAGCGAAAAGGGGCTAGGCGGCCTCGGATTCGTCGTCCGGGTTGCGTAGCACGTAGCCGCGGCCCCAGACCGTCTCGATATAGTGCATGCCGCCGGTCGCCGCGGCCAGCTTCTTGCGCAGCTTGCAGATAAAGACGTCGATGATCTTGAGCTCAGGCTCGTCCATGCCGCCATAGAGATGGTTCAAGAACATCTCCTTGGTGAGCGTCGTGCCTTTGCGCAAAGAGAGCAGCTCCAGCATCTGATATTCCTTGCCGGTCAGATGCACCCGCGCTCCGTTTACGTCGACGGTCTTGGTGTCGAGATTGACCTTCAATCCGCCCGTCTGGATCACCGACTGGGCATGGCCCTTGGACCGGCGCACGACGGCGTGAATGCGGGCCACCAGCTCGTCCTTGTGGAAGGGCTTGGTCATGTAATCGTCGGCGCCGAAGCCCAGGCCTCGCACCTTGTCCTCGATACCGGCCAGGCCAGACAGGATGAGGATCGGGGTCTGCACCTTGCTCACGCGCAAGGTCTTCAGCACCTCGTAGCCGCTCATGTCCGGCAGGTTCAGGTCGAGTAGGATAATGTCGTAGTCGTAGAGTTTGCCGAGATCGACACCCTCTTCGCCGAGGTCCGTTGTGTAGACGTTAAAGCCTTCCGACTGAAGCATCAGCTCGATGCTCTGCGCCGTCGCGCTATCGTCCTCGATCAGAAGAACCCGCATCTCTTAATTCTCCCCCGTGTTCCCTGGAAGCCCTGCCATTCCTCCGGCATGGTGACGCAACGCTCAGTGCTGACGCAAAAGCAGATGGTTAACTCGAATCAACAAATTAGGTGCCAATAGTTAACAAAACCTGAGTCCGCTTCCGAGCCCTGATTGCATCGGGGCGTGCAGCATCGGCTAAATGCCACCCATATGGTTTACCGTCTCTTAAGAGCTAAAGGCGAAGATCGCGCTTAAGGAGAGGGGCGGGGGCTCCGAGCCCTCGCGCTTCATGGGGTTGCGCGTATTGCGAGGCGTCAATGCCGGTTACCAACGACAGTGCCGATGGGGGCAGCCCAGCGAATTACGCCGCAGGCGACGCGTGGCGCGCGATAATTGAAATCTGAATTCACGGGGGTCTGAGTGTGTTTGAGGGTATCGAGTCATGAAGTCACGAGACGCATTGATCCGGCTGAGGCGCTTCGATGTTGATGAAAAGCGCCGAAAGGTTGCCGACATCGAATCCATGATCAACGATTTCAACCAAATGGCGGCGGATCTCGACCGGCAGATTACCATCGAGCAAGAGCGCGCAGGGGTTTCCGACGTTAACCACTACGCCTATCCGACCTTCGCTAAGGCCGCGATCCAGCGCCGCAACAATCTTCAGAATTCGATCGGCGATCTGGAGGCCAAGCTCGCCAGCGCTCGGGCCGAGTTCAACGAAGCCAACGAGGAACTGCGTAAGATCGAACTCTTGGAGGCGCGCGACGCCGAGCGTATCAAGCTCGAGCAGGGCCGGACGCCAGATATCGTCGCCGTTCAGCGTCGCGCCGCGAGCTGATCGGCTCGCTTTTCGTTGCGGGAGGCGGACAGCGGCCAGCAAAAATTGGTGAGCTGACCTCGGGGTCCACCCCCAAGATGCTATCATCCTGTCTCACTCTGCAAACAATGGAAGGGGGGGAAGCGATGCCGTCCTTCGACATCGTCTCAAAGGTCGATTTCCCGGAAGTCGACAATGCGCTGGCCAATATGGTGCGCGAGATGAGCCAGCGATACGACTTCAAGAATTCCCAATCGCGCATCGAGCGGAAGGGGGCGGAGATCACCATTCACGCCGACGACGAGCTCAAGCTCAAACAGATGCATGAGCTGCTGCAAGGCCATCTTGCCCGCCGCAAGATTGACGCAGGCGTCGTTGACTATAAGCCGCTTGAGAAGGCGGCCGGGCAAGCGGTGAGGCAGAGGGCGCTGATCCGGGAAGGCATTGACCGGGACCTGGGAAAGCGGCTGGTGAAAGAGATCAAGGACGGCAAATATAAAGTGCAGGTCAGCATTCAGGGTGACGCGCTCAGGGTCTCGGGGAAAAAACGGGACGATCTGCAGGCCGTGATCCAGTTCGTGAAAGACCTTGGGGTCGAGCAGCCGCTGCAATACGTGAATTTCCGCGACTGACGGGGATAGGCAGGGGAATTTAGTGGGTGCTTGGCAATCGAGGATCGCAGTGCTGCTCGTGAGCCTGCTTCTGGCAGGTTGCGGCGCCAAGCCCTCAGCCTCAGTTTCAGGGAGCAAGCGCGTCGATTCCTACGTGAGCCTGGGCGGTCGCATTAAGACGTGCTGGTTCAATCGGATGGCCCCGCTCCTGCCCGCCCACGTCTACCGGGCGGACGTCAGTCCCGACGGCAGCCAGGTCAAAATCAACATCCATGAACGGCGCTCGCTTGGCCGGGCTGGCCGCGTCGCCTATATCGTCGACTTCCAGCAAGAGGGGCCGCTGACGGTGGTCGCCACCGATAACCGCAGGATGCCGCCCCACCTTGCCGCCAAGATGCAGTTCGACATCGATCGCTGGAAGCGAGGGGAGTCCAATTGCAGCAAGGAAATGCCGGCCACGGCCTCAATTCCGGCGGCGAAGCCCGTAGCGGCGCGGTGAGAGGCGCCCCCGTTCGGCGCGCGCGGTTTGAGGCTGTGATGAGGCGTCTCGTGGCACGAGCCAGAGAATCGTGTCTCGCTGGACGAAGCGCATAAGCAAAGAACGCCGGCAAAAGGGCCGGGGTTCTCGCTGTCGGTGACCTTCAAGCTTGGCGCGGCGAGACGTCCAAACTCAAGGTTTGCGATATTCCTGGACGCGTGTCGCCCGCAGGCCCGGCAGCCCGTATTTGTCGATGGAGCGCTGCCAGGAGAGGAATTCGTCCACGGTAAGGGTGTAGCGATCGCACGCGTCCTCAAGACTGATGAGGCCGCCGCGCACTGCCGCGACAACCTCCGCCTTGCGGCGGATCACCCAACGCCTGGTATCTTTGGGCGGCAGATCGGCGACCGTGAGGGGACTTCCGTCCGGTCCAATCACATATCTGACGCGGGGTCTATAATGCTCGGTCATCGTACTCAAACACCACACTCGATGAGGCAACGTTCTAGGGGAGAGTAGTCAGCCCCATTTAAGATTTACCTAAGTTCCGAGGTAAAGAAACCCTGCCAGGAATAGCGAAAACTTGCCGGTTTTTTCGGGTTCTAGGCCAAAAACCCCAGGGCTGGTCCGAACGAGGCGCGGGGGCGAAGCCTTGCTTGCGGAAGGCCGGGGTCAACCCTATCTTCGGCCTAACCGCGATGGTCCGAGGGAGCCGGCAGGGGGGCAAAGGTAGGGCTGCGGTGATGAATGAGCCCGCTCTGCCCCCATTGAATCCCCAGGCATATCCTGAAATGACATCTTAG
>SDBT01015683.1_pt1 | contig 12035 bp, 10 predicted proteins | sample 2277101 | NCBI WGS metagenome assembly SDBT01 (sample SAMN10404973, study PRJNA504765) | marine sediment metagenome | isolation source: marine sediment core GS10_PC15, 103 cmbsf | place: Arctic Ocean: Southern Knipovich Ridge | collected 2010
TCTTCATATAGGAATCGCGGTAGAAATACTCCACCTTCCCCGTCTTGTCCGAAACGCGCGGGAAAAAGATGAAGCCCTTGATGCCGAAGCGCAGAAAGCGCAGCCAGCTTTCGCCGCAACCAAAATCCATCAGCGCCACCGCGCCCGCGAGTTTCGTGCCTTTGAGCCGTTCGAGGTCCTGGTAAGTTCCCCGGCCCAGATAGACCAGGGGCGCGGCGAATTCCCGTTCCCGGCAATTGCCCGGCCGCATCAGCGTGGGGTGCATCGGCAGTATTTTGAATTCTCTTTTTCCCTTTGCGGAATCAAGCTGCAGAACCGTTTTGCCCGGTACGAACACCGGCGCCTCGAAGCGTATCGCGCCGCTGCTGAAACTACTGTCGGCAAATTGCCGCTCGACAGCCGAAGCCAGCCACTCATTGCCGGCCATGCCCGGAGCCCGCGAGCCGTGGGCGGCGAAAAGCTCTGCCATCCGGGCCAGCATGGCCGCTGCTTTTCGCGTTTGGTTCGATTTCGCCGCTTTCCCGGGACTTTCTTCACGCGGCATTTTCAGTTGCGGGGCGGCCTTTGGCGCCGGGGGCTGAATGCCGGCGGCGCCATTCTGGGCAATGAGCTTGGTGGTGGCGAGCAAACAACAAAGGCCGAGGATGAATATGAAAGAAAGGCCGCCGCCGCCTCCCCGAAAGCGCCTTCTTTGCCCGACTGGTGCGCGACGATTCTGTCTTTGACTTTTCATCTTCTCGTTCGCTTCCCGCGGCATCTTTATCCCGCGTTCAATGCTTTTCGTTGCCTGGAACCCAGAACTAAGCACACAAGACTATTTCACGATGACCGAGAGGACGCGGCGTTTCATCAGCATCTTGATGAAGGCGACGACCCCAAGCTCGGACTCGCGGTGGTTCAGCCTGAAACGGGTTTCGAAGCCTCGGACAATCTCCATAACCGTCTTACGGCTGTCAATCTGCCGCACCACGAAGCTGCCGAATTCGTCAAGTTCGTAGCTCTTGACCATGCCGGGCGGCCGCAAACGCTCGAACAGAGAGCTGCCCCGCTCCAGCTTCAGTTTCAGGGTAACATTGTGGCTGTTCTCTTCATACAAGGTGACATTGTTATGAAGCACGGGGATGCCGGCAAGTGATCGTCGGCGATCCACTCGTTGTGCTTTTCGCCATTTAAACAGAGACATCGTTTTTCATCAATCGCTAAATTACCAACTGAACACTAAAAATTGCCTGGACTGGAGCACATTTCAAGTGAAACGGCCAAAATTCTCCATCAAGAATCCAGAACCGATGAGACGGCCCGAAGGGCCTATGCGAGCCGCCAGGCGAGAGCGAAGCGTCAACCAGGAAATCCGAAGTCTAAACTTCTTAATTCTGAGTCCCTGCTTCGGACTTCTGGCTTCTAACCCTTATAAATGACCAGATAATGGGCCGCCTGGGACGCGGTTTTGCTTTGCAGGATCCGCTCGACCCGCTTGGGGTCCCGGGCATAGTTGGCCAGAGTCTGCAGGAGTGGAATGTGGGCTGTAGGCGCAAAGGCCGGCACCCCGAGACAGAAGAAAAGCCGGCTGACAGTCTTGCTTGGTTCCTTGAAATGGATCCCTGCAGGACCGGCAAGACCAACCGTCAGGCAAAGCCGGGTGACCGCCTCGCTCCGGGCGTGAGGAAACGCCACGCCGTTATCCATCACCGTGGTAACCTGTTCCTCGCGCGCTTCCAGATCGTCAAGAAACTTTTCCGGGTCGGAAATCAGGTTAGGCGCAAGCACCAGCGGCGCAATCAATTGTTCCAGGACCTCGCGGCGGCCAGCGCCCTGCAAGCCAATGACGACCCGGTCGGAACTAACAAACGGTTTCAGTTTCATCTTTTCAACTTTTCAACTTTTCGACTTCGGAACTCACCACGGAAAGCACGGAAGTCGGAAAGTCAAAGAACAGACAAGTTCCATTCTCTTTTCCGCACTTTCGTGGTTTAAGACTACTTAAAGTATCAGGTAGCGGCCACAGTTCGGGCAGATTAGTTCGAGCTTGTTTGCCTTCATCCGGTTCAGATCGCCGCGCGGGATACTCATATTGCAACCCATACACATCTCATTCATCAGCGGCACCACCCCAAGGCCGTGACGCGACAGCCGGTCGTAACGGGCCAGGGCGTCCACCGCAATTCTTCCCCGCAAGGCTTGGATTTGCGTTTCAAGCTCCACGTCCCCGGAGTCTTCGCCGTGCAGAATCCGGGCTTCTCTCAGGGTGATTTCAAGTTCCTGCAGTTCACGCAGTAAAGCGACTATGTCCCGCATAGGCTCCCATCTTGAAAACGTTCACGGCGGCAATTCCGCCGCCAAGTCTCAATAATATAGTGAACCGCAAAACATCTCTTGTCAAGGAATCTTAACGGCGATTGGCAAAAACTTTGCTCCCTCAGCAATGAGAAAGACCGCCCTCGCCTGAATGCCCAGTCGGCATTCAGCTGCTGAGGAACTTGCTTTCACTTCTCCCGCCGGGTTTGCAACTAACCGGCCCGAAGAGGAAAACGAAGGCTGAAATGCCGGGGCTTGTGGCCATTGTCATAGAATTCCACTTCAGTTGCTGATGACCGGGGCCAGTGCCACGCGGAAACCGAGATGGGGATTTCTGGTCTTGGGCGGGAGTTTGCTGCGCAGATATGACCGGCATTCTTCCGGCGGCGAAATCCGGCTGCCGCCGCGGACCACCTTGTTCTTGCCGCGGCTGGGCCCGAGGGGGTCTTTTCTGGCTTTTCGGCTATAGGCCGCGGTGGTGTACCAATCCCGGCACCATTCCGCCACGCTCCCCAGCATATCGTGCAGGCCCCAGGGATTGGCTTCTTTGGCGCCCACTTCACGATATTTATCTTCGCCAACGTTATTGGCGTGCCAGGCGTGCGCATCCACAGTTAGTTCCCCGGGCGGCGTTTTGGCGCGGCAGCAGTATTCCCATTCAGCCTCGGTAGGCAAGCGGTAGCTGTAGCCTTTCGGCAGTCTGTGGGCGGCTTTTTCCCGTCGGCTCAGCCGCCGGCAAAAGTCACGCGCCTCGGCCCAGCTAATCGTATTCACGGGGCAGCGCCGGGTTTTCCTGCCCCTGCTGGGGTTCCTTTTCGTCACCAGATAATATTCCTCCTGGCTAACCTCGTGTACGCCCATCCAGAAGTTCTTGCTGAGCTGAACGCTGCGCACAGGCCGCGCGTCCAGGGGGCCATCCTCCACGCCCATGCGGAAGTTTCCCGGCTCAATCGGCGCAAAGTTCATTCCCAATTCAGGCAGGGTCCACGTCTTGCCTTTGCCGGGGCCTTCAACTACCTCCAGTTCAACCCGAATGGTCTTGGCCTCATCGTGCTCGAATTTGTAGATGGTTTCGTACGGCACGTAATAACGGGTGTGGCGGGGCGCCAGCACGACTTTGATCTTGTAGAAGCGGCGCGTGCGCAGCAGGATGGGGTCCGGGGTCTGCTCTTTGACCAGTTTGCCGTTAAGGTAGATTTTTGCGCCTTTGACTTCATCGCCTTTAACCAGGGTTATGATCCTCAGTTCGGGGATCAGACGCAGCTTGATCTGTTCCTGCAGTTGCCGGACCTTTTCGACCTTGGGATTGATTTTCAGAGCTTCTTTGACAAGTTTCAAGGCCTGCCGCCATTCATCCTTGGCCATCAATGGCAACACCTTATAGACAATAAGGAGTTGCACCTGCAGGTCCCGGTAATGCCCCGCGGCCTTGTCCGCCAGCGGGATGGACTTGCGGTTGTCACCGGTGCCGTAGGCTTCCGTAGCCGCCGTTTTCGCCGCTTCTGCTTCTTCCCACAACCCTTTGGCAGCCGCCAACGTAACCACTTGCTTGGCGTTGATCTTATCACGCTCGTCCGCCATGGCGGCGAGGCTGTCGCCGGCTTGCTGGCGCTCTTCGTGAAAGATTTTCGCCGGTTCATAGCGATTCCTGATATAGCCCGCGATCTCGCTGGCCTTGGCGGCGTTCCCAGCCTTCCGGTATTCCTCGAAGTCCTTACACCGTTTGCGATACTGCCACAACCAATAGCTCAACCCGCCAATGGCGAGGCTAAGGACAAGCAGCACCGGCAATACCCAGAGAAGTGCTTTGGCGATCTTTTTCTGGCGGCGGCTCCCCAGGAGACGGGCGCGCAGGGCCAGGGCTTCGGCGTGATTGGGCTGCAACTCGAGAATCTTCATACAGGCAAGACTGCTCTTCTCGTACAGACCCTGGTTGAACGCCTGGAGCGCCCCTTCCCAGAAAATATTGATGTTCGTGAGCATCTGATTGGCCCGTTCCCGGAACTGCTCACAGCCGGTCCGCTCGACCGAGAGCTCCTCGGCGTTCGCACAGTAAAGCAGACAATCTTTAAGCCAATGATTCTCCAAGGCCTCGCGGGCGGATTCGACCAGTTCCGCCAGTTCCGCCTCACGCGCGCTCAAGTCCTGCTCGAGTTGCTCGAACAACTCCAGTCCAGAGTCAGGTTTTGCCCCATCCTGGGGCGGGGGAGAACCGCTCAACAGCTTTCCGATGTCACCCATCATTTCCCGGGCGGAGTTCAGGCGGCGTTCCCGCAGGTGACGTTCGCAGGCTTTCAGCCGGTTCTTAAGGCCCGCGGTAACGCGGACCTGGCCCACGTTCAGGCCCTTCATCGAGAGCTCGACCGTATCAAGCGCGTGCGGGGCCACGGGTTCCGCCGTCTCCTTGGGCAGGCGAGATTGATAACGCCCCTCCATCGCAGGCGTGGCATCCAGAACCGCCGCGGCCGCCGGTTTATCCTTCCGGCTTGCCGGGATTGCCTCGCCTCCGCCACTCGGCAGAAGCGCCAGAATCTCGTCCATGGATTGATAGCGGTCGCTTCGGTTGGTACGGATGCACTTGTAAATCAATTCCTGCAACATCGGGTCGGGTGGAATGGCTTCGGGTGAAACCCGGCTGGCGGTTTCCCCGGTCACCATGACGTACAACAGTTTGCCCGCGGCATAGACGTCGCAGGCTTTGCCAATGTAGGACTTACGGCGCAGTTCCGGGGCTTGGAAGAAGGCGGCGCTGCTGTCGGCCTCGGGCGGCGTGGCCTTATCGCCCGATTGCCACAGGCTGAAGTTGGCGACTTTGGCGATGGTGTTGGCGCCAACCTTCACCAGGAAGATATTTGCCGGTTCGATGTTCAAGTGCAGCAGATTCTGCTCGTGGGCGTAGGCCAGGGCGGAAACGATGCCGCGAAACAATTCCAGGCCTTCCTTCACCGGCAGCTTACCCTCGGTGATCAGCCGCTGCTGCAGACTTATTCCGGCCGCGTATTCCAACACCAGGTAGAACCCCGTTATGTCCAGGCCGTAGGCGTATGTCTTGATGATATTTGGATGATCGAGGGCATGAATGCTGTCCCAATGGACCTCAACCCGCTCGCGGATCTCGTCCATCTCCTCGGGCTCGCCCAACTGCTTGATCGCCACCTCCTGGTTATACTGAGTGTCTATGGCCCGGAAAACGATGCCCCCGGCATCTCGGCCAATCTCCCCTTCAATCTCATAACGACCGTCAATCAAAGCCATTTATTGCTCCCAAATTGCGCTCGCGCCAAGCGGAATTTGCCCGCCTGAAACCTGTCATATACCCTACTATACGGGTTAATTGTTATTCGGCAAGCGGCCCGGCAAAAAGTACCTTAATTAGTCCCGGGGAAAATCGCCGCCAGCTCATTTTCCCGTGATTATTTATCGCCGTCCCGGCCCGCGGGGGTTGAAACCGTTTCCAAGCTCCGGCTCTGGCAATCAGTTGCAGTGGTTGTCTGAATATTTGTGCGTGCTTGCGTTTGCAAACTCGCGACAGTAGATTATGGTAGTTTTCCACTGAGCGCAGTATTGTCGGCGCGGGAAGCGCGGCGGGTCCTTGGTGCGTTGCCGGGGCCGCTTGAAAGATCAGCCGGATACGAGGGAAATGAGCGAAGACGAGCAGACGATTTTTTCCGTCAGCCTTTGGGACGTTTGCCAGAAAGAAGGCCGGGAATGCCTCGATAACGGCGATTTCGAAGGCGCCCTCGAGCGCTTCGGCATAGCCTTGGAACAGGCTGCTCAGTATGGCGCGAACGACCCGCGGGTGGCCACCACCAAACGCAGTATGGGCGAGGTCTGCCAGAAACAGGAAAAATACCCTGAAGCTGAGGAATACTACAAAGAAGCGCTTGACCTTCTCGAGGCCATCCTTGGCGAAGACTCCGGCGTTTTGCTGAAGACTTTGAAGAACTACGTTTCACTTCTGCTTGAAACAGGGCGCAGCGATGAAGCCGCTGAACTCAAAGCCCGGGTCGCGAGAATCGAAAGCAAGACCGCCGAACTGATGGGCGCCAGTGATGTTTTTGAGGAACTGGTGCCGGAAAACGCCGACGAATTGCCCATGACTCAGCAACAGCACCAGCGGATACTGGAACTGCTGCGGCGGGAAGAGGTCTCGCAAGGATCACGCGATGAAATTGGCGTTATGCTTAATGAGCCCCAAAGCTATTTATGGGCTCACGAAATCCAGGGCCGCCTCCGCCGTGAGGTCGTCGAGAGCTACCAGCCCTTCCGCCAAACCCCCGCCGACTCCGAAGACGCGCAGGAATAGTCGCGTCCCCCGAACCTACTTGTCCCGGCCAAGCTCAAAAAGAAGTCTAGCCATATCGGCGGCGGCACTGGGCTTGGCGAGTTTCTTGATATTATCGCCGCGCTTGGGGCAAGTCGTCAGCCACTCGGCAAGCTGAGCTCTTAAGCGCTCCGGGGTCAGCTCTTTTTGCGGCAACAGCCAGCCGCCCTCGGCCTCCATCACTGCTCGGGCATTGGCCATCTGGTGCTTCGCCTTGGCGCCGGGGAAAGGAATCATCAGCGGCGCCTTGCCTAGAACCGCGAGTTCCGCGATGGTCGAGGCCCCGGCCCGGCAGATGATAAAATCGCTGGCCTGATAGAACCGGTGAATTTCCGGGTCGCGGGCCTTGACCGCCGCAGCAAGCCCGGCTTTGCGGTAGGCTGCTTCAAGCTCGGCGTTGTCATCCCGCCCAGTGAAGTGAATGAACTGCAATATCTTCTGTTCATCACTCAAGATCGGCAACAGTTTCTCGACCGCGGCGTTGACCGCGCGAGCCCCCTGGCTGCCGCCAAAGATGAACACAATCGGCCGCGAGGGGTCAAGCCCGAGTTCGCGGCACAACTCGGCCTTGCCGGCCTCATCCGCTCCCCGCGCCGCGGCTTGGAGAATTTCCTCGCGAATGGGCATGCCGACGATTTCCCGCCGGACGCTCAGACCGGTGTCCGAGCCCAAGGGAAACGATAGTCCCAGCAGCTTCGCCCAGCGGCTCAGCAGCCGGTTCGCCTGGCCTAAACTGGCATTGCCCTCGTGCAGCGCCAGCGGAATTCGCAACCGCACAGCCGCCAAGCCCAGCGCTACGCTGGCATAACCGCCCATGCCCAGGGCTACGGTGATCTTTTCCCGGCGGAGCAGGCGCATACTTTTCCAGATGCAGAATAACATGCGCCAAGGGAACAGCAGCCACCCCAGCGGCCCGCCCGGCAGCCGCACCGCCGGGGCGGGGACGGCGCGCACACCGTGCGTCCGGGCAAGCTCGAGCTGTTCCTCGCGATGGTGCCCGCCGATAAACAGTACCGCCGCGCCGCCCCGCGCCTTGAATTCGCGGGCAATGCTGAGCCCGGGATAAAAATGGCCGCCGGTGCCGCCGCAGGCGATTCCCAGCGTTTTCATTTTAGCCTTTGGATTCGGGTTTTAGTTCTCGTATGCAATGTTTTTTCAGGCTTTGGCCGAGCGCCCAGGCAATTGCAATATAGCCCTTAATTAAGATTCTTTGAAGGGCGAAAACCCGTTAATCCGCTTAAATTCAGGCGGGGTCCCAGCACCGTATCATTCCTTATCGGCGCCACGCTGAGAGTATATTGGGGTTAACTCGATGGCAAAAGCCAAGATTGAACTGCACAAGTTCCCGGAACTGACGGCCGAAGCGCAGACCAAGCTCGTGCGCCAATTGCACCGGAACGATGCACTCGGTGAGCTTGAAGATGCCTTCGGCAAGCTGGGGCCGCCGCTTCTGGCCGATCTCCTGCACGTTCTTGAGTTCGACATCTGCCGCGACATCTTCGCCTCCTTAATCTACTTCCTCGCCTGCATCCTCATCCTCAACCTCCCCTGAATCCTGCGCAAAGTCTTAGCGCGAATTTCTCAACTAATGCTGGCGAAACAAGATAACCCGTGGTACAATAGCGTCCCAGCGAAATAAGCAATCTCGAATAAAAGCACGGCATTGGACAATTAAACCTTGAAGAAAAGGTTTTCTTCGTCGAGTATTGTCGCTGAAAGGAGCAGTGCCATGTCAGAATTTGAGTTCTGTTGGCCGGACAAATGGCGGGGGTTCGGTAAACTCCGCGCGGCAGATCTCGATGTGAAGCCGCCGCTCAAGCTTCGTTGGACAAAAAGAAACCTGCCGAAAGACTATGGATATGCCGTGGGCGGCAAGGGCAGGGCGTTCGTCAATAAGGGCAAGAAGGATATCCTGGCTCTGGATCTGAAGACCGGGAAAAAGCTATGGGAAGCAAAGAAGGTAAGGTCGGATGATGACCTCTTTCTGTATGCCGGATGCGCCTGGACCACTCGATTCAACAAAGACTTGGACCCGGTAGACCTGGCCCAGATTGATTTGGAAACCGGCGAAGTCCGTGCCACGTATCCTACTCCGAAGATCACTTATGGCCCCGTTGGCATTACGTCCGAGGGATTGCAGCTTGGCTGGGGCGGCCACATTGACCCTAGCGGCGTGTTTCATCCCAAGGAGCCGAATGGACTTGAGCTTTGTTGCGCCAATGACCAGTATGGCATCGCTTGGGAGTTCGATGCGGACAGAGAGGTCGTCTATTTCCGTGTGGATTGGGACAAGCCGGGGAAACGAGTCTGGGAAAAGGTCCGTACTGAGGGCGTGTTTGGCACGATAAGATACGCAAACGACCCGTACTTGATCACAGGAGAACACCCCCCTGTGGTTGATGGCAAGGCGGAGATGCCCTGGACCGCTATTCGTGATCCTGCCACAGCTGAAATAGTGTGTGAACTGCCTGATCACCCAAACGATTCTGCCGTCAAAGATGGCGTATTGTATAATTGCAGGGAGGGGCAGGTAATCTACCCGCCGAACTGGCCCGGTGGCAAAGGCGGCGCCTTAACAAAGCGGTTGCTGCGCGGGATACGGAAAGTTGGTGATAATGTCAGCGCCTGGGACTTGGCCACCGGCAAGCTCAAGTGGGAGATCCAGCACGAAGATAGATGCTTGGGCTGCTGTTTTGTGGTCACGAACGGTTACCTGTGGGATCTTGTTCATTTCGACAAGGACCCGCACAACTACTGTTGCGCTTACAGTTTGAAGGACGGTAAAGAGGTCTTCCGCTGCGCGTATGAGGACAACACGGATGGCTGGCGTTCCGGGATGACCGCAGTCATAGATGATTGCCTGGTTATTCCAGGGGGAGGAATACTCTACTGCTACGAATCTTCCTGACCCCTTAACTGGTTGACTGGAGACCATGAACAATGAGTTGTGATATTCATCTTTACGTCGAACGTTTTGCCGACGGCAAATGGCAGACGGCGGACAAGTGGACCGAAGAAGATGGCGAGAAGCTCGTGGACGCGGACGACATGTTCTATTATGAGCAGGACCAATACGTGTTCGCCGCGTTAGGGCATGAGTTTTTTGCCGAGGACACGGGCGTCGAACCGGTCATTCCTTCGCCTCGCGGCCTACCCGCGGACATGTGTCCCGAGGTCAAGGGGGCGCATGAGGAATGGGAAGGTGATGCCTACGGCGAGACCTGGTTCCTGTTGTCAGAGCTGCTTGGGCATGCCTGGTCTGACGATTGTGAGGATTTCAGAGACGAGGTACTGCCTCGCTTGAAGGCGTTTGGTGAGCCGGACAAGGTGCGTATTGTAGTTTGGTTCGACAATTGAGTTCCGGCACACTTACCTCTGTCCCCCAGGAACTGTTCCAGGCAAGAATGGCGGCCCCTTATTGTAACCGTACTTTACATCTGGACGCCCAGATGTAAAGTACCTTTTCCCGAAAATTCACTTCTCGCCCCGGGTGAGCGCCAGAATCTCATCCGTACTGAGTTTGGCCGTGGCCCGGCCCCGCATCCTGGCGATTAGCTCCTGGCCGCGGCGGTGTTGATGCTTTTCTTTTTTAAGGCGCACGGCATCGCCCTCCACCTCGAATCTGACCTCGGTATGCGGCAAAAGGCCCATTTCCTCCCTGATCCAGGCCGGAATCGTCACCTGCCCCTTACTCGTGATCCGCATAGTATCTTTTCTCAGGTAGTGTTTGTGCTTATCTTTTTCCACCGGTGTTTGCCTAAATGTTATTTGAGAAAATCGAGGAGGGTGGGGTGGAGCACGCCGCGGCGGTTGTCCGGGTGCGGGTCCAGGGAGGGAAGTTCGGCGGGTGTTTTAGCGGGGGTGAGGCTGAACCAGGCGCAAAGAGCGCCGTTGAGGACCTCGAAGCCATCGGGCAGGACCTGTTCATCGGTGGCTTCATACAAAATGACCAAGGCATCATCGGCCAGGCCGCGTCGCAGCAGATCGCCGGCGAGCCGCCAAGCCTCGGCCCCGTCAGTGGCGGCGTCGAAAACAAAGTGCGGGCCGCTGAAGCCGAACTCGATCGCCGCCAGATTGCCGGCGGTGTTGCTGTAAGAATGCGGGAAAATCATCGGGCTGGCGAAATGATGGCCCTTGGCGATCATCTGGGCGAAGAACTTATAGCCGGAACGCGGGGCGCCATACTGGGTGACGCTGATAACGGCGGTTCGGGCCAGGTCCCGCGGGCCTTGACCCTCGAGGCAGAGCGAAGCGGCGGCCAGGCTGTAAGCGCCGGCCGGATCGAGATAGCCTTTGACCGAATGGATATACGGTTTGATCGAAAACCCCTCGAGTTCGGCATTGGCGGCAATAAGCCGATCCGGCGCGAGCGCCGGGAGCGCCGGCCCGCCCCCAAGTTCACCGGGCAATACCCAGCCAAAACCCCGCAGGTAGAGCGGATGGGAGTGTGGGAGTGTGGGAGTGTGGGAGTGGGTCGCGGCAATGACGGTGGCGGCGTTACTGCCGCCGAGGCCGGCGGAATTGGTCAGCGCGATGTTGAAACTGCCCTGGCGCGGTTCGTCCCTGACACAGTCCACGTCACATTCGGGGTCCTGTTCTTCGAGGTTAATCACCGGCGGCAGCAGACCCTCCCGCAATGCCTCGACCGCGATCACGATCTCGGCCAGCCCGGCCGCGCCGAGCATGTGGCCGAAGTTAGACTTGAAAGCGGCCACGGGAACCTTGCGGCCGCCGAGCAGAGCGTTGAAAGCGGCGCATTCAGTCTGGTCGTTGGCGGTGGTGCCGGTGGCGTGGGCGCTGATGAAATCAATGGCCTCGACTGTTACTCCAGCGGCTTTCAGGGCCGCGACCATCACTCGGCGCGAACCTTCGGCACCCTTGGCCGGGGCGGTGAGGTGATAGGCGTTATTATTGGTGGCGGCCCCGAGCACGCGGCCAAGGCTCCGGGCCCGGTCATCTTCCCGTACGGAGAGCAGGATGGCCGCGGCGCCTTCGCTGAAGATAGTTCCCTGGCGATTGACGTCGAAAGGCCGGAGTTTGTCGGTGGTGATGGTCCGCAGGTTCGACAGGCCGCACCAGCAAAACTCGGTCAGCGTGTCGTACCCGATTGCCAGAACCCGTTTGCAGCGGCCTGCTTGCAGCCATTCCCACGCGAGCGCTACGGCCCCGGCCCCGGAAGCGCAGGAAAGTGAAAGCTGCGCCCGCGGCCGGCCAATCCCAAGTAGCTTGGCAACACGGCGGACAACGTCCTGTTGCAGCCTGAAAGTGTCCGAGTCCAGCTCGCCGACGTCGAGTCGTTCGCGCCAGCACCATTCGCGGGTTCCCATCAGGCCGAAGTTGGTGGCCAGCACCAGCCCCGTATCATCGTCCGGCTCGAAGTCTCCAAGCGCTTCGGCGGCGGCTTCCCGGACAAGGC
>SDBT01015684.1_pt1 | contig 12035 bp, 6 predicted proteins | sample 2277101 | NCBI WGS metagenome assembly SDBT01 (sample SAMN10404973, study PRJNA504765) | marine sediment metagenome | isolation source: marine sediment core GS10_PC15, 103 cmbsf | place: Arctic Ocean: Southern Knipovich Ridge | collected 2010
GATGATCGGCAAGGCCCTGACTGAGCGAGGTATCGAGATCCACGGCGATCGGCGATCGCTCGAGCAATTACCCGACGCCCTTGAAGCGGCCGAACAAGACTACGGCGAGGAATACCTCGGGCCGGTCATCTCGGTGCGGGTGGTCGATTCGCTCGACGAGGCGATCGAGCACATCAACCGATATAGTTCCGGACACACCGAGACGATCGTAACCGGCGATCTGGCCGCCGCAAGAGAATTCGCCACGCGAATCGATTCTTCGGCCGTGATGATCAACGCCAGCACGCGATTCAACGACGGAGGAGAGTTCGGCCTCGGTGCGGAGATCGGCATCAGCACCGACAAGTTCCACGCTCGGGGACCCTGCGGCCTGAAAGAGTTGACCGCCTATAAGTACGTGGTATACGGAACCGGACAGCTAAGGGAGTAGACGGATGGGCGGCGACGTATTAAGCCAGACAGAAGTAGAAAGTCTGCTGAGCGCCATGGCGACCGGCGGCGAGGAGACCGCGGCCGCGACGGCCCCGGCGCCGACCGAAGCCCCGCAGGCGGCCGCCCCGGCCGGGTTTACCCCGAACAAGTCGCGAGACAAGATCACGCCCTACGACTTCAAGCGGCCGGAGCGCGTCGGGAAAGAGCAGATGCGGGCACTGCAAACGCTCCACGAAGGATTCGGCCGGAACTTCGGCGCGGCCCTCTCGGCCCTGTTGCGGAGCATTATTGAAGTCAAGCTCACCAGCGTCGATCAACTCACCTACAGCGAGTTCGTTTTCAGCCTCGAGAACCCGACCTGTTTCAATCTGCTGAAGGCCGAGCCACTCGAGGGCAATCTGATCCTCGACATCAACCCATCGATTCTCTATCCGATCATCGACCGGATGCTCGGCGGCGGTCGTGAAGGCGGGTCGCTGGCCCGGCGGCCCTTGACCGAAATCGAACTGCGGCTGGTCGCTCGCATCACCGATCTGTTTCTCGACGAGTTGCACCATGCGTGGGAAAACGTGCTCGATCTGAAGCTCGAAGTCGTTCAAGTCGAGAGCAATCCACAACTGGTCCAAATCGTCCCGCCGAACGAAGTGGTCGTGTTGATTAGTTTCGAGCTAACAATCGGCGACATTCGCGGGATGATGAATCTCTGCGTCCCCTACAACTCGATCGAGCGAATCGGCGGCAAGCTATCGGCCAACAGTTGGTCCGCCTATGGTCGGCAGAAGGCCTCGCCGGAGACCATCGAGCAACTCAGCGGCGTTATCTGCACTTCCCTGGTCGAGATGCGCGTCCGGCTGGCCCAAACGCGGATCAGCACGGGCGATCTGGTCGGATTGCGGGTAGGCGACATCATCACGACGGAGAAGGACACGCGCAGCCCGCTGGTCGTTGCGGTCGAGGGCCATGCCAAGTTTCACGCCCGACCCGGCGCCGTGAAGGGGCACAAGGCCATCATGATCGAGGAGGCCCTCGAAGACCCCAATCAGGCGTTGGGGAACTAGGGTGGCCCGTGGGTGAGGGCGTGTGCCGCTGCTTCGCAGATGCAGTGCCGCCTCGATTTCTGGTGGAAAGCACTGCTTCTGCGAAGCAGTGGCACACTCGAATGCGGGAATCTGCCCCTATTCAACTGTATTTGGGTGACCTCGAGCGGCGGCTCCCACTGTCTGGCGACGGTATCCACGGGCGGAAAGCCTGATGAAATGGGCCGATTCTGCCGATTCTTACGGATGTAGGGCCTTTTCCGGTCTGAACGTTTGCGCAACCAATGCGGGTTGTCGGGGGGTATATGCCGGTGCTGCGTCTCGCTCGCCATATGTGCTGGGTCGGGTGTATCCTGCTACTGTTGGCAGGCTGCTCGCGCACCCACTATCGCTTGCGAGCGGACCGCGAGACGGACCAGATCCTGGATCAGAAGACGGAATGCACGCCTTGGCAGTTGCCGCCGCAGTTTGGGATCGAGGCCGATCCTCGGTCTCGGTTCTTTGACCCGACGCCGTTGGACGACCCGACGCTTCCCTGTCCGACGCCGCAACTCTACGTCTACGAGCTACCTCAACTCGAGCCGCGTGACCCGGCCCGATTCCGTGGATCGGTTGCTTTGCCTGGGCCGCCTCGTCTGCTCGGCATCGACGCCGAAGATCTCGGGGACAGTTCACCCTTGGACGATTATTTGGTCGTCGGAGCGGCTTACCTGGAGGCCGTTCCGCCGGACGTTTCGGTCGATGCACCCGGCGCCATGCCGCTACTTCCCGGCGAGGGAGCCCGAACCGGCGGCCTCAACGTCGAGCAGCCCGGGCCGTTCGATCTGGGCCGCCCCGACGAGGATGCCGAGTTCTTGCCGCTTTCGCTTCTGAAGGAAACCTGGGAGATCTTGCCGCCGAACTGCCTGATGCGGATGTTCGAATCCGAGCGAGTCCTTGCGGAGTATGAACGGACCTTCCACCATGCCCCATTGGCCCAGCAGCTAGATACGGCCCGGCGGCTGTCGTTGGAGGATATCCTGGAACTGGCGCTGATCAACAGTCGCGAATATCAAACGCGCAAGGAGAGGCTCTATCAGGTCGCCCTGGGGCTCTCGCTCGAACGATACCAGTATCAGTTGAAGTTTTCGGCCACGGGTAACGGAACGGCGGCCAATTACACGCACGACCGTTCGGCCGGCAATACCGACAACGTATTGGCAATTCCCACCACGGCAACCGGCGACAAGATCCTGGCGACCGGCGGCGATCTGCTCGCTCGATTCGCCAATGACGTGATCTTGACGTTTGACGGGCCCAACGGCTTCGCCTCGGACATCGGTTCCGAGTTGCTTTTGGATATTTCGCAGAGCATCTTCCAACGCGACATTGTCTTCGAGCGGCTTACCCAAGCCGAGCGCGACGTGGTCTATGAAGCGCGAGACTTCGCACGATTCCGCAAACAGTTGTTCCGCGATCTGGCGGGGGAATACTACTCGCTGATTCTAAGCTATCGTGGTATCGAGATTGCGGCGATGGACTACTTCAGCAACACCCGGGCTTATCGCCAGAGCGAGGCGGAGTATACCTACGGAGCGAGCCAGGATCGGACCGGCGTGGATCAATTCGAGCAGCGAGCAATCAACAGTCAAAGCAGCCTGACTCGCACATGCACGGACCTGGAAGGGCAATTGGATCGCCTGAAATTCACGATCGGCTTGCCGACGGAGATCCCGATCAATCTGGATCTGGCAGAGCTCGAGGAGTTGACGTTGCGTGACGAGGCGGTCGTTGCGGCGGAGCAGGTTCGGCGTGCTTGGAGGAAGCTGGCCGTTGATCTCGGCGAGTCGTCGCTCGAGCGGCGTCCGACGCTCGTCCATGATGTGAGCGACCTAACTCGAAAACTGCTGAGTCTGATGCAGGCCCGGCGTCGTTTGGGTCGTTCCGTCTCCGCCGAGGATCCGCTCGAGCAACTTCTTGCCGGGACAAAAGTCGACGACGCCCGGATCTCGGAGCGAGCCGTTCGTCTCGAACTCTCCTCTGCTCGCAGCAGAGTCGCGGCGTTCCAGCAAGCGGACGAGCAACAGGCGTTGCTGATTCCGGTCTTGGGCCGCACGATGGACCTGATCGATGCGCAATGCCAACTCGTCTCGCGGCAACTGAATCTGGCCGCGAAGATGGAGTTGGACCCCGACGCGGCGGAGTCGATCCGCGCCCGGGGAGAGAAGCTCTGGGAGAGGTACGAAGCTCTGCGGAAAGAACGCGGGTTGATCGCCACTAGCTCGACCGCTTCAGACCGGCCGGCCCGATCCGACGCCGAGTTGCTCGCCGATGCCAAGCCCTTATTGACGGACATCGATGCGTTGGGCGACGATGCCGACCGTTTGACACAATACATAGCGCAAACGCCCGAAGAGGAGTTCGCCGAAACGCTCCGCCAGACAGATCGACTGCTCGGCGAAAGCAAACGCCTGCTGGCGGAGAAGGCCGAGGGGCTCGTGCCGATCCAGATCGCGGCGGACGACGCCATGTTGACCGCCCTCTCGGGCCGATTCGATCTGATGAATCAACGGGGAGCCCTGGCCGACACATGGCGCCAGATCAAACTGGCCGGCGACGATCTGAAATCCGTCTTGACGCTGAACGCCTCGCAGACGATTCGCACCCGCGCCAATATGAATCGGCCTTTCGATTTCACCTTCGACGAGAGTCAAACTCGCGTGGCACTCGCATTCGACACGCCGTTGAACCGAAAGTCGCAACGGAACGTTTTTCGCCAGTCGCTGATCAACTATCAGGCCGCCCTGCGGAGTCTCATGGAGGCCGAAGACAACGTCAAGGCGACCATCCGAGACGACCTGCGGCAGTTGCAGTTGGACCGGCAACAGTATCAGATCGCCGCGGCCAGCACCGCCTTGGCCGAACATCGAGTACGCGGCACCAGCGAACAGCTTCGGCAAGGTGCAATCGACGTCAAGCCACGCGATTTTCTCGACGCCCAGAGGGACCACACCGCCTCGCTCATCGCGGTGGCCCGGGAACACGTCGGCTATGTCCTCGACCGCATCGATCTCTTCTTAGACCTCGAACTGTTAACGGTCGACGACACCGGTTTCTGGCCCGATCTATACAACGGGCACGTTCAGCCGGCCGTCGCCGTGCAACCGGCCCCGGGAGCCGGTCCGGCTTATGGACGGCTGCCGTGTGGCGTCTGTTACTCGGCAGAGATGAAGCGGATGCTCTCGGCGTCGACCGGTTGTTGCCCGACCCACAGCCAAGGGGCAACTGAGCTATCGGAAGAAGTGACATTGCCCGAGGAGATCCCCGCCCCGATGCCGGAGTAGTGTCCCTTGTTTTCATGGGTGCCATGCTCCACGCTTGCGTGGGCATGTGCCCCGGAGTAAAGGGCATGCCCACGCAAGCGTGGAGCATGGCACCCGCCACTCGTGATGCCACCCTTTTGTGGGAGATTGCCCCTGTCCACCACGCTCTGGCGAGCGTAGCTACGGCCGCTCGTAGGGCCACACGCTTTGTGGTACAATCCTCCACGGCGGCCGGGAATCTCGACCGCAAACCATCGACTATTTCCAACAACACTATCGAGGAGCAACCTGTTATGAGTATGGGAAAACTACTCACAGCCGTCCTGTTTTCGGCGATCGTTTCCAGCCTCGGGCCATTACCGGCCATGGGCCAGGACGACGCGTCGAAAGCCCGCGCATCGGTTCGGAGCCAGCGAAAGGCCGGACCGACGATCCCCGACGTCCCTCGCGACGAGGTCATCTGCTTCGCCCTATATACGGTTCAGGACAACGTGCTGAAGCTCAGCGCCCAACTCTATCCGCTTCAGGAAGGCGAGTCGCGAGAAGTCCAACTCCAGATCAAGCAGGGAAACGATTGGAAGACGATCGCTAAGGGAGAAGTCGACCAACTCGGCTGGATGACCACGTTCCGCGTCGAGCAGTGGGACCATGCGAAAGATCATCCCTATCGAGTAACCCACGCCGGCGGAGCGACCTTCGAGGGACTCGTTCGCAAGGACCCGGCCGATAAGAACGAGATCGTCGTCGCTGCGTTTACGGGCAACTCGAATCGTGATCGCGACATGCGGCTCGACATCATTCGCAACATCAAGGCCCAGGACCCCGACTTGTTGTTCTTCTCGGGCGATCAGAGCTACGACCATCGGGCCCATACGGCGGCGTGGCTGTTGTTCGGGCGACAGTTCGGCGAGATCATCAAGGATCGGCCGACGATCTGCATTCCCGACGATCACGACGTCGGACAGGGCAACCTCTGGGGCGAAAGCGGCAAGCTGGCCAAGCTGGGCGGCGGTGCCGACGGCGGATATACGATGCCGCCCGACTATGTGAATATGGTTCAACGGGCCCAGACGTCCCACCTGCCCGACCCGTTTGACCCGACGCCGGTGCAGCGTGGGATCACGGTCTATTACACGTCGCTGAAAGTCGGCGGTATCGATTTCGCGATCCTGGAAGATCGCAAGTTCAAGACGGGCCCGGCGGGCTTGATCCCCAAACAGGGCCCGCGTCCCGACCACATCAACAACCCGAGCTACGATCGTGCATCGGTCGACGTACCCGAGGCCCGACTGTTGGGCCATCGGCAATTGAAGTTCCTTCATCAATGGGGGCAAGATTGGCAAGGCGTCGAGATGAAGGCCGCTCTGTCACAGACGATCTTCGCCGGCGGGGCCCATATTCACGGCGGTATCAATAGCCGGCTGCTGGCCGATCTCGACTCGAACGGCTGGCCCCAAGCGGGGCGTGCCAGAGCACTGAAAGAAATTCGCCGCTGCTTCGGTATCCATATCGCGGGCGACCAGCATCTGGCCACCGTAATCCACCAAGGGATCCATTCGTGGGAAGATTCGATCTACTCGTTCTGCGTGCCGTCGATTGTCAACTTCTACGGCCGATGGTGGTGGCCGCTGGAGGAGCCGATGGAACACGACCCGGCCAGCCCGTTGCCCTTTACCGGCCGCTTCTACGACGGCCTGGGGAATAAGCTGACTATGCGTGCCTATGCCAATCCGACGGCGGAGAACTTCAGAGCGGCCGGCCATGGCCTGGTGCGGTTCGACAAGTCGACGCGCCGGATCACGATCGAGTGTTGGCCGCGTCACACCGACGTTACCAAGGCCGATGCTAAGCAGTTTCCCGGCTGGCCCGTCGTGATCCATCAGGAAGACAATTACGGCCGAGCCGCGATGGCCTATCTGCCGACGTTGAAGATCGACGGGCCGGCCAATCCGGTCGTGCAGGTGATCGACGAGGTGCTCGGTGAAGTCGTCTACACGATTAGGATCAACGGCAAGTCGTGGCGTCCGAAGGTCTTCAAGGAAGGCTCGTTCACCGTGAAAGTCCGCCATGGCACCGAGGTCAAAACGTTCAAGGACGTCGAATCGGCCGGCGAAGACGACGACCGTGTGTTGAACGTCAAGTTCTGATCGACCATCACGAAACGACTTCGCCGAGCAACTTGGGGCTCCGACCGAACTGTCGGCGATATTCCTCGACCGTCGGCATCAGCCGCGTTTGGATCTTCGCATCCTGATGCAGCGCAATATCGGCCAGCCGGTGGTCGAGGAACGGATTGGCGAATCGCTCGAGGACATCTCGGGCAAACGCTTCGGCATCGTCGGTCCGCTCGTCGATCGTCGGCACGATCTCCTCGAACAACAGCGATTCGAGCCATGGGGCAACTCGTGGATCGGCGACCGCCTGGCGAACCGTTTCTAACCCGAGCGGCATCGCCTTGGCAACCAGCGCCGTATGGGCCCCGTTGAGAATTCGCACTTTCCGAAGGCCGTAGGGTGCCAGTTGATCGACGTTCTTGACGGCCGTATGGGCCGACAGTTCGCAGCCGGACAGATCTCCTTCGATCAGCCATAGGGCAAACGGCTCGGCCACCGCCATCAACGGATCTTCCGCCGCGATGGGATCGTCGTCCTTCGGCGCCGAGACGATCCGATCGACCAGCGTGTTGCACCACCGGCACTCCGAGTCCATCCACTCGAGCAGCTTCCGATCGACTTGCCACCGATCGGCCTGTTCGCCGACCAATTGCCGCAATCTATCGGCGTTGTCGTCGAGCAATTCACAGGGCAAGATGGTCAACGGCCGGCCGTCCGCCTCGAATCGGGCCTGTAGAATTCGCAGCAGCTTGGCGGGAAAGGAGATCGGCGGAGCGTCGGCCGCATCGGATTCGTGGGCCAGTGCATAGCCCGCTTCGGTCGTGTTCGAGACGATCGTTCGCAGCGAATCATCCCGAGCCAGTGCCAGGGCTGCCGGCCAATCCTCGGCCGCCACGATCGCCCGGGCGATACTCGTCACCTCGATGGTTCTGTCGATCGTTCGGCCGTTGATCAGCCCACGTATGGCGACGTGATATCGGCCGCCGCGGTCGTTAATCAGGCGAGCTCGGCGGCTGTCGGTCGATTGCACCACGGCGACTTGGCCGACCGCAGCGTCCGTTTGCCTTAATTCGTGGACGAACAGGTCAACAAATCCTCGCAAGAATCGACCGGTACCGAATTGGAGGATGCTTTCGTTCATTTTGACGCCGGAGGTACATTGGTTACCGCATGAGGGCCAGATGCCCACCGTATCGGGTCTACCGTAGCGGATTCTCACACATCAGGCAATGATCGCAACGGAAAGCCCAGACTTTGGCACACCGTTTGCTCTTGTTACGGGGCAACGAGGCATTTTAACGTGGTACCTTGTTAGTGGGGCCGGTTTGGAGAAGACTCCTCGGGGTCGGAACAGGGATGCGGGGCTAGGGAAAGAGGCAAACGCTGAAGGGCACGGATGAAGAGCGCCTTTGTTTCAGAGAAGAGGCAAGCGGCGTTCGGTGCCAAAACCGTCGGATCTTAATCGACTCGAGTATCCCCTCGGATCGGAGAAGGAGGCATTCTGACGGCTCGGAAGCTTCGGCTTTCGAACACTACAGGCGAGTTGGGGACTGACGGCCCGAGTGGTCCCCGGCTCGCCTGTTCTTTTTTGCCTGTTGCAAAATTGAACATGTGTATTGAAGCGATACATACCTTCTCGTACCGCCGATGGCTCGACTCGCCGGAAAACGGTCTTCTTCCGATATTTTGTCGAACTCAGCGAACGCGGTTCGATAGGGGTAGGCTGATTCAATGTGCTCCCAGGCGCACTAGGTCAGGCAATTGCCTGACAGTTCCGTAGGGGCGGGCCGCCCAAATCGCAATTCCTAGCCGCGGGTGGATCAGACTGCATGAATGCGGTCACTACGAACCAACGAACCTTACAGCCCGACGCTGATTCGGCCGGTGGCGTCGAACAGCCCGATGCGGCGGACGGTCTGGTGGTGCAGCACGGCGTCGGAGACGAACTGGTCGACAAACTCGGAGGCGATGGCGATCAGTAGTCCGCCGGAGGTTTGCGGGTCGTAGAGGAGCATTTCGAGTTCGGCCGATACGTCGGGGTCGATCGCGACCCGTTCGCGGCAGGCGTCGCGGTTGCGCTTGGCGCCGCCGGGGACTCGGCCCGCCTTCATGTGGTCGAGGACGCCCGGCAGCAAGGGCAGGGCTTGCATCGAGAGCCGGACACCCAGGTCGCCCATCGGGCCGAGCATCTCGAGCAGATGGCCGGCCAGGCCGAAGCCGGTCACGTCGGTCATGGCCCGGGCCGAGTTATCGAGGGCCACCCTTGAGGCGGCTCGATTCAGCGAGGCCATCGTCTCGACGGCGGCCTCGATCTCGGTCGTTTCGGCCGCGTCGCGCTTGATGGCGGTCGATAGGATGCCCGTCCCCAACGGCTTGGTCAGGAAGAGCACGTCGCCGGGCATGGCCCCCTGATTGCGGACGAGGGCTGTCGGCTCGATGGTTCCGATGACCGCCAGGCCGTATTTCGGCTCGGGGTCAATGGTCGTGTGCCCGCCGACGATCAGACACCCGGCCTCGGCTGCGGTGCTGCTGCCGCCCTGGAGCACTTCGGAGAGCATCGCCTGGGGCAGGCCGTCGGGCCAACAGAGCAGATTCAAGGCGGCAAGCGGCTTCGCCCCCATCGCGTAGATATCCGAGAGCGAATTGGCCGCCGCGATGCGTCCCCAATCGGTCGGGTCGTCGACCACCGGCGTAATGAAATCGGCCGAGAAGCAGATCGCCAGTTCATCCGAGACCTTCAGCGCGGCCGCATCGTCGAACGTTTCGAGCCCCACGAGGAGCCGCGAATCGACGGCGGGCATCATCTGGCTCAAGGCCGCTTTCAGGTCCCCCGGACCCAATTTAGCCGCTCAGCCGGCCGCTTTGACCATCTGCGTTAGTCGAATCGGTTCGCCGGTCATCGGATACTCCAGTCGTGATCGTTTCGCGTGAGATTACACCATACAAGACAATACCACACCGCCGCGAAATCGGCTAGATGTGGTCGGAAAACCCGTACGATGGCGCTGCGAGGCCGTCGGAAAGAACCGTGCCTTCGACGGCCTCGCAGCACCATCGTACAACGCACGCAACTACCCCTCGACCATCACCGCCTTGCGTTGGATCGCATTGTGACCCGATTTGGCGAAGGGGCGGGGCATCGGTTGGGCGTGGCCGGACGTGTCGATCGTGCGACAGCGCAGCTCGTATCGGCCCGGCTTTAACTTGGGCAATAAGACGGCCCAATGGGCGATCGTTCCTCGCAACGGCCAGGTGAGCGGCTTGCCCGTGGCCGCGTCAATCTGGCTCGGGATCGGCGGGAGCTTCCCCTCGGGCAGCCCTCCACCCCAGTCGTCCGGCGGCGGCAGGATCTTGGCCTCCTGCCAGTCGGCTCGGGTAAAGTGCGGATCGTCGTCGGGCCATTCCTTCCCGGCCGGGCAGAGCCACGTTTGTACGTTGGAGAGCCCCGACATGCCGACTTGCGCTACGCCGGTGATCGCAATCGGCCGCCCCGACTCGACTCGCTCGGGTACGTGGATAAATCGAGCACACGTCTTCAGATGGCTCACCGTGTCGTTGTTCCAGCCGGCATACGTGTCGTTCGCCTGGAACTCGTTGGTCAAGACGATCCGCTGAAGCCATTTGACCGACTTATTGCCATAGGCATCGGGCACGATCATCCGCACCGGGGCACCCGCCTTGGGCGAAAGCAGCCGGCCGTCGAGCTTGTAGCAGAGGATTACCGGATGTTCGCCCGGGGGATCTTCCAATACGCGACCGATCGGCAGCGAACTCTGGAACCGCTGCTCCGGGTCGTCGTTGTGATAGCCATAGTAGAAGACGCGGCGGACGTTGGCCTTCGGTCGGGCCCTCCAGATCACGTCCCTCAGCGGCACACCCTCCCAGAGCCCCATGCCAAAGGGATCCTTGCCGTTGGTGCAGGACATCACCTGCATGAAGCGGACGGCTTTGGTTTCGGCCAACTTCATCAGGCCGTCCCAGTCCAATGCGTTGCCACGCTCCTTCGACATCGGATTCTCGAGGGCCGAGTTGCTCTCGGGATCGGGGACCACCTCGAGCTGCCACGTGTCGCGCGTCAATCCGACCTCGCGAAGCTGCTCCGGCGGCAGGGTATGCGGCGGCGGATCGCCCCGGCCGAACATGCGAAACTTGTCCCAAGACGTGAGGTATTCCAGCTTGTCAATCGCGGCGTCCAGCGCCGATTCCTCGGCCATGGGTTGGGCCCAAGCGGGCAACACCCCCAGCGAAGCAACTCCGGCCGCGGAAAGCCCTAGGAAGTAGCGACGGGTTTGTTCCGAGTGCTGGCGAACAAGGTTTCGTCGATCGGTCATGTCGTGTGGCCTCGCGGCGGGTAGGTTTCTCGGGGGAAGTCACACCCCCTCGTGTCCGTTGTACGATGGTCCTCCGAGGCCGTCGATGCCGAAAACATCAGCCTTTTCGACGGCCTCGGAGGGCCATCGTACGGGAAAGTCTACCAGATCGTGACACGCCGAGCGAGCGATCCCCATTTTAGTGGCCTTCTCACGCTGGACTCGGCCGCGTCCAGACCGTATAATTCGATCGTGGTTACCCACACGTCAAGACGCTACCCCTGCGTGTAAGAAGAGGGGGCGAACAGGATTCGACCGGGCAGCTTGAAGTGTTGGTGGCGTGCCGTGGTTGGTCAGCAGGCCACGTAAAAAGCCGACCACACACTTTAATTGCCAAGCCTAGCTTTGCAATGGCGGCCTAGCAATAGGTTGCTCCGGCTGAGGGCTTTTGCCGAAGAGGCCCGACTGCTGGTCACCAATTTCGGATCGCCTCGGGTCATGTCGGGCACGCTCGGGGTTAAAAAAGTTTCCGGCTAGTCAGTACGGAACCCCGTCGGTTGGGGTCCGCTCCGGCGAAACACCAAACATCCGACTACGCACGTAGAAGCCTCCATGGAAATGTCGCGGGACGCGGGTTCGATCCCCGCCGCCTCCACTAGAGCCCACTTATGACAAGAGTTGTAAGTGGGCTTTATTATTGGACTTGCGCAATCATCTCTAGCCCGCATTTCTCAGTGTGCCGTGTAAAGGCGGCGATTTTCAGTGGGTGCGAACCCCACCCGGCAACTTGTTGCTCCAGCCGGTAGCACTTGGGGCGGCGGGAGGAGGTAACGACTCTCG
>SDBT01015685.1_pt1 | contig 12034 bp, 15 predicted proteins | sample 2277101 | NCBI WGS metagenome assembly SDBT01 (sample SAMN10404973, study PRJNA504765) | marine sediment metagenome | isolation source: marine sediment core GS10_PC15, 103 cmbsf | place: Arctic Ocean: Southern Knipovich Ridge | collected 2010
CTATTCACATATTAACCTACAAAAGTTGAAAGTTTTTAGACGTTTCCCATGCCCAACCCCGTTTTTTCGCCCAAAAACGCAGATGCTCAATCCACACCCCACGCAAAATCGACAAACCGACCCCATTTTTCGCCCAAAAACCGCCATGCCCCACACACAAAAGGTTCTCCTTTGTGACTTCTTTCAACGGGTTATTCCTACTTTTTTTCAATTTTTTAATTTTTTTTCAAGAAAATATTGACAACGAGACGATTATCACGTATATTAGTATGCCGATTGATTTAGTTGAGATGGATTAGAAACGTGAAAATTCCGAAAAAGTGCCAATACGCTTTAAGAGCGATTTTTGAGCTTGGATTGCGGAAACCCGGCCAGCCGGTCAAAATACAGGAGATTGCTGGTGCTCAAAATATACCAGCTCGTTTCTTAGAGGTGATCTTGAACCAACTCAGACACGCTGGTTTTGTTGACTCGCGGCGGGGCAGTGAAGGCGGCTATATGTTAGCACAAGCGCCTGAAGCTCTTACGGTAGGAGAGGTTATACGGTACATCCAAGGGCCCATTTCTATGACCGCAAACGTTGATACAGGGGGCGATGAGAGACAGTCTTTCTATGGATATTACGCATTTAAGCAGTTGTGGGAGAATGTCAACACGGCGATATCCCAAGTTTGTGACAATACCACGTTTGCCGAGCTTATTGAATATGAAAAGGCGAAAAAAACACCGGCAGTCCCTAATTATTCGATATAGCAGTATAGGGTGGCTGATTATTATTTTTCACCTGATACCCTATTGAGGCCATAGGACTACTCGGACATAAGGCTAAATATGATAATGGAATCGCAGTATAGAAGCACAGCCAAGGCCGTAACGTGGCGTGCAGGTGGCACCGTGGTTACTTATGCAGTTGCCTGGATTCTTAGTCAGGACCTGAGCCTTTCGGCCGGAATTGGTCTGCTGAATACGGCAGTTAGGATTGGCGCGTTCTACGTCCATGAACACATGTGGAATCGCCTGAGCTTCGGAGGATTAAAGCCGCCGGAATATCAAATATAGACACTTCGCACTACTTAAGTTACAAGGAGATTCAGAGTTATGTTGATAAAAGAAGTTACAGAAAATGTTGCAGAACTTGTTGAGAAGCTGAATTTTGCCGAGAAGGTTGAGCGCTCACTCAAGCTGATAGAACAAGCCTACAAGGAATTTGGTGATAGGCTTGTCGTTGCCAATAGTCTTGGCAAAGATTCCAGCGCGGTGTGGCATCTTGCCAAACAGGTAAGCCCGAAGATTCGCGGCTTTATCGTAACAACAAGGTTCAAACCGCCGGAAACCAAACGGTTCATGGCCGAGGAGGTCGAGCGTTACCCTGAGTTGAAGGTCTTTAGCAACGAGGAAGAGGTTCCTGAAAAGCTCTATGAGACCGACCCGGACCGATGCTGCGATATTCTCAAAGTTAAACCCACCCGCCAGGCCATCCAGGAAATGGACGTTGCCTGCTGGATCACGGGGCTGCGCTGCACCGAGGGACGAACAAGAACGAATTTCAAGGAAATCGAAGAGCGTGACAAGGGCCTTATCAAGCTCAACCCCATACTGATTTGGTATGAGCGGGAGGTATGGCAGTATCTGGCGTTGAACAGCGTACATGTTAATCCTCTATATGCCAAGGGTTACAGGTCTCTGGGCTGCTGGCCCTGCACGAAGATAGCACAGGGAAAGGATGAGCGGGCCGGCAGATGGATTGGCACAAGCAAATGTGGCGGCGAGTGCGGCATTCACACCAAGCCCCTACTCGATTACCAGATATAAGCGGAAAGTTATAATCTGGAGATAAATATGAAGCCCGATACTTCAGCAATACACGGCGGTTTTGCAGCGGACAGCAGCAGTGGCGCCACCGCCGTACCAATCTATCAGACGGTCTCTTTCGTGTACAAAACCGCGCAGGAGCTTGCGGACGTTTTCGACAACAAGGCGCCCGGATACATATATACGCGACTTGCCAATCCGACCACCACCGCCCTGGAAGCACGGCTGGCGGAACTTGAGGGTGGCATCGGCTGTATAGCGACATCAAGTGGCATGGCGGCAATTACCTCAGTTGCGATGGGCCTGCTTAGGACAGGCGGCGAGATGATTTCCGCCGCCGGCATATTCGGAGGCACAGTATCTTTGTTTGTCAATACGCTGGGGCGATTCGGTGTAAAGACTAGGTTAGTCGATGCGGCGAAAACAGAGCAATTCGCCAAAGCTGTCAATGACAAGACCAGGCTGATTTTTGTGGAGACCATTGGCAATCCTCGAATGGATGTGCCAGACATACCAGCTATTGCTGGAATTGCTCATGGTGCCAATATACCGCTGATTGTCGACAACACCCTTACTACGCCTTTTCTCATCAGGCCCCAACAGTTCGGGGCTGACATTGTCGTTCATTCGACATCGAAGTTTATCAACGGCCACGGCACAGCGATCGGAGGAGCCATAATCGATACTGGAAACTACAATTGGGCGGCAGGAGCATTCGAAGATATAAAGGAGCTGTCTAAAAAAGCCGGACAGTTGGCTTTTATAGCTCATTTGCGGAACCTGATTTATCGTGACCTGGGCGGCTGTCCTGCACCTATGAATTCGTTTCTGATGCTCCAAGGCCTGGAAACTTTATCAGGCCGAATAGCAAAGCACTGCGAGAACGCCACGAAACTGGCCGAGTATCTCCGCGGTCATGCAAATGTAGGATGGGTAAACTATCCGGGCCTGAAAAACAGCAAGTTTAACGACAGAGTTGTCAAGTTATTTGAAGGTCGTGGCGGCGGGTTGTTAACATTTGGCCTCGGCGACAAAGAAAAGGCCTTTAAGTTCATTGACTCAGTAAATCTAGCAAAGAATCTGGCAAATCTTGGCGATGCAAAGACCTTGGTGATACATCCATCATCCACTATATTTCACGAATTCAGTATCGCCGAGCAAAAGAAGATGGGTGTAACCGAGGACATGGTCCGCGTCTCAGTCGGTATCGAAGATTTTGAGGACATAAAGAGCGATTTTGAACAGGCTATAGAGAAAACATTTGAGGTGAAAAAATGAAACTTGTCGTAAATGGTAAAGAAGCCGATGTCACTGACGGCCTGACTGTCAATCGCCTTTTGGTTGAACAGAGCGTAAAGATGCCGGAAATGGTATCTGTTGAACTAAACGGGCAAATCCTGAGAAGGACCGAGTTTGATGCAACAACCCTCAAAGATGATGACAAAGTAGAGTTTCTCTACTTTATGGGAGGCGGGCATGGAGTTGACTGAGGGACAGATAGAGCGTTACAGCCGCCAAATAATTTTAGAGCAGGTTGGAGGCGCCGGACAGGAGAAGCTGCTTGGTTCCAGGGTGCTCATCGTAGGTGCCGGTGGCCTCGGCGCGCCTGCGGCCTTGTACCTGGCTGGGGCGGGAGTCGGCACAATTGGTATTATCGACCATGATAAGGTTGACGTGAGTAATCTCCAGAGGCAGATTATTCATAACACGAGCGACATCGGCACTGACAAAGTCGATTCCGCCATGGAGAAGATACGGGCAATAAACCCCGATGTCACTGTCCGACCCTACCAGTGCAGGGCGACTGCAGAGAACATATCGGAAATCATCCGCCAGTACGATTTCGTAGTCGACGGCACAGACAATTTTGCCGCCAAGTTTCTCATCAATGACGCCTGCTATTTTGAGAAGATACCTTTTTCACATGCCGGGATTTTACGATTTGACGGCCAGTTGATAACTGTGCTGCCGGCCGAAACCGCCTGCTATCGCTGCGTTTTCCGCTCGCCACCACCGCAAGGCGTAGTTCCCTCGTGCTCCCAGGCCGGAGTGCTGGGAGCGCTGGCAGGGGTCATTGGTTCATTGCAGGCAACCGAAGCGCTAAAATATTTACTTGACATTGGCAATTTGCTGACCAATACATTGTTGACATATAATGCTCTGACCAGCGAGTTCCGTAAGGTCAGATTGAATCGAGACCAGAATTGTCCGCTCTGTGGCAAGGCCGCAGAGATAACGGAGTTGAAAGATGAGGAGCAGCCGGTTTGTGACCTGAAAAAAGTTTGATATGGGCCGATTAGAGATTTCAACTGAAATATTTGAGCAGATGATAAAACAGGCAAAGTCCGAAGCGCCGATTGAGGCGTGTGGCATTTTGGCTGGCAGAGATAATAAGGTCGAAAAGTTGTATGAGATGAGCAACGTGGACAACAGTTGCGACCATTTCATGATGAAACCGGAAGAGCAGTTTGCGGCCGTCAAAGACATTCGCTCAGCAGGCCTTGAAATGCTGGCCATATGTCACAGCCATCCAGCTACGCCGGCCACGCCTTCTGCCGAAGACATTCGCCTCTCCCTTACGCCTGGTGTCGTATACGTGATACTTTCATTGCAGGATACCAACAAGCCGCAAATAAGGGGATTCACGGTGCAAGACCGTTGTGTCACGGAAGTGCCGGTTAAAGTTATCTGACAGTGAGTACGGAGACCTCTGTATGACCAGAACCTTAATAGATGCAAAAGCGTGGCAAACCAGCAGGGCGCAAGTCTGTACGCGGTGTGCGCATTTTGAGATTTCCAGCCCCGGTGTTCAGGCGTATAGCTGGGATAATTGCCAAAGACAGACAAGCACAGATGATGCTGATAATTTCTCCAAGTGGGACAAGGGACACTGTCGCTATTTTACGCCGAGGCAGAAACCTCAATAGATGATAATGAAAACGGTTATATCAGTGCTTGCTTTTGCCCTGATGGGCAGTGGATGCCGACAGAGCAGTTCCGTGACCGGTGGCGGCTTTGTCCTACGAGAGGGAGATTTGCTTTTTCAAGACCTGGATTGCGGGCCCCTCTGTGATGCAATAGAAGAAGTTACAACGGGCTACCATGGAAGGAATTTTTCACATGTCGGCATTGTGGCAAAAGATGATAGCGGCAACTCCGTTGTGATTGAAGCGGTTTCAGGTGGCGTCGAAGTTACATCGCTGCAAACCTTTCTCAACCGCAGTCTCGATATTAGACACCGGCCCAAAATCACGGTGGGACGTGTAAAACCTGTTTTTCGTCATTTGATACTTGCTGCACTTGAAGAGGCCTCTGCTTTGAAAGGAAAACCCTATGATAAGGTGTTTGCCATTGGCAATGGGGCCTATTATTGCTCTGAATTGATTTATGAAATATTCTGGCTGGCCAACGATAAAAGGCCGGTTTTTACGCTGCAGCCGATGACATTTAAGAGTCTATCTACAGGTAAAACTCTTCTGGTCTGGGAAGAGTATTTTTCAGAACTGGGCGTTCCCCTCCCGCAAGGCCAACCGGGTATTAACCCGGGTGCCATGTCACGCTCGCCGGTTTTGACTGTGGTTGGCCAGTACAACACACCAGGCCAGCGCCCCTGAGTCAAAAGCGGAAAGAGTCAAGGCCAGGGGCAGCATTGTAATTCGAATATCAGTGGAAATTGTGGATGAAAGGAAATGAGTCGCTCGAAAGAACCAATCTTATATCTGCCGGAGAGTGTGAAAGAGGATATTCTTGGCTATCGCAGCCAGGTTGAAAAATTCCTCCAAGGGCAAACTTCGCCTGTTGCCTTTCGAGCGTATCGCGTGCCAATGGGCATTTACGAGCAGCGAACCGCGGGCAAGTATATGGTTCGCATACGCATTGGGGCCGGCCTTGTGTTGCCTTATCAGTTGGAGCGAATCGCTGAGTTGAGCAAAATTTACGGCAGCGGAATTGTTCACATTACAACAAGACAAGACATTCAAATTCACGCCGTTGACATCGCGGATACTCCTGACATCCTCGAAGGGCTGCTTGAGGTCGGTCTGGCCGCACGCGGCGGTGGTGGTAATACCGTTCGCAATGTCACGGCATGCCCACGCGCAGGGGTTTGTCCGAATGAGGAATTTGACGTGGCACCGTATGCGATCGCCACAGCCGAGTATCTACTCGGGTTCAAAAGCTCATACAACCTGCCGCGAAAATACAAGATAGTCTTTTCAGGCTGCTCCGCAGATTGTGCATTTGCGTCAGTGGCTGACCTTGGCTTTTTTGCACATCACAAAAACGGTGACAAAGGGTTTGCAGCGTATGCCGGCGGAGGGCTCGGTCCGAACCCCAGCATTGGTGTAAAGATTGAGGATTTTGTCGGGGACAAGGAAGTTTTTGAAGTAGCTGAGGCCGTCAAAAGACTTTTTGATAAACACGGTGACAGGTCGGACAAACACAAGGCAAGACTTCGATACGTGCTGAAAAGAATCGGTGCCGAAAAGTTTATCAAACTGTATAAAGATGAGCGAGCGGAGCTTCACAGCCAGCCCCTGCAGGGCCAGGTACCGCAAGTACGGGATATTGCTTCCAGGTTCAAGGCCTTGAGCTCGACAGCACTCAACAATGATAGTCATTCATCACTTCCAAACAATCTACTGCCGGAAAAGACTAATGGGTCGTTTACAATAGTACTTAATCTTAACCTCGGTGATATACCCACAGATGACCTGGCAAAGATTGGGCAGATTGCTGAAGAATTTGGTCGGGGCCTGGTTAGAACGACCCAACTGCAGAATCTTCTTGTAACATCTGTTCCGAAACAGAATGTTGAAAGCGCACTTGAGGCGTTGAAAAACCTTGGCATAGACAGTTCTGGCAATAGCTGCCCCAGGATTGTTAGCTGTACCGGTGCTGCCACCTGCAAGCTTGGTCTGTGTCTGTCACGCAATTTAGCCGATGCTATTTCAAAAGAACTTCACGAAAATAACATAACCGTCGACAATGGCGGTCTGGTAGTGAGAATCAGCGGCTGCCCGAATTCCTGCGGCAACCACTACATCGCTCATCTTGGATTCGAGGGAAAAGCCAAGCGGGTCAAAGGAAGACTTATGCCTTTCTACGACGTTCTTGCCGGCGCCAATATTTCCGAGGGCGCTACAAATTTAGCCCTAAAGTTCGGCGCCGTGCCCGCCAAACGCATACCGCAGTTGGTGGCTGAACTGCTTGGCTCCGGCTCTGCCGACACAGAGCGAACAGCTAATCTTGTGGCACAATACGCCGACATCTCTTCAGACTTAGCAGACGATTACTACTCTGACTTTGGGACCACTGAGCCGTTTTCATTGGCCGGCAGGGGCCCCGGTGAGTGCGGCGCTGGTGTGATGGATATAATCAAGCTGGATATTGACGAGGCAAAAGATGCTGTCAAGTCAGCACCGCCTGACAGCGAATATGTTTACAAGGCGATTGTCGCTGTCACCAGAGCACTTCTGGTCGTGTTCGGCCTTGAATCGAAAAAGGACAGGGAAATATTTGCCGCCTTTACCGAGCATCTTATTGAGCCGGGTTGGGTCAGGCCTCAGACACAAAAACTACTGGATGATGCACTTGACTGGCGAATGGGTGATAAAGCTGTGATTGATGATTTGCTGCCGCAGGTCCGGGACTTGGTAAATCGAGTTGATGAGCTTTTCCTGTCACTCGATGCCGACCTTAAGTTCAAGGCCAAACCTTTCGCACAGAAAACTGCTTCTGAACAGGCGACGAATGGAATCCGCGTTATCGACCTGAAGGGTGTTGCCTGTCCGTTGAACTTCGTCAAAGCCAAGCTGGAACTCGAGAAAATATCTGTCGGAGAGATCCTCGAAATATTGCTTGATGAAGGCGAGCCCATTAGAAATGTGCCTGAAAGTTTTACCGAACAGGGTCAGGAAATCATCGAAACTAAAAATAAAGGCGACCATTTTAGCGTCAAAGTGCGTCGAACGAAATAAGCATCGACCAATCTACTTTATGGTATAATTTAGAGGATTTGCAGAATGAACATCGCAAAGGACATGACAGAACTAATCGGTAATACGCCATTGGTTTGGCTAAACAGGATAAACCAGGACTGCAAGGCAAAGATAGCCTGCAAGTTGGAGTTCTTCAATCCTGCCAGTAATGTCAAAGACCGCATCGGCGTGAGCATGGTGCTGGATGCCGAACGCCAGGGCAAACTTAAACCCGGAATGACTATTATTGAGCCAACCAGCGGTAATACCGGCATTGCCCTTGCGTGGGTCGCAGCGGCGAGGGGTTATAAGCTGGTACTTACTATGCCCGAGTCAATGACAGTCGAGCGACGAAAGATACTGGAACTACTTGGTGCAGAGCTTGTGCTTACACCTGCCGAGGAAGGTATGACCGGTGCGGTGAACAAGGCCAGAGAGATTCTCGAAAATAGTAATGGTGCTTTTATGCCGCAGCAATTTGAAAACCCTGCTAACCCGCAGATACACAGAGAAACTACCGCCGAAGAGGTCTGGAACGATACAGATGGCTTGGTGGATATTTTCGTTGCCGGCGTTGGGACCGGCGGCACGATTACAGGCGTTGGGGAGGTGCTCAAATCACGAAAGCCCTCTGTCCAAATTGTTGCTGTTGAGCCCGCTGCCTCGCCGGTGCTTTCCGGTGGGAGAGCTTGTCCGCATATGATTCAGGGAATCGGAGCAGGATTTGTCCCAGACGTCTTGAATATGGAAGTCGTCGATGAAATCATTCAAGTAGGAAACAAAGAATCGTTCAACATGGCCAAACGCCTGGCCAAAGAGGAAGGCATCCTGTCAGGCATATCATCGGGTGCTGCCGTGGTGGCGGCCGTCAAGGTAGCCAGGCGAAAAGCAAACGCTGACAATACTGTCGTTGTCGTATTGCCTGATACCTGCGAGAGGTATTTGAGTACAGAACTTTTTCACTGAGATTTGTGACCATGATGATGGCTGGCGAATGGGATGTAAATTTACTGCTGCCAACTTTTTCGCCTTGGGTGCCCAAAAAGGCGCGTTCGAGGCGAGTAGTAGCGTAACCTTGGAATTAACAAATTGGATTTTGGAGGAACTAAAGTGGCCCAAAAAAAGATCTTATGGGTGGATGACGATGAGGACCTTATTTTGTCTTTTCAGCCGAGCCTGGAGAAAGAGGGATGAGAGGTGCAATCGGCTTCTTCCGCCGAACTGGCAAAGACCATCGCTGTCAACTACGGCCCAGACCTTATTATTATGGACATCATAATGGAAGGTGAACATGGCTACAGCGCAATCGAAGGTCTTATGAGCACCCCTCAACTTGCGAGTGTACCGGTAATCGTCTTTAGTAGTTTGAATCGCAGATGGGCCCAGACCACCGCTACACGCGAGGACGCTCTTCTTAGTGATGCTGTTGAATTTGTGGACAAGCCTGCCGAGCCCAACGTACTTATTCAGACGATACGCAAGTACCTTGGCACCTGAAAGGCCATCTGGCAGTTGCCACGCCGATCCATGCTGACGGGACATATCTTATAATAAACTTTTCTGAAAAGTTGTTCTAAGAAAATGTGGACTGGCAAATGGAATATCAAATTGCTTCCGCCGAGTTTTTTGTCTTGGATGCCCGAGAAGGAACACTCGAAGCAAATAGCGGTGTTAATGAGCGGCGGCGTCGACAGCAGTGTGGCTGCGTATCTGCTCAAACAAGATGGCTGGGACGTCCTGGGTATCACGATGAAAATACCCGTCTCATGTAACGCAAACAGCCGTAGTTGTTGCGGGGCCGATGCCGCGTTCGTCTGCAACGAACTCAATATTCCTCATTATTTTATTGATGTTACCCAGGCTTTCCAGCAGCTCATCATTGACCCTTTCCGCAAATCCTACACAAAAGGACAGACTCCCAATCCTTGTGTTGACTGCAATACGTTGCTGAAATTTTCTCTGGTGTGGGATTTTTTGGAAAAAACATTTGGAATCAGCTATCTTGCCACGGGCCATTACGCGCGGATTATCAAAGCGAACGGCCACACGAGGCTTGGTCGGGCAAAGGACAGGACCAAGGACCAGAGTTATTTTGTCTATGGAATTCCCACCGAAAGGCTGGACAGGTTTGTGCTTCCTTTAGGCCAATTAACAAAAAACCAGGTTCGCTCAATCGCAGCCGAACTGAATTTAAGCGTTGCTGATAAAGCTGAGAGTATGGAATTGTGTTTTGCCGGAGAAAGTGACTATCGGGCGGCTTTAAATACCGCCGAAGCAAACCAGGACGGCGATATAACGGACATGCTGGGTAACAAGATAGGTTCTCATAAGGGTGTTGCAAATTATACGCTTGGACAAAGAAGAGGTGTCGGTTTTGCCGGCGGCAAACCGCTCTATGTGGGCAGAATAGACGCCGAGACAAACACCATCGCAATAGGCACCAGAGACGAAGTCAGTTCTCGCATTATCAAGGCAAATCAGATAAATACACTTATACCCGAAGAGCTGGTGGCTAACAAACGCACCTCCGGCAAGATTTGCTCATACGGTGCTCCACAGCCTTGTAAGATTCTCGAAGTTGGCCAAGCCGATATGACGGTTGAGTTTGATAAGCCTCAATTCGCGCCGTGCCCCGGGCAAAGACTCGTACTCTACAATGACGATGGTTATGTCATTGGGGGAACTACAATTATTTAAGGACTCTTACCAAAACAATGAAAAAACCTTCGTCAAATGACTAACCTAACACCAACTTATAAAAGGTATCTTATCGAGGACCTGCTCAGAATTCACGAAGGAAGATGGTCTGCTTGTGACCTTCTATGGAGGACTAAATCTTAGTATGCAACGAAAACGACTCAGAGAAGCATTAGAAGACAAGTCAAGGTTTGGCGTAGTTGTTGAACTGACAGGTGGTCCTTAGTTTAGTTTCGGCCCTATCAAAGAGTTCCCTAAGGCCTGTAAATCTGCATCTGTGTTCCCTGTACCGGACGGCCTTGACTTTGTCGGCATCACCAGTCCTCAAAATCCTGGTGGAACCCCAAATATTGAAACCGCTAATGTATTGTCACCTATCAAGGCTCGTAGTCTCATGGGAGATTTGGATTTTATTCCCTATATTAGGTGTAAGGACCAAAATAGAGATGCACTGGTCAGTTCCCTCCGCGGTTTTGGCGCAATGGGCGTTGAAACGGTCTTGGTCATAACTGGTGACAAACCAGTAAAAGGCAAAGGGGGCTTTGAGCTTGAGTCAATTGGTCTTTTGCAAATGATCAAAAAGATGAACTCAGAGCAGTATCTGAAAGCCCGATCTGAAACATTGGATCATATTCATTAGTTCTTTGCTGGGGCCGTTGTTTCTCCTTTCTGCTCCCCAATCCTACAGCGGAAAAAATTATTGTTATTGTCGGCTACCGGTGTTATAATATATCAGAAAAATTTGGATAAGCCAGGGGTGCTGGCCGGGTGTCGGCCCGGTGAAACAGCTGAGAAACCGCTGATGCAGCGGTGACCCTACGAACCTGATCAGGTTAATACCTGCGAAGGGAGGCTGATAAAGATTGATTTGAAGCACTCCTTTCGTAGGAGTGCTTTTTTTGATTCTGGCAGAGAAAAAATGGAAGTACTAAAAATAAATGGCATTGAGAGGCAATTCGACAGTGGACAACTGCCTTCAACCCTCGCCGAATTGTTAGAGCAGTTGGATATTAAAGCAGCAACAGTCGTGGCTGATATCGACGGCCAAATTGTTGAACGCAAAAAGTTCGCACAAACAAAGCTACGCAACGGCCAAAGCATTGAATTGGTGCGATTTGTAGGAGGAGGCTGATTATATGGACAAGTTAGTGATTGCAGAAAGAGAGTTTAATTCCCGGCTGCTTGTGGGAACAGGTAAGTTTGCATCAAGCGAGATTATGGCCGAGGCCTTGCATAAATCGGGCACGGAAATTGTTACCGTTGCGCTTCGCAGGGTGGATGTCGAAAACACGAACGACGATACGCTCCGTGCAATCGACAGTAATAGATATCTATTACTGCCAAATACTTCCGGCGCTCGTGATGCTGATGAAGCGGTCCGTCTGTCAAAATTGGCCAGAGCAGCGACTGGTATCAATTGGGTGAAACTGGAGGTCACGCCGGATCCGTATTACCTGTTGCCGGACCCGGTGGAGACACTCAAAGCTGCCGAGATTTTGGTTAAAGATGAGTTTGTTGTTCTGCCTTATATCAATGCGGACCCAAAC